>Ga0134092_1000404_pt1 | contig 44159 bp, 38 predicted proteins | sample 3_6taG_FD_94454 | JGI IMG/M metagenome (GOLD analysis project Ga0134092, IMG submission 94454) | Switchgrass degrading microbial communities from high solid loading bioreactors in New Hampshire, USA - 3_6_20_6_A3 metaG | ecosystem: Engineered > Bioreactor > Semi-continuous > Anaerobic >... | reverse complement strand
TCTGCCACATCCTTCACCAGCAGGTTGGGGATGATGCTGGTATACAGGCTGCCCGGGCTCAGGACAATCACCTCTGCGCCGGACAGGGCTTCCAGAACTTCAGGCAAGGTGCTGCAGTCCTTTGGCAGGAGGGAAACCTGGCGAATCCGGCATTTCTTCTGCATTTGTACAGCGGGTATCCGGGATTCTCCCTCTATGACTGTACCGTCTTCCAATTCCGCCCTTAGATGGATATCCTCCAGGGAAACGGGCAATACCCGTCCCTTCACCGCCAGGACATTGCTCAGCTTTCGAATTCCCTTCTCAAAGCCCCCGGCCATATCCGTCATGGCTGCAATCAGGAGGTTGCCCATGTTCTGCCCGCGAAGGGAGCCCTCCTTGAAACGGTATTGAAAAAGCTTTTCCATATCCGGTTCCACATTTGCAAGGGCCAGGATGCAGTTGCGGATATCCCCGGGAGGTAAAATCCCCAGGTCCTCCCGGAGCATTCCGGAACTCCCGCCGTCATCCGCCACGGTTACCACAGCTGTAATATTGGAAGTAAAGAGCTTTAAACCTCGGAGAAGGGTGGATAGGCCGGTGCCTCCCCCCAGGGCCACAATCTGGGGGCCGTTTATAAATAAGCCGGTTCTTGCTTCATTATCGGTCGCTTTGTTCATACTCATCACTCATCCCTGTGAAAATCAACATCGCGGTGGTATACGGTCACGCTATGGCCCTTGCTCTTTAAGATATCATACATTGCATCCGCTATGGTAACCGATCGATGCATTCCTCCGGTACAGCCGAAGGCAATCACCAGCTGGGTTTTCCCTTCCTTTATATAATAGGGAATCAAGAAATTCAAAAGGTCATCCAGCTTATTTAAAAATTCCTGGGTTTCAGGGAACATAAAGATATAGTTCTTTACCTCTTCCTCTTTCCCGGAGTGCTTTTTCAAATTATCGATATAAAAAGGATTTGGCAAAAAGCGCACATCAAATACCAGGTCAGCGTCAAGGGGAATGCCATATTTGAAACCGAAGGAAATGATCGATATGATGATTCCGCGATAGCTCTTATCATCAGCAAAAAGCTCATACAGTACTTCCTTGAGCTGCTTGGGCAGTAGATTGCTTGTATCGATGATGTGGTTGGCAATTTCCTTCACCCGTTTCAAGCGCTCCCGCTCCATATGAATCCCCTGGATAATCCTTCCTTCTTTCACCAGAGGATGCATGCGCCTGGTTTCCTTATACCTTTTAATCAAGGCATTATCTGAAGCATCCAGATACAGGATCTCGTAGGTATAGCCCGCCTCCTTCAGGGTATTTAAGCTCTCAAAAAGGTCATCGAAAAAGCCTCCGCCCCGAATATCCACCACAATGGCTATCTTATCGATCTTGCCGTTTGACTGATAGCACAGCTCTGCAAACTTGATGATAAGGGCGGGAGGCAAATTATCTATACAGAAAAAGCCCATATCTTCCAGGTACCGCATCGTAAGCGTTTTTCCTGCTCCGGACAACCCGGTTACAATGACAAATCGCATTTTTTTCCCCCTCTACATGTCCACAATAAAGGCTCCTATAATAAAAAAACCGGCGCTTCACAAGCTAACAGACTCTATGACTTTTCTGCATTGATAATGTTCTCGGCCTCAAGCCCTGCCATCCGAGCAATCTCAAGCCCCCTGTCAAACACTCCCACTTTTTGAGGGTCATGGGCATCGCTGTTGATGACAAAGGAAGCACCTTCTTCTAATGCTATTTTAACATATTCCACTGTCATAAATCCATGACTTGCATTAATTTCTAGGGCAACATTCCTCTTAGCTGCATGCCTGGCCAAAAGCCTGCTGTCGATATCGATCTTTGCGCCGGGATGGGTTATGATCCGGATGGGATATCGATCCATGGCATGGATCATCGCCATTGTATTGCGGTATCTGAGCTCCTGCTTGTCCAGCGGTAAAAACAAACTCAAGCCGTTTTTGATAAAAAGATGCCAGGCGTCCCGCAATGAAAAGGGGACCACTCCTTTATGAAATCCCATTAAAATGATGTCAAAGATCCCGATGTATTCATCCGGGATATCAATCTCCCCGTCAAGACCCAGCAAATTGGCTTCAATCCCCATCAATACTTCAATGTCAGGATAGATCTTGTTCATGCGGTCGATCTCTTTCCTGATCTTCCAAACATCCTTCAGGGACATGCCAAAGCCAATATGCTGAAAACCATGGTCTGCGATGGCGATTTTTTTCAGCCCCTTTTCCCTGGCGGCCAGCACGTTTTCTTCTATGGTTCCTTTCCCATGGCTGTAACGGGTATGGGTATGATAATCGGCGATAATTCTGTACAAAAAATCAAACCTCCTAAACAAAAACAATGGGCCAGATCCTGAGCTGACCCCCTTTTACAAACTATTCGCCTACGATTCTAACCTCGGGCTGCATATCAACGCCGAACTTCTCTTTCACTCGCTCCTGTATAAGCTTAATCAAATCCAGTACATCCTGGGCTGTGGCATTTCCCAGGTTGATGATAAAGCCTGAATGGAGCTCTGAAACCTGGGCATCCCCGATCCTGGCCCCTTTTAATCCGGCATCCTGGATGAGCTTTCCTGCGTAATAGCCAGGAGGCCTTTTGAATGTACTGCCTGCACTGGGGTATTGTAACGGCTGCTTTTCCTGCCGCCTTTTCGTCAAGTCTGCAATGAGCGCCTTTGACTTTTCGTAATCCCCCGGTGTAAGCCGGATCCCTGCCTCAAGGACAATAAGGCCCTTCTCTTGAATGACGCTTGACCGGTATCCAAATTTCAGCTCCTCTTTTGAAAGCCTGTAATCATGTCCTTCCATATCTATCGCCCAAACCCACTCTGTAACATCCTTCATCTCTCCGCCGTAGGCACCTGCATTCATAAAGATGGCACCGCCCAGTGTGCCCGGTATGCCGCTGGCAAATTCCAGCCCTGCCAGGTGGGCATCGAGGGCAGCCCGGGAAAGGGCGGACAAGAGAACTCCGGCCTGGGCCCTGATCAGGGTTCCGTCCATCCACAGCTGACTAAAATTCTCGCAGATCTTGAGCACGACGCCGCGGATGCCTTTATCCTTTACCAAAAGATTCGAACCGTTTCCCATGGTAAATACCGGTACCCCTGCGTCCCTACAAATCTGAAGAGTACACTTGATCTGTTCTCCGCTGGACGGTACGACCAGCAAATCGGCAGGGCCGCCGATTTTAAAGGAGGTATGCTTTTTCATGGGTTCATTTAAAAACAATTGACTCTTTGGTATCCATTTCGACAGTTCCTCATAGATATTTTGAATATTCATGCGTTCAACTCCCACTGCATCTAACATGCATTCCTCTTTGCAGCAGAGTCAGATCCCAATTGAAAGAATCAAACCTTGCTGTACACTTCAGAATAAGTTTACCTGATTTCACCATTTTCTGCAACAGCTCATTGGCCGTCATTTGATAAATCCCTGGCAAGGGCTTCCTGAAGGGCCTGCCTGAAGCCCGGAAAATCAGCTTCATCTGGTCCGTAGAGACAATTTTTCAGCATCCGCTCCAGGATGCCCATTTCCGGATCATCTACATAAATCGGGTCCACTCCGGTGATAACGGGAAACACGCCCAGCTCCTTCAGCGAAATCTGGGCATCCTCATTGAGTAGGCTCAGGAGAAGCTCTGCACAGATCTTGAGCTTCTCCGGGTCCTCCTGCTTTAAAATCCCAAAAGCCGCAACCTGGTCCATAAAAAGGCCTTCTTTACCCGATAGGGGCACGGCTGTAACCCTAAACTGAAATCCCTTGCCGGAATCCTGCAGTTTCCGCAGATCATAAAGCACCCTGGTGTTTCCGAGCATCAAGCCTGCCTGCTGCTCTCCAAACAGCTTCCATGCATCTGCATAGGATAAGGAAAAAAGATGAGCGGGAGCTGCTTTTAAGTCGCGAACCCACTTGATAAACGCCTGATATCCCATATCATCTTGTATTTTTCCACCTTGATGATAAAACATACAATAAAGGGGCCTGCTGTAAGGAGTGGAGTAAGAGCAAAATCCATAATAAGGAATCTTCTTTTTGCGCTGGGTTTCCTGATAAGTTGTAGCCTGGACAACCTGGCCCAATGCTTCATAATCCCATTCCTGATCTTCTGGTATGATGACATTCCTTTTCATAACCAGATCTTGATTGATAAAAAAGCCGTATCCTCCCATCATCCACGGAATTCCGATTATCTTGCCGTTTTTCACGATCCTTTTTTGGGCCAGGGAATGCAAGCCCTTTATTTTCTCTTCATCCAGGGCAAAGGAAAGGTCCTCAAGCATCCCCTCAGGGATGATCTCTTCATAAAGCTCCAGGGAAATGATATCCGGCAAAAACTCCCTCTCCACATCCCCCTGGAAATACATTTTTACCCTTTGGGAAGTCATAGGCCTGATATCCACAAAAACTCCGGGGTATTTCTTTTCAAAATCCCGTATCCTTGTTTTCAGCCAGCTTATCCTGCTGCCCGTCCCCGTCTCCACATAGGGAACATCCCAGAGGCGTATCATTCCTGTCCATTTTGGTTTTTGGGGCAGCAAAAAATCCAGCGGTTCCCTTTTTTTGAGCCCGGCCCAGAGAAAGGGAGGGCCCAATATGAGAAAGGCGATCAGAAGGAAACACAAAAAAAGAGTAAAGGGTTTTACTCTCAAATGCATATGCATTCCTCCCGGTAAAACCATTTACTCCATATATATGGTTTCATTTTTTTGCGTATTCCTAGTTTACCTTGCCCAGCATGGCCGCTCCGATAATTCCTGCATCGTTTCCCAGTTCAGCCAGGCAGATCTTTGCAAATTCCCGGCCTTCGCCGTAAACATACTTCTTCACTTCACCCACAACGGCATCCAAGAGGAAGCTGCCGGCTTTCGATACACCGCCGCCAAGGGCTATAATGGCCGGATCAAAGGCATTGATGATGGATACGATACCGATTGCCAGATAGTGAATGTACTTGTCGAAAATGGCCTTCGCAGTCGGATCTCCCTCTTTTGCTGCATCAATGACGACCTTGGCGCTGACCTTTTCCGGATCGCCCTCCACCAACTTTGCAATCAAGCTGTCCGGATTCTCCGCAACTGCCTTTTTCCCTTCGCGAATGAGGGCCGTGGCAGAGGCATACTGCTCAAAGCAGCCGTTGCTTCCGCATGTGCAGGGAAGGCCGTCCGCCTCGATGATGAGATGGCCCAGCTCAGCAGCGGCGCCAAAGGTCCCAATGTATAATTTTCCGTTGATGACTACACCGGCGCCTACTCCTGTACCAAGGGTTAAGGTAATCGAATTGTCGACTCCCCGGCAGGCTCCGCTGACATGTTCAGCCAGGCCTGCAACATTGGCATCATTATCTATGTAAACAGGCACGTTCAAATATTTTTGCAGCTCCTCCCGAAGGGGTACATTTCGCCAGAAAAGGTTATTGGCATAAACGATAATCCCATTTTTCCTGTCAATGGTTCCGGGGGAACCGATGCCGATGGATTTGATATCGCTCACCTTTACGCCGGCTTCATCCATGGCCTTTTGGGCGGCCATTGCCATATCCTTTACGATTTCGCGATAATCGCGCTTTACAAGAGTCGGAGTTTCCGCCTTTGCGATGATCTTTCCGTCCTCATCCACCACTCCGACGGCAATATTTGTTCCTCCCAAATCAATCCCAATGTAATACATCTTTCATCCTCCTTAAAGTATGTATTCAAGCCCTGAGCTTAAAATAAGTTCAAGGGCACATCAAAGGCTTATGATTCCTCTCTGTTCATTTGAATGAGGGCATTGAGCCGCCTGTCCAATTCCTTGGCGGCATTGTATCCCATATTTTTCAACCTCCAGTTACGGGCTGCCACCTCGATGATGATGGCCAAATTTCTCCCGGGTCGGACCGGTAGCACCAGTTTGGGAAGCCGCACCCCCAGGATTTCGATATACTCTTCTTCCAGCCCCAGGCGGTCGTATTCCTTGTTGTTGTCCCAGAGCTCCATGTGCACAACAAAATCCAGGGATTTGCTGTTAATGACGGCTCCAACGCCGTACATGGCCTTGATATCAATGATCCCGATGCCCCTGATCTCCATAAAATGCCTTATAAGCTCAGGGGACTCTCCGACCAGGCGGTCCGGAGCCACCTTTTTGATCTCCACTGCATCATCGGCAACCAGCCGGTGACCTCTTTTAACGAGTTCCAGGGCTGTTTCGCTCTTGCCGATTCCGCTCTCGCCCATCAAAAAAATCCCCACACCGTACACATCCACCAAAACGCCGTGCCGGGTGATCACCGGCGCCAGTTCGCTGTTGAGATAATTAATAAGCCGCTGCATCAGGTTGGTGGTTACCAATTTGGAGCGCAAAACCGGCCTTCCGTACTTCATGGCGTATTTTGTGATGTATTCCGGGACCTCCATATTTCTGGAGATGATCACACAGGGAATCTCATATTGAAAGAACTTATCCAGGTATTCTTCCCTCTTTTCTGGGTCCATCTTTTCCAAATAAGTCATTTCCACTTTTCCCAAAAGCTGGACCCGCTCATAGGCGAAATAATCGAAAAAACCGGCAAACTGGAGACCCGGTCTGTTCATGTCGCTGGTCTGGATCTCGATGGAAGAACTCTTGCCCGGATAGATCACTTCTAAATCCATTTTTTTAATGATCGTTTCAATAGGTATGGAACTCAATATCCCATCCTCCCCCCTAATATAAATCGGTCGATCACATGGGCAACGCCCTGCTCTTCATTCGACAAAGTCACATAATCCGCATGCTTTTTTACCTCTTCGGGGGCATTTCCCATCGCTACACCCAGGCCGGCATACTCGATCATCGGAATGTCATTATAGCTGTCTCCGATGGCTATGATCTCCTCCCGCTTGATCGAAAGCAGCTCTGCCAGGTAAGCCACTGCAGCTCCTTTTGTCGCATCCACATGGGTAAATTCCAGGTAATTGGGCTTTGAAACGGTGATTTGCAGCTTCCCCCCGAGGATCCTGTCAAAACGTTTTTTTAACCTTTGTATATTTTCAGGCTCGTCTATGATGAGCATTTTGGTCGGCTCCCTGGTTAAGAACTCTTCCAGCGGGCCGACCGGAATGCCGGGGAGCCCGGAAAGCCTTTTATACAGCTCGCTTTTCTCATTTTCCTCTTCCATGTAGTATTGATCATCGCAATAAACCTGGAGATAGGTATTTGTTTTCTTGCATTCACGAAGGATAAGCAGGGCATACTCCAGGGGAATTGTACGATGTATCAGCACTTCTCCGCTCATGGCATTCTTAATCAATGCTCCCTGGTAGGTTATTACCGGAATATCCAGCCGAAGCTTCTCAATATAGGGGAGAGCCGATTGAAACATGCGGCCTGTTGCAATCGTCACCAGTACATCTTCTTTGATCGCTTCAAAAATAGCCTCTTGATTGGCCTGGCTAATGTTTAGGTCATCTCCCAGCAGGGAATCATCCAGGTCCACTGCTACCATCCTGTACTTCAAATCATCACCTCTTAGTCTGGTTGAAAACACCGTTGCTGCAAATGCGCATCAACTAGGCTCCGGCTACATGTCTTGCTGGCGCGACGGAATCACTGCCCAGGCAACGATATAGGCCAGGACTCCTCCGAAAAAGGCTGTGAATAGACTCAGCAAAATCCAGGCAAGCCGCACAAGGGTTGGATCCACATCAAAATATTCTCCGATGCCCCCGCAAACACCTGCAATCTTTTTATTGGTTTCGGACAAATACAGTCTCCTGTTCATTTTCACCTCTCCCATCGAAAATTTCTTGCCTTTTAGTATTATATCGCTTTTTAGGGGTAATTTTAAGGGGTTCAGGCCGGAATTGGCGAAATTTTTCTAGCGAAGGTATTCCTTGATGTTCTCAGCGGCCTGGCGGTTCATTCCCTCCACCTTTGCCAATTCCTCCAGGCTGGCCTTCCGGATTGCATCAATGGAGCCAAAGTGCCGAAGGAGTTCGCGACGCCTTTTTGGACCGATCCCCGGAATATCCTCCAGTATGGAATGCAAGCCGCTCTTCCCCCGCAGGCTGCGATGATAGGTAATCGCAAAGCGATGGGCTTCATCCCTAATCCGCTGCAACAGGTGCAGGGCATCCGAGTTCCTGGGTATGATGATCGGATCCTCCCTGCCTTCCATGAAAACCTCTTCAAACCGCTCCGCCAGGCCGATGGTCGGTATATATTCAAGGCCCAGTTCGCGAAGTACGGCCCTGGCTGAACTGAGCTGGCCCTTTCCTCCGTCAATGAGCAGAAGATCCGGAAAACGGGAGAACTTTCCGCTGCCTACGTCCTTGCCTTGCTCTAAAAGCTCCTTTTGCTCTTCCAGCCCCCTTTTAAAACGCCTGCCAATCACCTCTGCCATGCTGGCAAAGTCATTGGGACCCTGGACGCTTTTTATTTTAAACCTCCTGTAGTCCTTGGATTTGGGTTTGCCGTTTTCAAAGACCACCATGGATGCAACGGAATCGGTTCCCTGGATATTGGAAATATCAAAGGCTTCGATGCGCACCGGCGCCTTATCGAGCCCGATATACCTGGCCAGTTCCTCACTGGCTCCGACGGTCCTGGCCCATTCCCGCCGAATCTTTTCCGAAAAGTTAAGTAAGGCCTCTTGAGCGTTTTTCATGGCCATTTCCACCAGCTCCCGCTTCTCGCCTCTTTTCGGGGCCTTGACATAGACCCTGTTTCCCCTGCGATCCGACAACCACCTTTCGATGATCGGAGCCTCATCGATTTCCTCCTGCAGCAGAATCTCCTTCGGGATAAAGGCCGCCGTTAGATAGAACTGCTTGATAAAGGACTGCAAAACCTCCTTCGATTCAGTATCCTGAAGGTCCTCCAGCAGGAAGTGCTCCGTCCCCATCAGCTTGCCGCTTCGAATGAAAAACATCTCCACCATGACATCGTCCTGATCCCGGGCATAGGCGATCACATCCTGATCCTCCATCGCCGTGGAGATGATTTTCTGATTTTGAAGGATTCTCTCCACCGATGCGATCCGATCCCGCAGCAGGGCGGCCAGCTCAAACTGTAAGTTCTCCGCCGCCTCTGCCATTTTATTCTTCAGCTCCTTTAAAAGATCATCGTGCTTGCCTTCCAGAAATTTGCACACCTGCTTGATCATTTCCCGGTATTCCCCCATGTCCACATTGCCCTGACAGGGGCCCAGGCACTGGTTGATGTGAAAATACAAGCAGGGCCTTCCGGTCACCGTCCCGTAATGAACATCCCGATTGCAGGTCCTGATCGGGAAGATTTTTCGAATCAGCTCGATGGTCTCCTTCACCGAGGCGGCGCTGGTATAGGGCCCAAAATACCTGTTTTTGTCCTTTTCCAGCTTCCGGGTCATGAGGATCCTGGGATAATCCTCTTCCATGGTGATCTTGATATAAGGATAATGCTTGTCGTCCTTCAAAAGGATATTGTACCTGGGCCGATGCTTTTTGATCAGATTGCACTCCAGGATAAAAGCTTCCAGTTCTGAATCGGTGAGAATATATTCAAAGTCATGGATGTGGCTCACCATCGCCCTTACCTTTGCCGTATGGGACTTGGAAGCCTGAAAGTACTGGCGCACTCTGTTCTTTAGGGAAACAGCCTTTCCTATATATATAATCTCACCCGAACTGTCCTTCATGATATAGACTCCCGGCTGATCGGGCAGATTTTTCAATTTTTCCTCCAGTATGCTCATGTCGATCCATCCTTTATTTTTAAGCCTTATATTCACTTACGGGTATCTTAGGCCTACTCATACTCATTTTAATAAAAAATAAACTCCAGCGCAATTGCAAATAGGAATAGGCCGGTATGCCAAAAATAAGAAAAGCCCGGAGCGGGCTTATCATGCTTTATTTAGCCAGTGACGGTTTTTTAAGCAATGAAAACTTCACCAAGGCCTGATAGACCATTACGGTCAAAACCGCATCAATGGAATGATGAATAACGGTCCCGATTCCGGTTACGACAAAAGCCTGATAGAGGTCCAAACCAAACGGGATCACCACCAGGGCTTCCAAAAGCCCATGAATCGGCGCAGTCAGAACCAGCACCCATGCAAAGGGCATACCCTTTTGATAGGCATAACCGCCTATTCCGCCGAATATGGCATGCATCAGGGCTCTGGCTCCCACCAAAGCGCTGGTTCTTAAAGTAAAACCCAATGCGGAACCGACGCCAACGGCGACTGCAACTCCTGGGCTTATGGCCATAGCCAGCAGGGACGGCACATGGGAAGCCACGGTGGCCGTAAAACCCGGCGGCAAATAGACCATAAGCGGTGTTCCTGCAAAGAGCATTGGAATCATAATGGACAGGGCGGTAAGCAAACCCCCGATTACGATATTTCTCGTTTTCATTTTCAGCCCCTCTTTTCATCATGACATTGGATATTGAAGCTATTATATGACAATACAGCTAAATTGTCAACTGTCTTGTCACCTGTCATGGGGCTCATTTTTGTCAGTATCCCATTTGCATGGCTTTGTAGAGGATATCCCCTGCCAGGGGAGCAGCACTTGCACCACCGCTCCCGCCGTTTTCAATAATCACGGCGATTGCCAGAGAAGGTTCATCCAGCGGTCCAAAGCCGATAAACCATGAATGATCCTGGTCCTTTTGCCCGTCGGTTGACTGAACCTCCGCTGTTCCCGTCTTCCCTGCAAGCCTGATATCGCCCAGCCTGGCCCCTTTGCCGGTGCCTTTCTCTACCACCAGCTCCATCATGGACGATAAAAGCATGGCGTTCTCGGGTGACAGAACGATGGCGAAGACCTCAGGCTCCAACTGCTTTTGCATTTGTCCCCTTCTGCCAATCACACTGTAAATGAGCTTGGGCTCCATCATCACTCCCCTGTTGGCAATGGCAGCTGCAACCATGGCCATATGCAGGGGAGTCACCAATACCTTGCCCTGCCCCACTGCATCCCAGGCCAGTTCCTCTTTGCTCACCTTTGATGACAAGGGAAGCCGGCTTGCGACCACCTTGATGTCGTCAAAGAGAAAATCCTGGTTAAATCCAAAAAGGTTTCCTGTACGGAGGAGCTTTTCCCAGCCCGTTCGGATCCCGAGATGGGCAAAGAAACCGTTACAGGAGACGGCCAGCGCATGGGCTGTATCCAGAGCTCCGTGGGCCTCTTTCCCGTAGCAATTGATTTGGGCTTGTCCGATAAAGGTAGTCCCTCTGCAGTCATATACCATATTCTTCAGATCATCCCCGTTCTCCAAAGCCGAAGCTGCAGTGATGACCTTAAAAATCGAGCCCGGAGGATAAAGCCCCTGGGTAGCCCGATTGACCAGGTTATCCTCCCCCACGGTCTCCATGTCGTTGGGGTCAAAGCTTGGATGGCTCACCATGGCCAGGATTTCTCCCGTTCGGGGGTTCAGTAAAACCACGCTCCCCTTCCGGTTCCCCAATTTCTCGCTGATGTAGCGCTGGAGGTCCAGATCGACGGTCAACTGGATATTGTTCCCGTTTTCCCTTGGCAAAAAGGCCTTTTGATAAATCCGCTCCAGGAAATTATTGTTGTAGCCCATCAAATAGCGGATATGAAAAGCCTCAGCCCCCAGCCTGCCGTACTGAGGATTATGAAAGCCTACAACATGGGCTGTAGCCCTGGCATCTTTATGATAGGTGCGGTAATAGTATTCCAGTTCTTCACCGTTTTCACCCTTTATGGTTTTCTTGGCGGTGGTTGCCAGCACCGTTCCTTTTCGGTCCAGGATATCTCCGGGAATAATATCCGGTTCAACTTGATTGAGCCGGACCCGGACATTGTACGAATTGGCAAACCAGCGATCTCCATAAAACAAAATGCCGTAACAGAAATATCCCAGCAAAAACAGGAACAGACCGAGAAGGATAAAGAAACCGGTTCTGATATTCCTACGGATCTTCTTCATTCTTCATCCTCCTCGCCATTCTCACTCCCGTTTCCCTCCTGCTCCTTTTCTGCACGGGCGCTTTGATCCGCTACCCCTTCCATGATCCCAAGGGCTCCGAAGCTCACCATCATGGAACTTCCGCCGTAGCTGATAAAAGGCACTGTAATGCCGGTCAGGGGGATGAATTTGATGACTCCTCCAATGATAATGAAGCTCTGGATCGCCAGGGAAATGGTCGCTCCCATGGCCAAAAGGGCTGCAAAAGGGGTATGGGCCTTCAAAGCCGTGGTTGTCCCCTTCATCAATATTAGGATATAAAAGCCGATGATGAATATACCTACGAGTACACCCATCTCCTCACAGACAGCGGAAAAGATAAAATCGGTGGTGGCTGCGGGGATCACAGCGGGTTTCCCCAACCCCAGCCCTGAACCCACCAAACCGCCGCTGCCTATGGCGATCAAGGATTGGATGATCTGATATCCATAGCCTTCCACATCTGCCCAAGGATTTCGCCATGCAGCGACCCTAACCCGTACATGGTTAAAAATATGATAGGCGGCCGTGGCACCCAGGCTGCCGGAAAGGATTGCAGCGGCCGTTACTTTCCAGTCAGAGGTTCCGATATAATACAAAAAGACAAACAATGAGAAATAGAGAAGGGCCGCACCCAAATCCCGCTGAAGCACAACGAGGAGGACGGCCAATGCAGCAAAGATCAGGACCGGTATCCTTTGCTTCAAAGTTTTTGCCTGGCTGAAATCTATGGCAAACACAATGATCATGATGAGCTTTACAAACTCCGACGGCTGGATGCTGTGTTCACCGATGGTCAGCCAGCTCCTGGCACCGCCTACTTCCTCTCCTAGAATGAGGGTTAGCAGCAGGAGGATCAGGCCTGCTCCCATCAAGGGGTAAAAAAATCGCTTTCCGGTCTTTAACTTACGGGTTACAAAAAGCACAATGGATAAAAAAATGCTGGATAGGCCAAACCATTCCACCTGCCTGAAGGCCAGATCAGAATCCAGCCTGTGAAGCATGATGAATCCTATGACGGACAGGGTGTCCACCATGAGCAGCAAATAAGGATCGATTCCCCTAAAGAAAAACTTGAGGGCAAAAAATTGAAAAAGAAAAAGGGCAGAAGCCAGAATTCCCAGGACCAGGACCCAAATTTCAATCCCTTCGGGATTTTGAACGGACAAAAGGCCAAAGGCAGACAGGCAAAGGAAGACCACCAGGGCTGAGATCCGCTCCGCATCTCCCTCATTGCCGTCCGATTTTTTAAAGTCCTTCAAAGTGGCCAATAAACATTTGACGAAAATGGTTCCGATGAGTGCAACAAACCAGTAACGAAGGGCTAAGGATGCAATTTCATAGTGTTTCTCAGGCATCGATTCACCTGCTTTCACTTGCCTAATACGCTAAGCTAATAGATCCTGTGTTTTTTCCTGACCAAATCCTCTATCTCCCGAGCCGTTGAAAGATGGAGAGCCTTTTGCGCCGTTTCCTCGCAATCTGCCAGGGATAGACTGCAGATTCTTTGCCTGATCAGCGGTATGGCCGAGAGATTCATGCTCAAGGATCGCAAGCCCAAGCCCAGAAGCAGTACAAGGGCCAGCTCATCTGACGCCATCTCCCCGCATAGGCTGATTGGTATCCTGGCTTCACCGGCCTTTTGCACGGCATACTGAATCAAGCGCAGCATCGCGGGATGAAAGGGCTGGTAAAGCTCATGGAGCTGTTCATCGGTCCGATCGACGGCCAGTAGATACTGGCACAGGTCATTGGTCCCAATGCTGAAAAAATCCACTTCCTTTGCAAAGATGTCTGTCATAAGGGCTGCACCCGGAATCTCGATCATCATCCCCAGGGGAACCTTTTTGTAGTCCTTGTGCTCCTTATCAAGTTCATCAGCGGCCATCTCCACCAATTGCCTGGCTCTTCTCCACTCCCCCAGGTTTGAGATCATCGGAAACAAGATTTTCACATTTCCATGGACTGCCGCCCGGAGCAAAGCCTTTAATTGCGGCAGCAAGGTATGGGGGTACTGGAGATTGAAACGTATTCCCCTGCTTCCCAAAAAGGAATCATTGGCATCCGCAGGCAATATAGAGGAAAGCTTATCCCCACCTATATCCATGGTCCTGAAAACCACCGGGCGATGCTCCGCCCGCTCGGCGACTTTTCTGTACAGAGAGTATTGATATTCCTCATCCATCAGCCAGTCGGAACGGAGCAGCAGGCTTTCCGTCCTGACAAGTCCGATTCCCTGGGGTTTTATCGTGCAAAACCGATCCATATCGTCAATTACATCGATATTGGCGTTTAAACTGATCTCGATATGGTCGAGGGTCTGTGCTCTTCCCATATCCTTTGCAGTCAAAAGCCTTTGGCGCTCTTTTTTGCTGATATTCCATTCCTGCACCCGCATTTGCTCTTTTTCACCCGGATCCGGTATCACCTCGCCCGTGGATCCGTCAATAAAAAGCTCCTGATTTTCCTCCAGGGAAGTCATCTCAATACCAGCAACGGCGGGGATCTCCATGCTCCTGGCCAGGATGGCTGCGTGGGAATTCTTTCCGCCTCTGCTGGTGATGATCCCGACTACCTTATGCCTTCCCAGGTACAGGGTATCAAAGGGCGTCAACTCATCTGTAACCACGATCATGGGCATATCAGGAAGGTCCGGCATTTCCGGAGATCTGTTGAAAATTCCCTGGATCACCTGATCGCCGATGGCTTTGAAATCCCAAATGCGGTCGCGGAAATACTCGTCTTCCATATCGTTAAAACCGGCAACAAACTCTTCTGTGACCTGCTCTACCGCCTGGGCTGCAGAACGGTTGCCGTATCTTATCTCATCTTCAATCTTTCGAATATACTGTGAATCCTCCAGGATGCGGATATGGGTATGGAAAATTTCAGCCGCTTCTTCTCCCACCTGTCCTTTGGCATTTTTCCATGCCCATTCCAGTTCCTCCTTTACCCGCTTTAGGGCGAGGGTCAACTTTTGCAGCTCTTTCTCCGTTTCTTCTTTGCCGGTCATTCCCTCATTGGAATGGCCGCTCTTTTTCAAAAGGAACACCTTCCCAATGGCAGCGCCAGGGGAAATGCCCAACCCCTTCCACAAATCGCATACGCTCCTTTATTCTATATTCCATATCGGATTTACTCTTTTCTATCACAAAAACGGCGGCTATTTCCCCACCGGGTATGATCCGTCATTTGCCGAAGAAGGCCGATTGCCGACTTCGATTCCACCTCAATTATATACTAAATGCTCAGTATATTCCACATTTTTCCCAATTCCTGCAGCTTCTATAAAAAAACATTGAATGAAAATTCATTCAATGTTTTTTCTTGCAGGCAAGATCCTTGCCTCCTATATGCCATATGAGCGGATTTCCTTATGAGTTAATCTTCAGTTCCACAATAAAGCCTTTCTCCAACATCTCTTCATTGGCCAGCTTTATTTGCCCATTCTCAATCAAAAGGTCGCTCCGGCCATCCTCCGACTCGATAAACATGCCATCCACCCTGCTGACGGATAAAACCTCCTCTCCGGGCTGAAGCTCTACCACACCGGCCTTATCCAGGAATACGATAAAGAGCTTTTTGGTATCCGGATGCCTTGAATAGATCACTTTTTCTGATGCATAGCTGTTGGGACTACTATAAACCTCTCCGTCCCATTTTCGATCCGATAAGGGAACCTTGGCTAAATTGTCCCAGTTGGGTATCATCCGGATTAGCTTCAGCCGGTCCGGTACCTCGGTAATGCTTTGGAAAGGAGGCATATTTCCGGTGCCGCCAAACCTGCCGTACCAGGAGAACCAGGCCCCATGGGCAGCCAGCTCGCCCGCCAGCTTTCGATTCCCGGCTTCATCAAACACGTCAGGGGTCGTGCATCCCAACCGCTCCGGCACCGCCAAACCGGTTCCCAGTACCCTCTCATCCTTCAAAAAATCCAGGTTCCGGCTTTCCGACGTGATAAAATCCGGGTTAAACTCCTCCAGATCATCCCTGCCTTCAATCTTCGCGAACCAATCGCTGTAAACATTATAGGGCTCTATGATGAACTTCGCATCCGGATATTTCTCCCTTGTTCTTTTGAAAAGGGTCTTGTAGTATGCTATTGTGCCGTCGGTATAGGTAGCGTACTCGTGGGTAATGCCATCATGAAGCAGGCTGGAATCCTCTCCCGTCCAATAGGCCAGGGTAATCTGCCTGCCGCCTTTTGATTGAATCCTGTCCCAGAAATCCCCCGTCACATTGGGAACGTCCCAGGCAAAGCCTCCGAACTTAAAATCAATGCCATACATCATTGCCTTGTTTTCAATGAGTTCAACATATTTAAGGATTTCATCCACAATAAAATCAATTACCGCCTGCTGCTGAAAATCAGGCTGTACGCTGAAGGTATTATCAGAGGAAAACCACCCGGTAGCTATATTATTGGGAAATGGATCCAGGCTCTTCCATGCGAAAAGCTTTTCATAGTTCGCCTGCTGTTCCGGAGTATACTCCCGATCCAGACGAAGGACCCGGTCGACCGGATACACCTCGTATTCCGGCGTCTCGATATAAAACTTAAGACCGTCGGAAGCCCGCAACAGTTCCATCCCGCTTTGATAAAAGACATAGTCATATCCCATTTGCTTTGCATACTTCAAATTCTCTATGGGATTTCCATTCCATGCTATGCCGTAAAAATTGCGATAATCCCCGTCATTCCCTTTGCCTTCCGATTCATTTTCTATATTTATTCCCCGGTTGTTCTCGCTGCCTGCGATATTTGGCTCCTTCTCCACCGCTTCTTCCTCCTCCTGATTCTCATCCGACAGAGGACTCTCCTCCGCTGTATTAGAAACTGTTTGTGTGCAGCCAGAAAGTATGCTTAGAATGAAAAGAATAGCTATTCCCAAACACAGTCCTTTCTTCATATGAGTGCCACGTCCTTTCTAATGACCGTTCGTTTATTTGAGCTCAAAGGTTCCCAGGCTAAGCCAACCTTCCAGGGTCCCATCCTGCTCCTCATTGGCAAAACGAAAAGCTTTCCCCTGTTTCAAAGGATTGACGACTCTCATCAGCAAGGTATAGGTCCCCGGTTCCCTCACAAAATTGGAAGAACGGTCCGTCCACTCTACAGGAGCTCCGGGCAGGACCTCGGTCAACTTCCAGCCGGTATCCCACTGGGAAACAATCGTATTGGTATCATCGGCAACGGCCAGTTGAACGGTCCAGTTGTAATAAAAGGGAGCCACCCCTTTGTTTTCTATCTCCACCTTCAGCTCAAAAGCTTCTCCCGTTACGGAAGCCTCCACACCGGAAACAAACAAGTCATAGCCAAGCTTTCTGGCTCCTTCCATGGCCCTCTCCAGTCTCGCAGATCCGGGCATGAGATTAGCAAAAACCTGATGGGCGATGAGCCAGGAAGCATGGGTTTGATTTACGCACTCATCAAAATCCTCCGCCTTTTCAGAAGGGGTTTCATCCCAGAGGGTCAGCTGGATTTCAGGCCGGAGCTCGCCACCTATAGGCTCGGTCATCCACTTATCCTCTGCCCCTGCCTTTTTCATCAGACTCATAAAATTCCACCAAACGGTCGGCAAAGTGGAAAAGGCAAAGGAATCATCGTGAAAACCGATATTCATCTTTGCCACATCTCCGGAAGTCGGATACCGGGCCAGAATCCTTGTCTGATTGAAGGCCTCGTCGTAGGCCCGAAAGAGCCTGTTTTGGTCTTCTACGGATGGCATCCTCTCCTCATCCGGATAAGTATGCCATTCCCCCCAATGGCCGATGAGGCCGCAGGTAATAAAGCCAATTCTGGGATCCCCATCGTACCGGCGCCCGAATTCCCTGATGAATTTTTCAAGGGTGTCGATGAGCCTGGGATCGTGATAATCCGGCTCCTTGCCTCCCCCAAACTCGGTGTAATCATGGAACTTTAAGCCTTCATCGATCAGAAATTGCGGGACCCCCGTTTCCCTTCCCGGATATTCCAGGTAGATCCGAAAGACCGCTTGATGCCCTCTCGACGCAATTTCATCTAAAATCGGCTCCAGTCCCGTCTCAAAGGTATAGCTGTCGGGCCCGTCCATCAGATCCCGTAGAGGAATATACCACCATTCCATGCTGTGGGGCGCTATGTACACTCCTTTAAACGGCATGAAACCTTTTAAGGGATTGTCCGGCGGACCCGGCCGGTACTGTAGCTGCTTCTTAAGCAAAATGGCTCTTTCCATACCATCAGCTCCTTCTTCCATATGATTTGCTCCCCTGGCACATGCTGCCAAGGAGGCCGCTAGTACGAAAATCAATGTAAGTAACGCAATGAAACACCTTTTTCCTTTATCCCACATAGACCACAGCCTGTAATTCCTTTTCATGACGAAAACTCCCCCATTGTTTCTTCAGCATGAAATCTGCGCTTTCCCACAGGCAGGCAAGCTTTTTATCGAAGCCGTAGAAGTCGGGCTGCGTCTATTTAATAGCCTTGCAGGAATCCCTTATGATTAACTCCGTCTTAAGGCTGATTTGAATTCTCTCAATATTTCTATTGGATATTAAATCATTGATTCCCCTTGCAATCAAGCCGCTGATGTCAAAGTTAAACCTTCGAACGGATGTGAGGGGCGGCTCTACACATAAAGCAACAGTCCCGTTATCAAAACCGATAATGGAAATATCATCAGGAACGGCCAGTCCCTTTTCCTTGACAGCCCGCATGGCTCCCACTGCAATCAAATCGTTAAAACCGAATATTGCGGTAATTTCCCTGGACTCCTGCAATAATTGCCTGGCTCTCATATATCCGCTGTTGATGCTGAATGGGCCATATTGAACCGTGACATCACTAAATGGAATATTGTATTTTTTAAAGGCAGCTTTGCAGCCTTCTATCCGATTCATGGTGACCATACTATCTTCCGGTCCGGCTAGCACGGCAATCTTCCTGTGCCCTAAGCTCAACAGGTAATCAACGGCCTGAAAAGCTCCGTCCAAATGGTTATAATCAATATAGTTATAATCCCGGTCCAAAAATCTGCCATTGGTAATAATATAGGGAATGTCCCGCTTTATAAGCTCAGGGATGTATTCATCATTAACATACGGATCGCATACCACTGCGCCGTCGATCTTCTTCTTGCTGATCAATTCATAGGCGCTTGTATTGTGGGACAGCAAGCCATTATTCGTCGCAAGCAATATTTTGCTTCCCATGCTCTCCAGTTCATCTTTCAGCGTATTGATATCAATGGATGTGCTTGGATCGTCATTGATGAAGTTGTTGGAAGCGGGAACAAAAACCCCTATGGTATAGGAATTATTTGCAACATGGGCACGCATCACCGATCCAGGCTGATAATTCAGTTCAGCCATAATTTTTCTGACTCTTTCTTTCGTCTTTTCGCTGATATTTCCCTTGCCGTTCAGGACTCTTGATACGGTACTTACTGATACGTTAGCAAGTTCTGCTATTTGCTTTAATGTAATCACCTTCAATTCACTCTTTCTGTAGCGGAATTCATGAGTAAAATATGGATTTATGGCATAGTGACTTTGTAATGCAGGGATTTATCCAGCAGAAGATTGTCAAAATCCGACAGTTCTGCTGTACCGATTTCCATCCCAATCCCAATCTTTCCAATAGGATGTCTCCCTCCGTTATAGTAATTCATAATGGCAAAGCGTACAGAAGGCAGGTCCCCGGCAGGATCCAGTATCGACAGGGCCAGGATATATTCCCCCTTTGGAATGCTGGCCGGTATATGGAAAACCCCCTTTATCCTGTTTTCTTCGGGAGGAATTTCGTAAAGGTTCTTTTCATCATTCCACTGATCTCCCGGAAACCACTTCCTTATATCCACATTCGTGAATTTTTCTTTCCAGACAGGTTCTCTTGTCTCTTCATTCAGCAGGCTCACTTCTACAGGCCAGTCATAATAGAAGGGAGTAGAGCCCCTATTGACCACGGCAAATTCAAGCTCCAGTTCTCCGCCCGGTTCAACTCTTCTGCCGTACTTGACTTCGGTGAGAACAAATCGATAGCCCATCGCCTTTTGCAGTTCCTCTGCTCCCTTTCTGGCTTCCATATTCAGGGGATCGTAGTCGGAAATCCATCCAAGATGGTTGACATGAAGCCTCCGTATGCGATCCAGAATATAATCCCTGTGTACCGGATCGGACAGGGAATCATTGGGGTTATCTCCCGGCTGTACTTTATACCTGCCCCAATTGTAGGCGGTTTCTCCTCCCATGACTGCCGTTTTCCATCGGTCCCCCAGGCTCATAATGCCTTCTTCATGGTTTTTTTGGTCGATATGGGCAAAGGAATCCCAGTAGATGCCAAATCCATAATCTTTAAAGTCCCACGGATGGCGCACCATGATCAATTTGTGCTTAAAGCTCTCTTGAAAGGCGTCGCCCAAAATCTTCTCCATCTCAGGGGTAATATCAGGTGTATGATGTTCTCCCCAGAGGCCGATCAGCCCCATTTCGATATAGGCTACCCGGGGGTCGTTATCCCATGCATCACCCAGCTTTTGAATAAGCTTTACGACCCGCTCTTTAAACCGGTCGCTTGAATAGTCCCCTTCCACCATATCGCTGGGCCAATATTTGCCCTGGTTTGGCCACTCCAAATAAACCCTCGGAATCACCTTGGCGTTCTTCTCTTCAATCCCCTTCCACTTTTCGTTGCAGAACGCAATGATTGCATCCACCCCGTCATTTGCATCTTTCTCGATCTCATTCCACTTGATGTAATGGCGCTGTACGCTGGCAAATTGGCTCTTGGCGCCGCCCAGCGACGGTCGAAAGCCTTTCAGCGGATTGGGAAAGGCATAGTCCACTTCCACAGGATGGATCACGATATAATCCTGTTCGGTAGTGTTGTCCTGTAAATCGACCTTTTGGTTCTCTTCTTCCGGAATAAAAGAATTTCCTGACATAAACCAACCTCTCCCCCATATGGCGATAAAAATGATGCTTGCAAAAATAACAGTCGACAGGATATATAAAAAAGGACGCTTCATATATACTCCTCCGCTTATCCGCAGCAGTGAAGCCCGTCTCGCCAATCCGGCCAAGATGCACTGCTTATATGGTGCAAACGGATCACAATAGCAGGCCTATGCCCTATATCCCAATGACATAGAGCACAGGCCTGTTTTAGTTTCCTTACAGCTCTAATTCACATTGAAGGCATCATCGATATAGGCCTGAGCCTCCTGTGCAACCTCATTGATGGCTACCTGGGCCGTCTTATGACCATGGCTGATCTGCCACATGAAGCTCCAGGACAATTCCCACAGGGGAGTAATGCTTTGCATCATGTCATATTCGCTCAGTCCCTTATCCTGGATCATGGCCACTGTCTGAATCGATTCCTCATCACATGCATTGATTTCAAAATACTCTCTCCATGCATTCGGATCTTCCTCAGGATCCGGTTCTGTAATGGCATTCCATACAAAGGCCACATCTTCCGGTTTTTGAGTAGTGGCAGGGATACAGACCGCATTAAACACATTCAGCAAGGAAACATACTCATTTGCCCGCGGCCCCATCGGGGGTGCGACTACTCCATATTCATCATGCATACTTTGTTTCATCATCTCCCAGTGCCAAAGCTCGGTCATAAGCATTGCCGTTTTCCCGTTGATAAAGCGCTGGGTACCGTAATCCCAGGGAGAACCGTCCGGCGGCAAGTCATAAACCCGATGCACGTTGACCAGATCCTGATAAAATTGTAAGGCCTCAAGGGCTTCAGGTTCTGTCAGCCCAAAAGTTGGTTTTCCATCAACAAATTTAACAGTTTTCCCGTTATTGGTAGCCAAAATGATCCATTCGGTTTTAATTCCGCTGAAGCCATACTGGTCAATAACGCCGTCCCCATCCAGGTCCTTTGTGGCTTTCTGGGCAACTTCGAGGAACTTATCCCAAGTCCAGGTTTTGTTATTCTGCAACTCATACAGGTTGGGCAAGCCTTCCCTTTCAAACATGGTCTTGTTCCAGAACAAGACGCTTCGGACATCGTCCCGACCTGTATTCATGCCATAGACTTTTCCGTTGTAGGTCGAATATTCAATGACAGTTTTGTTCCATTTGGGATCGTTGAAATCGAATACTCCCATATCGCTGAGAGGAAGCACCAGGCCTCCGACCACAAAGGTTGGGTAAAAGAAGGTGCTCTCTGCATAGGAAATGTCCACCCAGGGCTGGCCGGATAAGGTGCTGGAGATAAAGGTCTCTGCAAATTGATCCCAAGGAACCTCCGCATATTCCAGGGAAAAGTTATATTTCTCCATCAAATTCCTCAATCTGGCAATATACCTGTCCCCGGATTCACTTACACCTTCCTGGGGTTCCAAATTCCACGTTGCACCTACCCTGATGACTCTCCCGCCCAAATCAACGGTAGGCTCCTCTTCTGCAGGTTGCTCTTCCTGTGGCTGCTTTTCTTCTTTTGGTTGCTCTTCTTGCCCGTCCCCGACCGTCTTACCCGTTTCGTCACTGCCGGCTGTGTCCTTCGATCTGCCGCATCCCACTGTGCCGGCAAAGAGGATCAAAAACACCAGCAACAATGAACAAATTCTCATGAAAGACTTTGACATAAAAATACCTCACTTGTTTATAATGAGTAAATAACAAAAACCCTTTGTTATTTACCTGTGGACTTGAACTGCTCATGGGTACACGCTTGTATTGTAGAGAGGTCTGCGAATTTTACAGCGAATGAAAAAGGAATGCGGAAGGAGATATGCTCTGAAAAATAGCAGGGATTGCGCAAACAATTAGCGCAAATTTTTGCATTCATATACTATCTTTATTGTATTGATATTCCTTTCCATTGTCAAGTATTCTTCGTTTTACCTTCCTGAATTTTTCATGTTTGCACAATCAGGACTCATCCACTACGGAAATCATTGGAAATCATTGCAAAGAAATTTTCCCCCGGTACATGGTAGGGCACGCTGTTGCCGGTACCCAAGGCATAGCCGGCCCTGTCCCCGGTCCTCTCAATCATGGCCCTGGCTTGCTTTTTTATGGCTTCGGGAGTTTGCCGGCACATAAAGTCCATATTGGTTCCACCTAAAATGTCTTTTCTGGAACCCCAGCGCTCATAGGCCTCTTCTATGGGAAGAATGGCATCCTCAAAGGAATGCTTGCCGTCATACTTCAAATCATCGATGATATCGTCCATGACCTTTTCCAGGTTGCCGCAGGAATGGAGAATCGCCGGCTTCCCGGCTGCATGGATGACTTTGACGATTTTCCTATACCAGGGGAATGCATATTTTCCTAGAAGCGAAGGAGGCAGCATGGCCTGGGTCATAAAACCCCAGTCGTCGTTGGATATCAACGCCCCTACTGTATCGTATTGGGCACAGAACTCATAGTATCATACAAGGCGGGATCCCACAGCGTCAAAGATATCCTGGATCAGATCGGAATGGAATAAGCCGCCCGATGAAACAAAACAAACATCCTTTGTTCCATTTTTATGTCATATGACAAACTTATGATATTCCCCATTTTTTCGATCAGAGCAGGACTATAAAAAGCATTGAATGAAACTTTCCGTTTCATTCAATGCTTTTTTTACGCAGGCCAGGGGGCATGCCTGCGCTATTCAATTTATCGCGGAAATCTTAAAAAGTTTCGTCTGCTATTCCTTCATGGAGTTCGCTTCAGTTCCACATTTGAGGATTTCATCAACAAAATAATCAATCACCGCCTGCTGCTGAAAATCAGGCTCCACGCTGAAGGAATTATCAGAGAAAAACCATCCGGTAGCCATATGATTCGGGAATAGGTCAAGGCTCTTCCATGCGAAAACTTTTCATAAACCGCTCCAAATCTCCAAGCCTGAGCCAGCTCACAATAGTCTCTTCCTGTTCCTTCATGACAAAAGAAACATTTACCTTGCTCAAGAGGATTTACGACTTTCTTCAGCAAATGCTATGTTCTCCGTTCCTCACACCGCTTATGGGAGCGATCGATCCATTCCACGGAAACTCCGGTCAACGTCTGGCCGGCGTTCCATTCATGATGGTGTTTATTAGATCAGCAACAGCCAATTGAACAGTCCGATTCCTCTATTGTTTTTCGCTTATGCAAATATGCAGTTTCCTGAAGGACATTTGCTTTTATCTCCTTCTAAACCATGGAAGTCTGGACAGGGGCGCGTCTATTTCCCGGGTAATAGGTCCTTCCACCGGCTTTCCGTCGTCTCCTTCCCAGATCCCTTCCGGAAATACCACAGTTCTCTTGACAGCTCCTTTTTGGAGAACAGGGGCCACCAGGATATCATTGCCCAGCATAAACTGATCTTTGATGCATTCATAGCCTTTTCCGGGGAAAACGTATTCCATCGACCTGAGAATAGGCTCTCCTGTCTTTGCGGCGTGCTTTGCAAGTGATACAATTTCAGGTCCCAGCGCTTCCCGAAGCCTTACTGTCTCCATGCAATATCCCAGGTGCTCCTTATCCAGTACACGCCAGGGAGCCAGGGAAAACTGCATGATGGGAAAGAGGGCTGCGCATTGGGCGTAGCGGACATAGAGCTCTTGATCCAGTTTAAAATTTGGTGATGTAAAATCTCCGTCCAGGCCTCCGCCGATCATGTCCGGACAATTGTAGGGATAGCCCATCAAGCCCTGGGCAATGGCGTTGGGAATCAAAGACGCCAAACCTCCACGGCCCCATCCATGCTCCTTGTCCCTCAACCTTTGAACGAGGGGCTGGCCTCCGCATTTCCAGCTCTCGCGGTACTCATTAAATGGGTACCTGGTGCCCATCAAGGCATAATTCCGGCAGTCCTCATTGGGATAAATGGAGGTATGCCATGTAATTGGCTCCATATCTTCGCTGTCAAAGAGAATCGGATCCCCTGCGTCAAACTTAAATCCGTCTATGCCGTACCGATCAACCAAACGGTCCAACTGCTCCTGGAACCAGGAAACGGCTTCCTGATTGGAAAAATCGATCAAAGCGCTGTAGCCGTTCCACCATCTCCTGAGGTAAGGTTCTCCTTCTTTGTTTTTCAACAGGAAACCTTCTGCCCAAAGCTTTCGAAAATTCAGGCTGTCCGGGCTGACATAGGGGCAGACCCAGAGCATGACCCTAAAGCCCATGGCATGGAGGGTATCCACCATTTCTCTCGGATCCGGGAAACGGCCGGGATAAAAATCCCAGCTGCCATAGTCATTCATCCAGTTGTCATCGATCATGAGGACTCCCGGAGGCATTCCGTTGTCCAATATGGCCTGGGCGTATTGAAGCACCTTTTCCTGGCAGGGTCCATAGTGCATCTCAATCCATGTATTGTACTGCGGTGCGAGAAAGTTCAGTTCATCGGGATATGTTCCGGAAAAGGGGAAAAAGGTTTTGGCAGCATACTGATAGGCAGAAGGCAAGCTTCCAAAGCCTTCTCCATATTGGATCTCTCCATACCGATATTGAATGGTTAAAGTCCCTTTATGAAAACGAAAGATAAAGGGATGCTCACTCCAGATATACCTTCCCTTGCTTGACAAAAGCAGGGGAGCACCCTGATTTCCCTTCAGCCTTCTTAAATCCCCTGTAAAATCGCCGGATCCATAGGGCATCGATACACCGTCTTCAATAGCCCCTCCCCACCAGTACTCGTTTGGCAATAGCTTCAGATCAAATTTCTTGTATTCCATGGATAAACCTCCAGTCGCAATGCAGAAAGTAAAGTCTGCAGATTTCTATAGACCTATTTATTCTCTATGCTCAGTCAATAGCCTTGCAGGAGTCCCGTTTGATTAACTCCGTCTTAAGGCTGATTTGGATTCTCTCCATATTTCTGTTGGAAATTAAGTCATTGATCCCTCTTGCAATCAAACCGCTGATTTCAAAATTAAACCTTCGAACGGATGTGAGCGCCGGCTCTTCCGGTTTTTTTGGTTACAAGGAAATTATTTTCATGAAAAGTTTTGACGCAATAATGCCTCCCTTAGATTTATATTGAGCATATAACATGGATACCCGTGTTATTTACCTGTCAATTTGAACTTTTCATGGGTATATTGGCCTCTGCTTTGAGAGATCTGTGAATTTTGCAGCGAGCAGGATTGGAATGTGGAAAAGCTCATGCAAATTATTAGCGCAATTTTTTGCATTGATAAGCTATTTATATAGTATATATATTCCAGCTTATTGTCAAGAATTTATCACTTTTTTCCTAGAATTTTACTAGCTGTACAACATGGCTTTTCAATATTTGATGGGAATATGACAAGAAATTGATAAGATTATGAAAGAGTTTTCTTTAACGAAATAACCGGCTGATTTTTCATTGGAATATCATGGTCTTTTATTGAACTTAACCCATTGGATCCATACAATTTTTTCTTATATATGCAAATAATTGCATTTTTTGGGCAGTTTCGATACCGGTAAGGGTGATTTTCTGCCGGCAATGTAAAAGCCTGGCTGCATTGCAGCCAGGCCGTTCAGTATTCGTTCACTACGGAAATCATTGCAAAGAAATTTTCATCCGGTACGTAGTAAGGCACGCTGTTGCCGGTACCCAGGGCATAGCCGCCCCTGTCCTTGGTCCTCTCAAGCATGGCCCTGGCGCGCGCCTTAATAGCTTCGGGAGTTTGCCTGCACAAAAAGTCCATATCGATTCCGCCTAAAATGGCTATTCTGGAACCCCAGCGCTCATAGGCCTCTTCCACAGGGAGAATGGCATCCTCAAAGGAATGCTTCCCGTCATACTTCATATCATCGATGATGTCGTCCATGACCTTTTCCAGGTTGCCGCAGGAATGGAGAATCGCCGGTTTCCCTGCTGCATGGATAACTTCGACGATTTTCTTGTGCCAGGGGAATACATATTTCCGCAAGACCGAGGGGGACAGCATGGTCTGGGTTTTAAAGCCCCAGTCATCGTTGGATACCAGGGCCCCTACCGTATCGAATTGGGCACAGATTTCGTAGTAGCGTACAAGGCGGGATCCCACAGCGTCAAAGACATCCTGAACCAGATCGGGATCGTCTACCAGCATATAGCACAGGCGATCAAAGCCCATCAAATCAATGACATTCTCCTGGACCCCGCCCGGCCCCCAGACAACCAGCTTCATCCCATCCGGCAGCATTTCCGCGGCCTTTTCCAGGGCTGAATAATCATAATCCTCCGGCTCAGTCCAGGGCAGTTTCTCGAAGCTCTCCCGATCGGTAATCACCGCTGCATCGTTTAAGGAAACGGTTTTATCCGCATGTCTTACTCCTTTCGGAAATTCAAAATTAGAGCCTCGCACCATGGCGTAGTCATAGCCCCCGTTTTTAAAGGCATGAATCAGCAGTCTCATTTCCCACATTTCATCCCGCATGGACGCAATCTCTTTGCCCGCCAGTTTTTCATATACTCGAAAGTTCATGAAAAAATCAAATAAAGTAGGCCGATCCGGAACTTCCCTTCTTAGCACCTTCAGCAGATTTTCAAAATTGGGCTCCCTCATATTTTTCCCTCCTCGATATTGAAGCTCATCTTATGTTTACCTCAAGAAAATATTTCAATTCCTATTCTCGTTGCGTTTCTGTATCCCTGTTCCATGGTTTGGGTTGAAGTACAGTCTATTTTCTGTTTTCCAGGACTACCGAAGCAGCTCCTATGATACCGGAATGAAAGGATGAAAAGCGAATCATCTCCTGCAAAGTCTTTTTCATTTTCTCCGTCGGGGTCCCCTTTAAAATGACATCCAGCAAAAGTTCCTTTGCCTGGGAAACCCCGCCTCCCAGAATAATCACCTGGGGATCAAGCAGCCGGACCAAGGAGCACAAAGCATAGGCCAAATACCTGCCAACCTCCTCCATGATATCCAGAGCCAGGGCGTCTCCCTCCATGGCTGCCTGAACCACATCCTCCGCCCTCACGGCGCCCTTTTCCTCCATTACATTCTTTAAAGAACTGCTGCCTCCCGCCGTCAACCTGTTTACGGCCAGTTTGGCAATGGCCGTGCCCGATGCCAGGGATTCCAAACATCCGGGCATCCTGCAATAGCACATTGGTTTGGTTGGGTCAACGATCATATGGCCGATCTCACCGGCAAAGCCCTTTCCCAGATAAAGGTCTCCATTCAAAACAAAGCCTCCGCCGATTCCGGTTCCAATCACAAGGCAGATAAAGTTCCGGATACCCCTCCCCCAGCCGAACCATTTCTCTGCAAGGACAGCGGCGTTGGCATCATTTTCCAGGTAGGTTTCAATCCCGAAGCGGCTTTGAAGATAGGTTTTCACAGGCATGTGATGGAAATCCAGATTCCCGGCGCTGAGGGCAACCCCCGCTTCCCTGTCGACATTTCCGGGAATCCCTACTCCGATTCCGTCTATCGGCTCCGGGAAATCTTGAATGAGCCCGGCCACTAAATTTCCCACGGATTCAAGGATGACATCATTCCCGCCTTTGGGCGTAGCTCCCCTGGTGCTTGCAAGAAGCTCTCCCGTAAAGGGATCCACCAAGCCGACGGCAATCTTGCTTCCTCCTATATCAATGCCTATCAAACGCTCCGGCATCTATGCTTTCTCCCCTTTATAAACCACTTCTCCTCCGACAATGCACATGCAAACCCGGCATTCCCTGTCAAGCACGGTAATATCGGCATCTTTGCCCGGCTCCAGGGTGCCTTTCCGGTCAATCACGCCTGCCACCCGGGCCGGTACCGTACTGGCCATCACAGCCATTTCCCTCATGGTCTTGCCCAGGGCTTTCTTCACAGTACGGAAGTCGTGATCAAAGGGCCATACGCTTCCGGCCAGGGTACCGTCGGTATTCTCGTCAAAGCCCAAACGCCTGACCGTACCGTTCTTCTTTTCCACGTTCCCATATACTCCGTCGGGCAAACCGGCATAAGAAGTATTATCCGTAATCAGGGCCACCCTTTCGACTCCCTTGCAGCGCACCAGAACATCCATTGCCGCAGGAGATACGTGATAGCCGTCTCCGATGAGCTCTGCAGTCAAGGCGTCACAGGTCAAAACAGCCCCCACTACTCCGGGCTTTCGATGATGAAGGCCGGTCATGACGTTATAGGCATGGGTCACATGGCGCAATCCTGCATCCACAGCCCGCATGATCTGATCATAGCTGGCCTTGCTGTGGGCAACGGCGGCCACAACCCCTGTTTTGACCATTTCCTTGATGAGGTCCAGAGCCCCGTCCAGTTCAGGAGCAAGGCCCATCAACCGAAAATGCCCTTCCCCGGTCTTGAGCATTTCCTCGTATTCCTTCAAGTCAGGCAGATGGGGCTCCTCATGGGGAGTGCCCGGTATGTTCTTCGGAGCCAGGTAAGGACCTTCCATGTGAATTCCCAGGATCTCCGCCCCTTCCGTTTTTTCCTTGATAACGGCGACCACATGCCTCATTCCTTCAAGGTCCCCTACCGTCGGTAGCCAGCCCGTCGTCCCTGTAGAAGGCAGGTAGCTGCACATCGTTTTAATGGCATCCGGTCCCTGGGAAGCCCGAACTCCCCGTCCCCCATGAATGTGTAAATCAATAAAACCCGGGAGCAGGGTCAAGCCGGTCATATCTATTTGCTCCATTCCTTCCGGCACCAAAACATTCTCAGCCCTGCCCACCGCCTTTATCCTTTTTCCTGAAACAATCAGCACTCCCTTTGGAATATCCATGTAAGGAGTGACAATATCGGCACCCACCAGTGCATATTCTCTCATTCCTCTCTCCCTCCCCTGCCGGATGATACCGGTATATCCTCCAATATTTATTTAGGGCGAACAGTGTTCGCCCCTGCATCTAAGAAAAAGGACAGTATTTCACTCTCAGAGGATTTTTTCAAAGATAAAGATGACCTCTCTGGGCCGGTACTGCTCTCGAAGTTGCTGCTGCAAACTTTTCCCGGACTCATAATCATCAACCTTTACCCTGGTGATTTCCCTGTAATTTGAATCCTTGGCCACCAACTCAACGGCTTTAAAGCCGTTTTTCAGGTAAAACTTCTCCACCTTTAAATCGTCTGCAGCGCCGAACCCAATCTTGCGGAATCCTTTTTTTGCTGCAGCTTTCTGAAATGCTTCAATGAGTTTCGAACCAATCCCCCGCCTGGCATAAGCCTTTGTCACATCAAGGTTCACGGCAATTCCCTGCAAAACGACCTCATCAGGGGATCGCTTTGAGGGATGGCCGTAGCAAACTCCAACCGGCTCATCCCCGTCCAAAGCAATGAAGTAGAAATCAGGATTGGATTGAACCCTCTTGGTGAAGTCCTCAAAGGATTCCTGATCCAGGTATTCGCACTGAAATCGATGGACCTGAGAATAATACTTTTCTTCAATTAGCCTTATATCAATATTCATTTCAGACTCTCAAACAGCTCCTCCAGATATTTCTTGCTCTTTTCAAGGCCGACTGTTGGATCTTCCATTCCTTCATATTCAATGCAGTATGCCCCCTTGTATCCCACGGACTGCAGTTTCTTGAGGATGGCATTAAAATCCAAGCTGCCCTCTCCTACGGCCGTTCCGTAATGCTGCTCTCCCAGTTTGCTGTCCTTCATATGGGTATGGAAGATCCTCTTGCCAAAGGCATCAATGGCATCCAGGGGATTCACACCGTTTACGGCAAAATTGGACGTATCAAGGGTGATCCCAAGGGCAGGGGAATCGATTTGGTTTAATATGGCTACCAATGCATCCAAATCCGTACCAAACTTGCCGTGGCTTTCGATCGCCAGCCTGGCTCCTCGTTTTTCCGCATAGTCAACGCAGGGCCTCAAAGCCTTTACCACGGCTTCAATGCATTCATCCTTTGTCCTGCCTTCAGGAATACCGCCGCCTGCAAAAATTCTCACAATATCCGTACCATAAAGCAGGGTCAAATCCGTCATTGCCATGGTGTGTTCCACCATGCTGCGGCGCCGGTCCTCATCAAAAAGCAGGTATTCCGTCGCAGGGGAAATGGCAACGACCTCCAAATTCAGTTTTTTCAGAAGTTCCAGCGATGCTTTGATGTCTTCGGCAGTATCAAGGGTATCGGCATGCCAGCATGGACCATGGGCTATGATTTCCACTCCTGCAAAACCCAGTTCCGATATTTTTCTAAAGGCGGTCTCCCGATCATAATCCCTATAACACCAGGTATTGGCATATAACTTCATATCCCATCCTCCTTCATTTCTATAAAAGCTCCAGAACTTTATAAACCATGTACGTAAAGCTTTTCTATATGGTATAGATTCTACACGAGCATGAAAAATCCTCTTAAATCTGTATGAAATTAGAACACTTTCGAAAGCCAGGCCTTTAAACATATAAAAAAGGGCAGTTGCACGATCAAATGGTTCATCGTGAAACTGCCCAATTCATTCGACTAAGATAAGAAACAAGAGAGATAAAGTATATGAAAACTTTCGCTGCTTATTGGCTCGATAAAAGGAGTGAGGCTCCTTATTTAAAGTAGTTTTGCGGCACTCCCTTTTTGTACGAGTGATCTGATTTATCTGCCGTTTAAAAGCTCATCCACAATCGCCTGTGCTTGCGGTAAAATCTCTTCAATGGCCACCTGAGGTGTCTTGGCGTTGTTTCTGATTGCACTGATGAAGCCGTACTGCAAATTGGCCAGCTCATTGATGGCGTTCCATCGATTGACCCTGGTTACATCTCCGTCATCGCGAATGGGAGTCAGCATCTCCAGAGACTCCCTGTCCCGAACTCTGCCTTCATAGAATACCAGCCATTCTTCTTCAGGCGATGCTTCGCCGGGGAAGGGATCGGTCCAATCGTCGATGACCATGGCGGCCTCCTCCGGCTTTTTATTTCCTGCCAGCATGGCAAACATGGTGGGACTGCTGGCTTTGCTGTAATACTTCTCGGCATCGGGGCCCATCGGGAACATCACGATACCGTAATCCGCTTCCATATCCTTCAGGTTGTCTCCAAGCCACATATCAGCTGCTACCATGGCAATTCTTCCATCGATAAAGGCGTTTTGATACCACTGCCAATCCCAACCTCCGCCTTCGGGAGGAATCACAACTCTATGCTGATTGATAAGATCCTGGGCGAACTGGAAGCCCTTTATTCCCCTGGGATCATTGAGGCCAATGGTCCATACTCCGTCTTCATTTTGGTAAAGATCCAATGCACCGTTGGAGAAGAAGAAATACCATTCCAGATCATGGCCTCCGATGGCATATTGATCGATGATTCCGTCTCCGTCCAGATCCTTGGTCAATTTCAGGGAGATCTCCAGCAGTTTATCCCAATTCCACTGTTTGCTTCTCTGAAGTTCATAAAGGCTTGGCACGCCTTCTCTTTCAAAAATCTCCTTGTTCCAGAACAAAACACCTCTGGGTTCCTGCCTGCCTACATTAAAGCCATAGCGCTTGCCGTTGTATGTACCGATTTTTAAAAGGGTCTGATTCCATTTGTCCTCATTGAAATCAAATACATTCAAATCATCCAGGTTCTGCAGGAAACCATTTGCAACCAGCGTGGGCCAGAACCAGTAATATTCCAGGAATGCATAATCGGCACAGGGATCCCCTGCCAGCACAGAAGCCGTGATCTTTTCCAGGTATTCCATCCAGGGCGTATTGATGAACTCCAGTTTCATATTGTACTTTTGCTCCAACTCGGCTTTTCTGGCAATCTGGTTGTCTGCCGTTTCAGATGAGCCTTCCACGGGATTCATATCCCACCAGGCCATTCCCCGTATCACTCGGCCCCCAAAATCATAGGTCTCTTCAACTACAGGCTCTTCCTCTTCCGGCGTTTCTTCATCAGGTGCCCCTTCTTCTGAAGAAGTTTCCACTTCATCCATTTCCTTTTCATTATTCACAGCCGTATCGCCGGATGTGCCGCAGCCTGCTGTAAAACTGAAAATCAGTAGTACAATAAGTAGTAGTGACAATACCCTCTTAAACATTCCATTCACCCTTTCCTATTATAATTGCCCGGCTTTTTGCCAGGCAAAAATACATACAATTTAATATGCAAATAGCAGCATATAAAATTGTAAGGATAAAGGGCAAACTGGGATTTCTTCGAAAAATATTACTGAATTGTGACTCATTTGAATTGCGATTTATTTCTGCTGATAATGCCCATTGCCATACGTATTATATATTGTTTGAATATTCCTGTCAGTCCATAATATCCAAGCTATACTTACCCATTTGGCTCTCTCTTTTATTTATGCTTGTTTCTGACCATGAATATCAATAGAAGGGTGCTGACAGCAAACAGTGATACGATGATCAACAAGGCAATATCCGTACCTGACATCTTATGATTCCTCCCCCGGTCGTGCTTTTGCCAGCTTCATTATAGCATACCCCATATTGGTAGACTACCCATTGCAGGGAAAAAATAATCGCCGCCGGGCAATACCCGGAGGCGACCGTTTATGTCCTTTATTGTTCCACGCTTAAGAGCTTACCCATAAAGAGTATCGTACCGGTTGTGTCATCGGCAATCACAAACACAAAGGGTCTGTCAGCGACAAAAGCAACCGGTTCTATCGCAGCCGATTCTGTCGTCACAACGACGGTAACGGCAGCTGCTTCACTGCCTTCTTCGTTCACTTCAATCACAGCTTTATGGAGGACCTTATCGATATAGAGGCCTTCCCGCATTCCTGAAAAATCAGCCAGAGGCCCAAAAGCTTCCCCCATTCCAAGGGCAATCAGGCTGTCATTGAGCTCCTTTATCCCGTATTCCAGCTTAAACCTTGGAATTTGAAGGCGTACGTCATCCACTTCCCTGACGCTCTCCCTGATCTCATTCCATTTTTCTACGTTCAGAGTATTTAAAAATTCAAGGATATCCAAGCCCTCTTCCGGAAGGATGCAGTACATGGATACTTTCCCGCTTCCATAGGGAAGCCTTACAGCCTTGTAATCCTCCCCTTCTGTATATTCAACCTTTCCGTTCCGGCTCATCATCTTGACTGTCTGCTCTTCTCCGTTATAGGCTTTGAAAACACCGTCAAAGGTCAGTTTTGGATCAAACTGCTCGCTCCACTGTCCTTTGAAATAAACGGCATTGATCAAAAACAGGATCGTACTGGGGTCAATCGGCCCTTCCAGCATCTTCTCGATCTTTTTCCTGGTTGCATCGGCAATCCAGCCGTTGATGGCATCCACCGAGGCTTCCTTTGAGAAGTCCAGATAATCAATCTCTGCCTGAAATACCCGCTCATTGTTTGCAAGGAAATCCTCCTTGATCCCTATGCCCTCCCTGATCCATATGGAGTTGGCAATATTGAGCTCGATCTTTTTATCAATCCGCTCCAGATAGTTCAAAAGATTTTGAAAGCTCTCGTTCACCTCTCCCCGATCCAGGCTGTCAAAACCAAGGGCCTTTTCCATGGCTTCCTTTGTCGTGGTCTCCGCTCCGTTATAGGTCATGGTTAAGGCAGCCGTAATGCTGAAGGGGGAGATAAATACGCTGCTGTGATTGTCTTCTCGGTTTAATTCTCTAAAAATTTCAAAGGCAAACTTGCTGTTGGCCTCCACAAGGCCGTCGTTTATTTTCTCCAGATCATACCCCCCTGCCATACTGCCACAGGCCGTAAAAGTAAACAGAAGCAGTGCACTGAGCAAAAAAGCAGTGATTTTTTTCATACCGATTCCCCTCTCTGTTATAATTTGTTACTTGTTTTGACGCTTCTTCCCAAGGAAAGTTTCATAGATAGGCCGGAATCATAAACCTCCTTATTCGTCAGGTCATCTTTCCGCCGCAGTGCTTGCATATCCCCTTTTCCGATGCACATTTTTCACAGGTTCGATCCGTATCGGCCGTGGGAAAGGTCAAACGACATCCGCATACTGAGCAATAGGAATCAGTGCAGACTTGAACAAAACACCTGGCCGGCTCTAGATAATAGCAGTTTTTGCATAACTGCTGCTGGATCCTGGCTTTTTTGTCTACATCCCGAATATGCCGGATGATGTCCTGAGTCATCCCTCTCTCCTTCTTTAAGCGCTCAAAGGTTTCCTCATTTTTCCTGCTAATCAGCAGGATTTCATCGTCATGAAGCTTTTTAAAAGGCTTGGCCATTTTTGGATTCCTCCCATTAAACAGATTTCCCTTAGTATATATTAATGGAAATAGGAGGATAGTGTGACAGATAAAAAGGGATTTATCTACTCAACCACAGGTTGATTTTATGACTTAAACTCAATATTCATATCATTGTTTTCATCGGCCCGGGCTTTTATAATGAAGGCAAAAGGTGCGCACCGAAAATTCCATTGGAGGTGTCCTTAGATGTTTGATAACAAAGCCTTCGGTGAGAAATTGAAAAATCACCGGAAAGCCATCGGTTTGACACAGGAAGAGGTGGCTGAAAAAATCGGAGTCTCCCCTCAAGCCATCAGCAAATGGGAAAACGGAGACTGCCTGCGGGACTGTTATAACCTCAAGCAGCTGGGAGAAGCCTATGGCATATCCCTTGATATTCTGCTGGATATGAACTCCATTCAAAGCATCGATGATGTGTCCAGGCGCATTGAGCAGCTGGCCACGGAGTTTGTTTGGGCTGAGTTTGCCGAATACGCAAGCAAGGAAAAATATGCTCACATAGAGCTGGGCGATGATTTATGGGAGATGTGGAAAGCAATCTATTTCGTGGAAACCGGCGACAAGGAACTGCAAAAACAGGATAAAGAGCGGGGCAGGACGCGTATTGCCGGTCCCTACGGCCTCAAGATATGGGATGATGATGGCATTGCCTGCGTGATCAAGCAAAGCTTTGCAGATGGGTTTCCGCAAATACCGGATAGTTTCATTGAGGAGATCAAATGGCTTCTCACTCCTGAAATACTCTCTGTTGTAAAGGTTGTAAAGTGCTTTGAACTTACCTCCAAAGAGGAGCTTGCAAGAAAAAGCGGCCTTCAAAGCGATGCCCTCAATGCAGCCCTTCTTGCATTGATTGAAAAAGAGTACGTCGAGTTTTTCAGATCAAATGAAAGAAACACCGGCGGATACAAACTGAATGCCAAGAAGGGCATTGTTGTGTGGCTCCTGCTTTCAGCTGCAGCACTATTGAAAAACAACGGCTTTACCCTCAGCCAGTATTTGCCCCGTTAACGGAAACATTTCTTGATATCAATGCCGGGTGGTTTGGTTAACCGGCCTGGAGTTCTGTCTTTGATTTATCAAACGGAGCGGCGGTGGGGAATCAAGCTTCAGGATTTTCTGCTGCAATGGGAAAGATTCCTCACTGCTGCCATAGACCTAAAGTGAAATTCCCATTACTATGGCATACCGTGTTCTTTAGTCTGCCAGCCTGTAAAGGGTGGGAAATAACTTAAAACAACAGAAAAAACTGCATGGTAAAAGATCACTTCGATATGCAGCGGGGCGGGAGATTTTAACTCACTGCCTTGTGCAGAATGGGGTACTTGCAAGACCTTTAAAGGGAATCGTGAATCTTCGGTTCGTTATAAGGCCAAAACCTTATCTGCACATTGCGTCAAATCCCCGTCATGGGTAGCAAATAAAACCGCCTTATCCGAATTCTTTATAAGATCCCGGAGCCACAGCTGTCCGGCAGGGTCCAAATGATTGCCGGGTTCATCGAAAATCAAAATCGGAGCATCCTTCAGCAAAGCACGGGCAATGGATATGCGCTGCTTTTCCCCTCCCGACAGTTCCGGCCCGCCTGCTGATATGGTTTTATCTTTCAGATGGGCAATTCCCACTGCATCCATCACCTGAAATAAAGCACCATCCTCTGCATTCAAGTTTCCCAGGCGAACATTTTCCCCAACGGTCCCGCAAAACAGGTACGGCTCCTGGGGGACATATGCGAAGCATCTCCGCCAGCTTCTAGGATTCAGCTCCCGAAGTTCCCTCCCATTCACATTGATGCTGCCCCTATAGCCTTTCAACAGACCTGTTAAAATATGAATCAATGTAGACTTTCCGCTGCCGTTTCTTCCTGTTACGGCCAGCTTCTCCTTTGCACCGAGGACGAAGGAAGGGTATTTTAAGGCTGTTTTTTGATCCGGATACGTAAATTCCACATCACGGCCTAAAACAGAAAGGCTCCCGTCAGGTTCGATGTCTATCCCTGATTCCTTCTCCCGGTCCTTATATAGTACAAGCAGCCTATCAGCAAGGGTTTTAATCAGAAGGGTTTTTCTTATGATGAATCCCACGATGTATTTCGTGAGAACCTCCATCCAATAATAGCGCATTTCATTTGGGTCATTTTCCAGGCGGTACTGCACCTCTCCTACATCCATTTCCATTGCCTTTTGATATTCTTTGTCCAGAAATCTTCCCAGGACAACGCGGTCGTGATATAATGCTCCCTTCAGCATGAAGACAGCACAGAAAAGGTGCATCAAAGGAACTATAAAAATACTGAATCCAAAAGCCAGGAGCAGTTTCCATATGTTGCTTATGGCATAATCTGTATCAATACTGAAGATCGCATCGGAAAAGCTGCCGAGGATTCCTGCAATAAACAGGCCAGCATAGCCCTCAGCCAGTTCCGGAAAGATGTTGAGCAGCAAGGGAAAGGTCATGGCTTTTGCAACATCCCCATAAACCAGCTTTGGGAACCACATTAAGGAGCCATGCTGCAATCTCAAGGGGGAACAGATGCTTTTTGAAATATTTATCTTTCATATCCTTTCCCTACTTCTGTCGCACCCTCTGAAGGGTGATAAAGCGATGGGGAATGGGGTTTTTCTCATCCACGATTCCTTCGACTTCTTCTACAACCGTCCATTGGGAAGAATCCAGCTCAGGGAAAAAGGCATCGGCTTCAAACTCCCGATCCACGGCTGTTAAATAAAGCTTTTCCGCATAGGGCAAAAGCTGGCTGTAAACCTCCGCCCCGCCGATCACAAAGGCCTCCTCTTCCTTATTTATAAGGCCCAGCAATTCATCGACGGAGTGGACCACGGTAACCCTGTCATCCTCCGGCTTGAAAGACTGATTTCTTGTAATAACGATATGGTGTCTGTCCGGCAGAATCCCTGGCAGGGACTCAAAGGTCTTCCTTCCCATGATGATGGTGTGTCCGGTGGTAATCTGCCTGAATCTTCTCAGGTCATTCGGCAGATGCCAGGGCAATTGATTGCCTTTGCCAATCGCTCTGTTTTTTGCCACGGCGGCAATCATCGAAAGCATCAGATTGATACCTCCATCTTGATCTTTCCACAGTGCTGGTAATCGATGAGCTTGATATCGTCGATGGTGAAGTCGTAGAAGTTCTTGATCTCCGGATTAATCCAAAGCTTCGGTGCTTTCTTTGCATCCTTCTCCCGCTCCAGCTGCAGCTTGATTCCTTCCACCTGATTTTCATAGATATGGGCATTGTTGATGACATGGGTAAACAAGCCGGGCCTCAAACCTACAACCTGGGCGATTAAATGAACCAGCACCGCATACTGGGTCATATTAAAGGGTACTCCCAGAGGAATGTCCCCGCTTCGCTGCACCAGCATGCAGTTCAGCCTACCGGCCGTTACATCCCACAGGGTCATAAAAGCACAGGGCTGAAGGGTCATCTCCGGTAAATCCTCAATATTCCACAGGGAAACGATCATTCTTCTGTCCTGGGGATTCGTCCTGAGGGTCTCCAGCAGCTTATCAAGCTGCTTGTATTTGGCGATCTGGTAACCATAGGCTTTGCCAATGGTATTGTTTTCATCCACCCAGTGGTCCCATATATGAACGTTTCGTTCATTGAGCCAGGTCACGTCGTTGGTCTGCTGCTGCCATATCCAGAGCATCTCCAGTACGGCTGTTTTGAAGGCTACATACTTGGTCGTGAGAATCGGAAACTCTTCTTCCAGATCAAACTGCATGATTTGATGGGGCAGCTTATAGGTCGGCACTCCCGTCCGATTTTGATCATAATAACCCTTCGTTAATATATTCCTTGCAATTTCCAAATACTGCTTGTCTGCAATGCTCATTGCTCTACACCTCTCCCTTTCATAATGCCGGATATGGAAACAGATCGCACCTTATTACGGAAACCGGTTTCCAAAAGCCAAACTCCACCCGGTCTTAAGGACAATATCTTCGGTCCAGCCCATCAAGAGCCGACAAATACACAGGTTAACCGTGCTGGACGCCGGAAACCGGTAAAATACCCTGGAGCTTATCCAAGCCAGTCTCTACTTTGCAGCCATGAATTCATTCTTTTCATCCTATTCCTTATATACCGGCCCGATCCTGTCTATGCGATTTGTCCAAATCCCTCCGCTATAGTGAGCCGGTATTTCCTTCAGGTCCTCTGCTTTATCAAAGCCTTCTGACCACTTGCCGCTGCCTGCTACCACTATAAAAATCGTATTTGCTTTTTCCATTCGCTCGATGAACTTATGGGGCCAGCCCCACAGAAAACGGGCATACTTGAGGGGTACGTGGAAATATGCATTTTTCATCGACTCCGGTACATAGCCGGTCCATCCCAGGGCCATGTAAGAAATCAAAGCTTTTTTCATGGTGGCCATGGACATAACCCGCAAGCCGGGGAGCTCTTCCTTCAGGGCAGCGATCGGTTCATCCCCTCCGTATGCAGCAAGCCTGTCCAGCCGCTCCTTTGGAAGCTTCTTCAGGTATTCTGCCAATTTCACTCCCTCCTGGCGATCATTGCTCTTGATATGAATCAGGAAGGATCCCTCAGGGAAATGATTCAATACCTCATCCAGGGAAGGCATCAGCCCAATGCCTTTGCCCCGGAAAGGATAGGTCTTCCCGTTGTCAGCCGTATAGCCATAGCCGATATCCAGGGCTTTGAGCTCTTCCATCGTGTAATCTTTGATCTGGCCTTTCCCGTCGGTCCGATACTCCAGGAGCCAGTCGTGAAAAAGAGCAAACTGGCCGTCTTTCGTAAGCTGTATATCGAACTGCACCATGTCGGCCCCGGCTTCAAAGGCTGCCTCCATAGACGGAATGGTATTCTCCAGATAAGGGTGCTCCGGCTCATAGATTATCCGAGCAGTATTGGTTTCTCCTGTGATCCCCTCCATGGGAAAGGTCTGGGCCAGGCCCCTGTGGGCCAGCAGAAAAGGCTTTTTATTCTCCTTGCTTGCAAAGAGGGAAGTATTGTTGAGGTAAACAAAAACAAACAGGAGAACCAAAAACCACAATATCTTTCTCCATATTCTTTTTTTGCGCATCTTTTTGTTCCTTTCCGGTTTTTTGCCAATAAATAAAGGCTGTAAGTTACAATCATATTTTATTCGCATGGTGTCTGATTTGCAAGAGCTTGTAAAATGGGTTCGACCCATCCAACCTTTGATAGATACAATTCATTACTACCCCATGATGGATTTTTTGCCTGCCTTTCCGTCCAACTGCCGGAGCTGATCTAAAAACATGGAACCGGCAACTGTAGGGATGGGGCTCATATTCATTTTGAACCATGAAACAAAGGATATTCCGGATCTATCCAGGGCAGAATATTTCAAAGCAAGGGGCCCGGATCGAGGTTTATCGCTCCGCTATAAAAAACTTCACAAATGACGAAGTTGACAAGTCAACCCTTATTTGATAAGACTAAGATATCACATCATAAGGAGGAACATTATGGGACGTTTTTACATATCAGGAAATCAATTTTTTTACAATGAAAAGCCGGTCCGGATTCTTTCGGGGGCGATCCACTACTTCCGCGTTGTCCCGGAATACTGGCGGGACCGGCTTCTTAAGCTAAAAGCATGTGGTTTTAATACAGTGGAGACCTATGTGGCATGGAATATCCATGAACCGAAACCGGGCGAATTCTGCTTCGAGGGGATGGCCGATATTGTCAAGTTCATTGAAACGGCAGGCGACTTAGGGCTGTTTGTTATCGTACGGCCCGGCCCCTATATCTGCTCCGAATGGGAATTCGGCGGGCTTCCCGCCTGGCTGCTGGCGGATCCGGCCGTGAAGCTTCGCTGCTACAATCACGCTTTCCTTGAAAAGGTAGACCGCTTTTTTGATGCATTGCTGCCTAGGCTCAGGCCCCTTCTGTGCACCCAGGGAGGACCCATTATTGCCATGCAGGTGGAAAATGAATATGGCAGCTACGGCAATGACAAGAAATATTTAAACTATCTGAAGGAGGGCATGATCAAAAGGGGCATCGACGTTCTCCTCTTTACATCGGACGGGCCTACCGATGAAATGCTCCAGGGCGGTACGCTGCCGGATGTGTTCAAAACCGTGAATTTCGGTTCCCGCCCTGAAGAAGCCTTTGCCAAACTGCAGGAATATCAAAAGGACAAGCCTCTCATGTGCATGGAATTCTGGAACGGCTGGTTTGACCACTGGGGCGATGTTCATCACACCCGTGACGGCAAAGATGTGGCAGACACGCTGGACAGAATGCTCAGCATGGGTGCCTCCGTCAATTTTTATATGTTCCACGGAGGAACCAATTTTGGATTTATGAACGGAGCCAACTACTACGACCGGCTCTCCCCCACCGTTACCAGCTATGACTACGATGCGCCCCTGAGCGAATCGGGGGACTTGACCGATAAGTATTATGCGGTACAGGAAGTGCTCTCAAAATATACAAAGGTGGAGAAAGAGCTCCTGCCGGAGCCCATTCCCAAAAAGGCCTACGGAAAAGTAGCCTTAAAGCAGCAAGCCGGTTTGTTCGAATCCCTTGACAAAATCTCTCAGCCTGTGCAAAGGACCACTCCTGAACCGATGGAAAAACTGGGTCAAAGCTACGGCTTCATCCTCTATCGCACTCAGCTTCAGGGACCGAGGAAAGAAAACAAGCTGTCCATTTATGAACTCCACGACAGGGCCCTTGTCTTTCTGGACGGAACACTCAAAGGAATCATGGACCGAAACAAAAAAGAGCCCTTAACCATCGATGTCCCTGAGCAGGGGGCCCGGCTGGATATCCTGGTTGAGAACATGGGAAGGATCAACTATGGCCCTTACCTAAAGGACCACAAGGGAATTACGGAAGGGGTTTGGCTGGGATGCCAGTTCCTGTTTGACTGGACCATTTACCCCCTGCCCCTGAATGATCTTTCTCAACTGGAATTTGGGGACTTAAGGTCCAAAGACTGTCCCGGGTTTTTCAAGGGGAAACTCCTGGTGGATCGGCCGGCAGATACCTTCCTCTCCATGGAAGGATGGAAAAAAGGCGTCGTCTTCCTCAACGGATTCAACCTGGGCAGATACTGGGAGATCGGCCCGACAAAAACCCTGTATGTACCCGCTCCCCTGCTCCGCCAGGGAGAGAACGAGATCATCGTATTCGAGCTGGAGGGAACAAGGGACCTGTCGGTGGAATTCCTTGACAGGCCAAAGCTGGGATAAAATCGAATCTTCAATAAAAAAAGCCCAAACCGGGCTTTTTTTATACTCATCAAAGATCCGAAACGGGAGGATTTCCGTTCATCCAATTCCATTCACTGTCTTCCATAAATAAAATCGGCCAGTCTTCCCCATCCTTTTCCCATTGGCGGAATTCCTTCACGCTGTGATATAGCCGCAGGACATTCTCCCGGCTGGGCTGTTTCAGAAGGGAATCGATGTATTCCATCAAATTGGAAGGTTTTTCACGGGCCCCGCTCAAGACCCGCATGAACCACTTATGATAGGGATACAGGACCTCATTATGGGCCAGAATCAGCCTGCCGGCAAACAAGACAAAATTGGCTGCCGAATGGGTCAAAAGGTAACAATTCTGATGCTTCAAAGCTTCTTCGCAGTACCATTTCCAGGCTTCAAACTGGGCATAAAACCTTTTGATGTTTTCCCCCTTTTTCTCCACCGGATACCTCACGATCTGACGCAACAGCTCCTCCAGCCCGTCTACTTTCGAGTAGGTAACAATACATCCCTCAAAGGCAAAGCGGGCGGGTTCACTTCCCCTTTCAGCCACCTGCTTCATGAAGTCAAGGCATACATACTTGCCGTCTATGTAGCCCGCTTCATAAGTGCAGGATTCCTTTTCATAATATTGAAGCCGGCGATTTTTGGCTCGCTTTCTGTAATCTTCATCTGAAATGAGGATGAGAAGATCTACGTCCGAGTTTTCCGTTTCAAAGCCATGGGCAATAGAACCGCTCACCATCACAGCCAGGACGTCATCTCGTTTTTTCAATTTCTCCGTTATATTGTGAATCGTCTCTTCATGATGCTTGTACATAGGCACCTCCTAGACATGGGCAAATCAAGCCCCTCACCTGAGCCAGGACGGGCATTCCTGTCCGATATAGCGCCAGGGATCTGCGTCCGGATGATAAAGTGCGTAGCGGGCCAGGCCGACGGCCGGTTCGCCCTGCACCCGAACCGGAGCCTCCGCTCCCAATTCCCTGAGTTCTGCCTCAAGAAGGAGCCAGAGATTCTCATCCCCCAGGGCACCGCCTCCAAGGATCAAAGCCGGAGGCTCCTCGGTATCCAGGTGCTGCCAGAACACATCCCTGGTCTCTATAACGGACTTGGCCGCTTTTTTCAGATACCGTTTAAGTTCAGGATGGCCTATCAGCCTGCCGATAAAAGGTCCAAGAGCTCCCCAGCGATGGCCGGAGGATTCCAATCGGTCTCCCCCCAGAATCTTTCGCACCTCCCGGGCCAGCCACTTTAAATCACCCTCTGCCCGTTTTGACAAATCCAGAAGGAATACCGCATAATCCCAGCCTGAAAGGAGCCAGCCGGGCAGCTTTGGAACCACATCCTCACCGGGCCAGTATATATCATTGGATCTGCCCACATATACCCTCTGGGAAAAGCTCCCGCATCCGCAGACAAGAGCATGGCCCTTCATTTCCGTAAGCCCGTAAATGCCGACCACATCATTCAAGCCTTTATAGCCCTCGACCGTCCATCCTTCTTCCCGGAAAAGCTCCAGGACTCCTGAATGCTCATAACAGTACCCGGCCAGGAAAACCGGTACATCTTTATAGCTAGAAAGCCTTTTCAGCAGCCTTCTCAGCCGGGCCAGGGCCACTTCTCTGTCATGCCCGTCCCCATAAGGTTCATAGGTGTTCTCAAAGGCCAGGGTCCTTCCCCCTGCATCCAGGACTGCAACCCTCATCTGGGAATAACCGACGTCAATTCCTATCCACCTGTCAGCCATATTCAGCATCCCTGTATGGGCAAAGAATCAGGCCTGTTTTAACCCAAGATCGTAACAGGAATCAAGCCTACCGTCGGACGTCCCGGAGCGGCTGCCTCTACGATGATTCGATTTGTGGCCTCAACCCGATCGCTGGCAGTGATCGTAACTGACCAGGCGATCCCATCCGGCATT
>Ga0134092_1000403_pt1 | contig 44255 bp, 36 predicted proteins | sample 3_6taG_FD_94454 | JGI IMG/M metagenome (GOLD analysis project Ga0134092, IMG submission 94454) | Switchgrass degrading microbial communities from high solid loading bioreactors in New Hampshire, USA - 3_6_20_6_A3 metaG | ecosystem: Engineered > Bioreactor > Semi-continuous > Anaerobic >... | reverse complement strand
TTTTAATGGTGATAGTGAGAGAATGAAAAATTCATTAATCAGGCAAGGTTAACATAAAAAATCCCCACCGGTGCCTGGGGAAAAATTTTTTCATAACTGAGGAATTAATTATTGCAAAAAACATCAATTCTATGAAAGCTTTTACAAAAAACATGAATTCAATTTTATAAATACGAAAAAATATTATCTATATTCCAAAACCTATCGAATGAGAAAAAAGAAATCCTCGATATTACTAAAATAAACGATCCATTGTATATAGATAAATATCTTGCAAGTTTGGAGGAATATGCATATGGAATGCCTAGCATTACAAACTCACAACTTATAAAATTGTTTAAAAAAGAAAAAAACTTATGCTGCCGAGCCAAAGCATTCTTGATTCAAAAAAGTATATTTATGTTGGATTGATGAATCCTCAAGAAAATTATTTATTGCTTACAACTTAAAGGGCAAACTCGTAGGTATGGCATGCAGACTTACAAGTTTTAATTCCAATACTACCAACATATGCGTACTTTGCAATTATATGGGTAATGAGAGTGAAGTCGCTTTTGTTTCTCCATTATGTAAAACTTCAGATACTAGAGAAGGTGCCTATAGGTCAATAGGCTTTAGCATATGTTTAGACAGTCAAAAGTGTAATGACCGTATAACATCTACAGAAAAACTCGAAAAAATTTTAAAGGAAGTCAACGAAATAGAATAACGAAATATTTTTGTTTTGCTTAAGGTTATTTATGATAAGTTTCATTATTCAGTATTTTAAAAGCTCTAAAAATCTGTTCAAGCAAAATGAGCCTTGCCAGTTGGTGCGGAAAAGTCATATCGGATAAGCAAAGTCTAAAGTCGGCTTTTTGAACAAGTTCCTCATCCAAACCTAAGGAACCTCCAATAACAAACGTAAGGTGTGATTTACCGGAAATAAAAAAGGAATTAAGCTTATCGGAAAACTCTTCGGAACTAAGCTTTTTTCCTTTTAGATCTAAAACAATTAAAACAGATCCTTCCTTCACTTTATTCATAATACGCTCAGCTTCTCTTTTTTTTACCTGTTTTTCCTGAGATGCACTCAAATTTTCTGGCGCCTGCTCATCTTCAACTTCTATAATTTGAAGTTCACAAAACCTTGAAAGGCGTTTACTGTATTCATTTATACCTTCCTTCAGATATTTTTCCTTAAGTTTACCTACTGCAACTATAGTTAATTTCATATTTCCTCCTAAACCTCTACTAATGCTCCCACTTGGTCACGCAAGGCTACGCTTAACATTACATCCTTACCTGCACAAATATCATTTTCATTAAGTACATTGCAAACCGTCTGGTATGCAAGCTCGGGAAAATTATTTTCTTTACTTAAATGTCCCAGCAAAAACTTTTTGGTACCATTCTTGGCTAAATGAGCCACAACCTTCCCTGCCATTTCATTGGACAAATGTCCCCTATCTCCTAATATCCTTTTTTTTAGTGGCCATGGGTATGGACCTACTTTTAACATTTCCACATCATGATTGGATTCAAGAAATAATAGATCACTGTCCATCAGACAACTTAATAGTCCCTTTGTAATATGACCTATATCTGTAGCCGTAGTAATCTTTTTATTGCCTAAAAAGAAGTTGAATCCTACCGGATCGGCTGCATCATGGGGAATTGGAAAGGCTTTAACAAAAATATCTCCTATCTCAAACTCTTCACAATTGTAAAAACACATCTTATTCTTTATGTTCACAGGTCCAATAGCCTGTTCCATGGCATTCCATGTGTTTTCATTAGCATAAATGGGAATATCAAATTTTCTCGATAGTATACCTACTCCTTTTATATGGTCACTATGTTCGTGAGTAACTAAAATAGCGCTTATCTCCGAAGGATTTTCCCCAATGGCAACAAGCGCTTCTATTATCCTCTTTCCACTCATACCGGAATCAATCAACATCTTTGTCCTGCCATCCGATATAAACAGGCAATTTCCACTGCTTCCACTATATAAACTACAAAATTTTATCATTAGTTTTCTCCTGCTTACAATATTTTTTGATAATTTATTCAATATATTGAAAATCCATCACTTATCTAATCAATGTGTTATAAACAGCATTTCATTATTAATTATCGCGAATAAACTAAAAAGTTATAACTAAATACTATTCTCCAACTCTAGTAATATCAGCACCAAGACATCTCAGCTTTTCTTCTATTGCTTCATATCCTCTGTCGATGTATTTTATATTATATACTTCAGTCTCACCTTCTGCAACCAGCCCAGCAATAATCATTGCCGCTCCAGCCCTCAAATCGGTAGCTTTTACCGGTGCTCCGGAAAGTTTCGGAATGCCTTCAAATACTGCCATTCTTCCCTCTACTTTGATTTGCGCTCCCATTCTTTTTAACTCATCAACATACTGAAACCTTGAGTCCCATATTCCCTCAGTAATGGTACTTGTACCGTTTGCCAAACACAGCATAACCGATACCGGTGGATGCAAATCGGTTGGAAATCCAGGATAGGGAAGTGTTTTTATATTGGCTTTCAATATATTTTCAGGACCTTTAACCCGGATCCAATCCCCGCCCTGTTCAACTTCTGCACCCATTTCAATTAACTTTGCACTAAGAGACTCCATATGTTTTGGAATTACATTTTTTACAATAACATTGCCTTTTGTAGCGGCAGCAGCAACCATAAAAGTACCCGCTTCTATCTGGTCAGGAATTACACAATGGGTAGCTCCTCCCGCAAGGTTGGATACACCCTTTATTTTAATAACATCTGTGCCTGCACCTTTAATGTTCGCTCCCATAGCATTAAGGAAATTGGCCACATCGACAACATGCGGTTCTTTCGCAGCATTTTCAATTACAGTAGTACCTTCTGCCTTTACCGCTGCAAGCATAATGTTAATAGTGGCTCCAACACTCACAACATCCATATAAATCTGACTACCTACAAGTCTTTCTGCTTCAATCTTTATTATACCGCGGTCTATTTCAACTTTTGCACCTAGCTTCTCAAAACCTTTGATATGCTGGTCTACAGGCCTATAACCAAAGTCACATCCGCCGGGAAAAGCTACTTCTGCTTTTTTAAATCTTCCAAGTAAAGCCCCCAATAAATAGTAAGAAGCCCTAAGGCTTTTTATCATTTCATAGGTAGCAGTATATGATCTTACATACTGCGAATTAACTACGATACTGCCTTTATTCTCGACTTCAATTTCACATCCCAATTCTTTTAAAATATCTATTAAAATCCTGACATCACTTATCTCAGGAATATTCTCTATTTTACAGGGTCCATCAACCAACAAAGCAGCAGGTAAAATAGCTACTACCGAATTCTTAGCTCCGCTTATACTCACTTCACCTATAAGCGGCCTACCGCCTCGGATAATAAACTTTTCCAAATACAACGCCCCCACTCATTTTCTATTGCACGGTAAAACATTCCATATTAATTATAGTACTATATCCAAATAAATTACACTTCTGAAAAACATTGATTTAGCTATTTATTTATCATTTAATTTTACTTCCTCGCCATTATATACTTTAAAGTACCTTTCTTCAATTTTTTCTGAATTTTTAGCTGTTATCCTCCATACGGGGATATCATCAAGAACTTTTGTATCACTTCCTACAAATTGCTCACCGAATCCTAAATCAATTTTATCAATGACCGTACCACTGTCTTCCGTCAAGTTTTTTATAAGTACTTGATATGCCGGCATTATTTTTTGCCCACCGGTAATTTCTTCTGCTTTTCTATTATTATATTTGAGATAGGTAATCCCCTTTTCCGATACCGTAACCTCTACATAGTTGCTATATAACCAAAACTCTCCTCTTTTTTGCCTGTAAGTATACTTTATTTGACCTTCTTCTGTAACTTCCATTTTATCAAAATAAAACTTTTCAAAGGGCACCTTCATTGTTTTAAACAGGTCTACGAGATAGTTTTGAACCTTCTTAGAATCCGTTAAATAACTGCTTTCCTTAGGATCACTATTATTGTAAACAAATGTGTTTACTTTTTCAATCACTAACTTTTTACTTCCACATACAGCTTTTGTTTCTCCATCAAAAGTTTCTTCTTCATACTTTACATTTCCAAAAAAACTCTTTATTATCAAATCTTTATCCAAATTTATATTAGAACTGATTAAAGTACCCATTTCCTTATTATACAAAGGAATATCACAATTTACAATAACCCCACGGTTTTCTAAGATCTTATATGTGTCATCAATGACCTCCCGGGATATGTTATCCGATTTAAACAGAGTAATTATGGTAATAGAAAGTAAAAGGTTCAACAAAACAAACATAAAAATAAGAATATTTTTTGCCTTTGCCCAATCCATAATTACTCTCCTTTTTTATCCTTCATTTCAACTGTATAATATTTTCCATCTATTGTTTCTATCACCCAAACAGGTCTTAAGTGTTCCTCATTTTCACTATATTTCCCTTCATAAGATATAATAACATCCTTTACAGAAAAATTGGAAAAGTTTAGATATTCATATTTTTTAAAAACGTCATCCAGCAAATCAAAGGGATAAGTTCTTATTTTCAAAGTGTTACTTCCAATTGAAAATTCTTTTAGTATCCAATAGCAGCTTAATACTTTCTTTTTATTAGCATTAATTGTAATGGCATTGTTAACGAAACCTTCTATGCCGGTATTAACCGGATATTGCAAAAAAGAGACAGGTCGCTGATTCACCTTATAATCAAAAGTAAAGGTATAGTATCCCTCTTTTTCGCTATTAATCCCCGAAAGATATATATCTGCTCCTTCTACCAAATCTGCCATTTGGGCAATGAATTCAATAGCCCTTTCGAGGGCCTCAATTTCAGTTCCTCTATCAGCCCGGTCATATTGAGACAAATACTTATATTCCAAAAGTCCATCCTGGTGAATTTTATAGCTTTTACTTGGGTTCCTGAAAACTATGGATTTATCTAAATCAACTCCCCAAGTAAGTCTTTCCTTATCATTCCCCAAAATTTTGGTCGCAATTTTTTCAAGATCATCTTTTCTGTTAGTATCAATATTCAGTATAATTTGAGGCACAGAACATATAATATCCTCAAAATCTTCGGAAGCACTTCCTCTAGGTATCAAAATATCAGGCTTTATTCTATATGGAGTTTTATTAATTCCCATCCATTCATTCATTACTACATAGCTATAGTACTCATTGTTCTCCAATTCAATCAATATATCATTATACTTCTCTCTGCTTAATCCCTTTTTATTAAAAGGTAAAACAAATCCATAAGTCTTAGCTCCATCATAAACATACAATCCAATGTTATTATTGGAATCTATTCTAGGCAACAAAGCCATTTTATATATACCATCAAACTCTTGGTTTGCAGAATTTTCTATATTTAATAATGCCTTCAAAATACTTATATTGACTTTTGTCTTAAACTCGTATACAAAACTCTTTTTTACAACAACTTCTCCCCAATACTCTTCCGGATATGTCTGCTTACTCAGAATATTCTTACCTTCCAACAGATTAGTTAAATAGTAGAATGCTTCATTACATAGTTTATCATAATATTCGTTACCTTCGTCAATTATAAAATGGGATTCGTCATAACCTTCAGTTGCTGTAACTCTAAATAGCTTAACGTAATCACTAACATCACTTGGAACCTTACTTTTACTACTATCAAAAATATTCCATAAAAAATTAGTAGGTAATCCTTCATTTTGATAATTCCAAAGGATTCCTACTTGAATAAAGCTCGTCACTACCAATATTATTAAAACGTACAATTTAAATCTCTCAAATCTAAAACGCTTCATTCTTTTAATACCGGACACCTCTTACTTTATTTAAATAAGCCGTTGAGCATATCTGTAATCTTTAAAAATCCAGTTTTTATCGCTTCTTTAATTCCATTATCCAATACAGAAACTGTAAAGCTGTTTATTTGCAAATTAGTTTTTGGTACTAATTTGTCTGTCTCATTCTTTCTATAAGCAATAATTCTTACATCGTTTGCACCTTTGTTTGGTAGAATAACTTCTTTCATAAATATTCCGGAAGCACCAATATCCCATATATAATCTCCGTCTGTATTGGCAAATGGTATGTACTTCTTTTCATCGCTATCATAAATCAAAAGCATTACACTTATGTCATCTTTAGTAGAATTGCCGCAAATAACATAGGATTTCTTAAAAGTTGATTCGTCCCCTTCAGGCCTTGTTATGGTAACTAAAAATTGCTCTGTATCGCTGGTATCTTTATCAGATAAAATAGTATATTGATTTAGTAATTTCTGATTTTCAACACCTTCAGCAAAAGAAGTAATACTAAAACTAACTATCAATAAAACCACTGTAAATATGTAAAATATTTTTTTGTACATTAAAAAACCACCCTTTTTATAAGCAATATATGCTTAATATATTATATTCCAATCATCTTATGTTATATTATATATTAAAAATATTACAGAATTGTTACACGACATTTAAGATTCAATTACATCTTCTTCTGAAGCTTGATCACCATGGTATATAGGCAATCTAACCGTAACCTCAGTTCCCTTTCCCAATTGACTTGTAATTGAAATACTTCCGTTATGAGCTTCTATTATCTCTTTAGCTATAGAAAGACCAAGCCCAGTCCCTCCCATTTCTCTGGAACGAGCTTTGTCTACTCTATAAAATCTTTCAAATACCCTTTTTATATCCTCTTCAGGAATTCCTATACCGGAGTCAGCCACTTTTACATAGGCATCACTATACATTTGGCCAACATATACAGTAATTCTTCCTCCTTCCGGAGTATATTTAATTGCATTGATAAGTACATTAAGCAAAACTTGCTCAATTCTATCCCTATCTGCTAAAACTCGTGGCTTTTCTCCTATAGAAAAGCATTCTAAAATTTGACTCTTTTCTTTTGCGGATAGTTCCACTTTTTCTATTGAGCTTCTGACAAGGCTGTCAAAGTCAAAAATTTGCATATTCCACTGCATTTGCTCATTTTCTAATTTAGAAAGCTGCAATAAGTCTTTGACCAATCTTGTCATTCTATCAGCTTCAGAGTTAATGACACCAAGAAATCTGTACGCTGTCTCTGAATCCTCCAGAGCGCCATCCAACAAAGTCTCAGAGTAGCTCTTAATTGATGTCAGTGGCGTTCTAAGCTCGTGAGATACATTAGCAACAAATTCCCTTCTCATATTGTCCAATTTTTGTTGCTCTGTGATATCATGTAAAACTGCGATAATACCTTCCGCCTTCTTTTGCCCATTAGTTGATAAAGCAAAGTAAATTTGAATATATTTATCATTAAAATTAAGAATTGCCTCTTTTGTATTAAAAATCTCAAGATAGAGCATCTCTTCTATTGTAATGTCTAAATTATATTTATTGGCAAATTCATTAAAGTTCATATTAAATTCATCTATACCAAGCATAAGTTTTGAAGCCGGATTGGCATGAACTACTTCCCCATCGATGTTAAAAGCGATTACACCATCGGTCATATAATTTAAAATAGTCTCTATCTTATTCTTTTCCTTTGAAATTTCATTTAATGTCTTTTTAAGCTCTTCTGCCATATAATTAAACGCTCTGGTAAGCTTACCTATCTCATCCTCAGATTTTACTTCAGCAATCTGGGTAAAATCTCCTTCAGCAATATTTTTTGCCTTATGCATCAAATTTACTATAGGTACGGTTATAGTTTTTGAAAGCAAATATCCGAAAATAATAGATAAAATAATTGCAATAGCAAATGCGTTTCTGATAATGTTGTTAAAACTATTTATAACAACTCCCCATTCGTCTTTGTAAAACCTGAAATATAGTATAAACTCTCCCTTTGACCGAGCATAGTCAAAGAAAACCCTATTGTTATTATGAATAACTCTTCCCTGATTTCCGTCTTTTCCCGCAAGGGCAGATAAAAAGTTCTTTGAATTTAGAATTTCTTCAATAAACTTATCGCTATCTTCTTCAAATAAGTTGTCACTTGAATACAAAATATTGTTGTTATTTTTATCAATAACAGTATAAGTTACATAGTCTCTTACCATAAAAAGACTAATAGCATTATAGTTATCTTTTAAATCCGTAATTATCTCACTTCCCGAAGGATTTTCTCCAATGCCCCAACTTTCAAAACCTTTATCAATCCTATTTTTGAAGTCCTCATAATATACGGATTCCATAAAATAGTTCAGCGAAACACTTACTGTAATCATTAACGCAACTGATACCAATACAAAAATAACAACTAGTCTCCATTGCAGACTTCTTAATAATTTTAATTTTCTAAATAACATATCCACCCTCTTAAGAACTTCGTCGTAAAAAGCATGAGGGCATTTACGCCCTTTTTAACATTGCAAATTTAATACAAATCTAAAAAGTCTGTTTTTATTCAAACCTATTAAAATAATATCCTACTCCTCTTTTCGTCATAATATAAGCAGGATTACTTGGATCCGATTCCACTTTTTCTCTGAGCCTTCTAACCGTCACATCTACAGTACGTACATCACCGTAATACTCATAGCCCCAAACTTTTTCCAGTAAGTTTTCCCTGGAAAATACTTGACCTTGTTGAAGGGCTAAAAACTTAAGCAATTCAAATTCTCTTAAAGTAAGTTCTATAACTTGATTATTTCTTCTTACTTCATAGCGTTCTGTATCAATCTCTAAATCGCCACATCTAAAAGTACTAGACTCTTTAGTTGCAGCACTTTCAATGGAAACTCTCCTAAGATTCGCTTTGACTCTAGCCATCAATTCTCTAGTGCTGAAAGGCTTCGTAATATAGTCATCTGCACCTAATTCAAGACCTAACACTTTGTCAACTTCTTCCTCTTTAGCTGTTATCATAATAATAGGAGTGGATATAGTTTGTCTCAATTTGCGACATACTGTAAATCCATCCATTTTAGGAAGCATTATGTCTAAAAGAATAAGATCCGGTTTCTCTTTTAATGCACATTCTATTGCCTGTTCACCATCATACGCTTCAATAGTTTGAAAGCCTTCTTTAGCTAAATTAAATTTTAAAATATCAACTATATTCTTTTCATCATCAACAATCAGTATCTTAGCTTTCACATAATCCCCCCTCGTAATCTTGGAAGGCACAATAGCACCTGTACAAAATTTTCAAATTTACCAACGTAATTCATGCAAATAACATATATTATTATAACATTTATATTACAAATTTGAATATTTATTTTAAGTCAAATGTACCAATTTATTGAATTAGGTAATTTCAAAACTTAACTTTTTAAAAACATTATGTATTATGTTGATTTAATTACAAAATGTGTTATAATATAGTAAGAGGTTCTGTCATAATTCTTCTTACGTAAACTTTCTTGCATCAAACAATTCTAAGTTCAAGGGGGTTGCAATTATGTCAAACGAATCAATGTATCTTCTTATAACCGGAATGCACCTCAAGTTAAACAAATTGATTGAAAGCAAGGATTTTGATCTTCTCGATGAAGAAGTTCAGCACTACAGTAGAAGATTAGACAAAGTTTTAGACCGTTATAATAAGTTTTATCAAAGGGACAAGCAATTAAAGTTAAACACATGTTGTATTGAGACTCCCTTAAAATGTATATATTAATAATAGAGCAAAGATAACAAATTTATGGGCATTCCCAATGGACTGCCCATTTTAGTTTATTCCACCTAGTTTCCGTTTTCGGCTTTTTTATAAGTTGGTACAATTAGTTTTATATAATCGGATATTCCTTCCGGATTATCTATTATTATCTCCTTAAGACAATCCAATTCTCTCTTTAGGAGAGCCAAATCTGTATGAATGGGTTTTGCCACATATATCTTATTGTTCTTAGTTGCTTCAAGCCCCTCTTCTTTAAGAAGCAATTCTTCATAAAGCTTTTCTCCTGGTCTAAGACCTGTATACTCAATTTTAATGTCTACATCCGGTTCAAATCCCGATAGTTTTATCAAGTTTCTTGCCAAATCGGCAATCTTAACCGGTTCCCCCATATCAAGAACAAATATCTCCCCGCCTCTTGCCATAGCCCCGGCCTGTATAACCAGCTGAACCGCCTCCGGTATGGTCATAAAAAATCTTGTGACTTCAGGATGGGTTACGGTAACCGGTCCTCCTTGTTCAATTTGCTTCTTGAATAAAGGAACTACACTTCCGTTGCTTCCCAAAACGTTCCCAAACCTTACTGCAACAAATTCAGTCTTACTGTTACGGTTTAATGCCTGAATTATCATCTCAGCAATTCTTTTTGTGGCTCCCATTATATTGGTCGGATTGACAGCTTTGTCTGTAGAAATAAGTACAAACCTTTTCACACCATGCTTGTCTGCACATTCAGCCACATTGAGAGTACCGAATACGTTATTCTTAATAGCCTCGGTAGGATTAGCTTCCATAAGAGGAACATGCTTATGGGCTGCCGCATGGAACACTACATCAGGCTTGTACTTCTTGAAGATACTCTCTATTCTTTGCTTTTCTCTTATATTTGCAATTACTGTGCAAAGATCTAATCCGGGCTTATTATGCAACAATTCATTTTGAATGTCGTAGGCGTTATTTTCATAATTATCTAAAATAATTAGCTTTTTAGGCTCAAATTCAGCAATCTGTCTACAAAGTTCAGAACCGATCGAACCTCCTCCACCGGTAACTAAGATCACCTGACCTTTTATATAAGAAGAAACCTCATTTACATCAAGGTTTACCGGTTCTCTTCCAAGTAAGTCTTCTATATTAACATCTCTTACCCTCTGCATTACTACCGATTCATCAATAAGTTGTGATACTGACGGTAATATTTTCACTTTACATTGTGTTTTTGAACATTCTGCAAATATTTCGTTTATATCTTTTCTACTTGCAGATGGAATAGCAATTATTATCTCATCTATTTGCCTTTTTTCAACTACTGTTGTAATGTCCTTTCTTTGCCCTACTATAGGTACTCCGTTTATTTTCTTTCCCTGTTTGAATATATCATCATCAATTATAGCCACCGGTGTACTCTTTAGTTCAGGATGCATCTTCATTTCCTTCACAATTATGGCCCCTGCCTCACCGGCACCAAATATCAGTACTCGCTTAGAATTTTTTATTCGTATTATTTCACCCTTTACTACTCTTCTAAAAACACGGTATGCAAATCTTACACTTGCTATAAACAATATATCTGTAAGCATACAAATTGGGAATATACTTCTTGGTACTGGAGTCTTAGATAAAAATACATAGGATATCATTATTGAATTACTTACAAAGGAGGCTCCAACAATTAACCCCATTTCATATATTCCAGCATACTTCCAAAGGCTGTTGTATAATTTAAATACTATAAAGGTAATAATTTTAACAATAGTTGCAACTATTAGAAGTCTAGCTATAAACTGCGAGTGCCATATCGGAATATTCTTGTAACTAAAGTCAAACCTCAATAGGTACGCTAAAATCAGGGAAAGATTAATCAATACTATATCAAATACAATCAATGCATTTGCTCTTATTTTTTGTCTCATAGCTAACCCCCTAGTTAATTAGGTATTCACCTAATTACCGTATAATTTCAGTTTTATTCGGATATTCTTATATACCTGAACATTAAAAAAATCTCCATTTAACTCTAAGATACCAAGCTATTTAATAAACATCCTTTCCACCATGCCATAATAGCAGTATAACATTTGGTTTTAAGCATTTCCACCTACATTTGTTGCTCTATTTACCTTTTTCTGTAGATACAGTATGTTCATTTAGCTCCGATGAATATTTCACCATTCTCTTCTCAGCTTCAATCAGATCATCCATATCATCAATATCAATATCATAACCTTTAGGTATGATAATCGGATATAAATTATCATTCAAACTTGTATAATTTTCAAAAATATCTAATATTCTATTAATATAAATCATACCATTAACCTTGTAATACTTCGGTAAATCTTGTCTTCTGATAGTCGAGTCTACATTTAGTAATTTTTCTAATTGCATATTTTCATTTATTGTACGCATAAAAATAGGATGCTCTTCTACTTCTGAAACACTTACTGCAGACTCCTGGTTCTCGTCTATAAATTTCATTATAGCATCATCAATCATATATGTTTGCCTTAAAGGCGAAGTGGGCTGAAGTAATACTATTATTTCAAACCCATTTTCAATTAATTGATGATTGGCAATTTCGTATTTAATTACATCATACATTATTGCCGTATCATTAGCTAATTCTTCAGGTCGCAACCCCTTTACATCTACTTTATAATTTTCTGCAATTTTCTTTATTTCTTCTGAATCTGTAGATACAATAATTTTATCAATAAAAGATGATTTTTTGGCTTGAATTATACTATGTGCTATTAAGGGAAGTCCATTTAATTGAATTATATTTTTATTTGGGATTCCTTTGCTACCTTTTCTTGCCGGAATCATTGCAGCAATTTTTTTTCCCTTATACATTAATTTCACTCCTTAATCATAAACTGTTTGCAAAAGGTTAATTACTTTTTACGAATAACTTTTTATTGTAACTATACAAAGTTCCGGCTCGGAACCCACAGTATTATTCTAACATAAATAACAACAATAGTCTAAAATCCTTTAATCTAGCTTATTATATCCCTCATCAACCTATTTTTATTGCTTCCTTATATCTAAGAAATCATGTTTTTTAGTTACTTACTCGTACTTTACCATCAAGCATTCTGTTTATTATATCCAATATCATTAAAAATTTTCTGTCTAGATATTTTCCAAATATCCTTTTCTAATAAAACTTTACGGAAATTCTCCTTACTATTTCCATTACCGAAATAATTTGTTCTATTAATTTTTTTCATTTTTTTAGCCTTATCTATAGCCTGTAAAATATCATCTTTTGATTCTTCACAGTTAATAATCGTATCATAAACAAATCTGTTTCTTTGTCTAGTCCCTATATTTACACTTGGAATACCAATAACAGGTGCTTCATGAATACCAACACTGGAGTTACCAATTAAATAAGTCGCATTTCTTAATATTTCAATAAAGTACTCAAACCTAATTGATGGAAAACGTTTAATTCTAGAGTAGTTATTAAACCTTTTATATTCTTCAAGGATAATATTATAACCATGGTCGTTGTTAGGATTTATAGCAATAAAATTGTCTCCACTTTCAATAACTGCATCTACCACATGGCTAATTTTTGTTTTTAAAGAATCAACTTCTGTAGTAACCGGGTGATACAATAAAACCGCATAGGATTCAAAATCTATATCATAATGTTTTTTGACAAATTCTATATCCATCTCATACTCTTTCATAATTATATCAATATCCGGAGAACCAATAACAAAAATCGATCTCTCATCTTCTCCTAACTGCAGCAATCTATTTTTTGCATCATTATTAGAAACAAAGTGAATATGAGCAAGTTTAGATACAGCGTGTCTTATAGACTCATCAATCGTACCCGATAATTCTCCTCCTTCTATATGTGCAACAAGAATATTGTTTATTGCTCCACATATGGCCCCGGCTAGAGTCTCAACCCTATCACCATGCAATACTATCATATCCGGTTCCAATTCTCTGATATAACGGCTAAATCCATTTATGGTGTTAGCCAAAACTAAATCCATAGGTTCTTCTATTATCTGATTCATATATACATGAACATTTTTAAATCCATCTTTTAAAACTTCTATTCTCGTATCACCAAATTCTTTTAATGTATGCATACCTGTTACAAATATATAACATTCAAATTCATCCATTTCTTCTACTGCACACATTAGAGGTTTCATTTTTCCATAATCCGCTCTTGTTCCCGTAAGAAAAAGGATTTTCTTTTTCATATTTCAATCACCTCTAGCTTATATCTGACCATTTTAAATGTTCATCTTCAGTAATATCCCTTGTTGCTTTTCTGCCTAAAATATTTTCATAATGCTCAGCTTTAATTTCTCCTGTACCCGGTCTTTTTACCCAAATATTTTCCCTTGAAAATACTTCCCCTTTTTTTACAGGCTTAATAGTTACAACTGTTGCAAAAGCAAAGTCAATGGTGACTTGTTCTTCTTTTGCAGCTTCTTTCTTGCCTCCTCGCATTTTGGCAACTTCTTCTGCCGCTGCAATTAGACTCTTTAATTCGTCGGGAGTCATTGAACATACAATATCCGGTCCCGGTCTTTCTTTACTATCAGTAAAATGCCTTTCCAATATTGACGCACCTAATGCAACAGCTGCTAAACAAGCATTATTATTTAATGTGTGATCAGACAATCCAATAACTGCATTAGGAAATTCTCTCTCCAATTCTTGCATTGCACCTAATCTAACAAGCTCAGGAGGCGTAGGATACAAGTTCGTCGTATGGAGCAATGCATATTGTACGCCTCTCTTCTCCAATATGTTTACAGCCTTTCTTACACTCTCAATGTCATTCATTCCCGTAGACACAATCATTGGTTTTCCAAAAGAAGCTATATAATCTAGCAGAGGATAGTTATTCATTTCACCCGAGCCTATTTTATAAGCCGAAACATTCATCCTTTCCAATCTATCAGCAGCAGCACGGGAGAACGGAGTACTTAAAAAAATCATACCTTTAGACTCTACATATTCTTTTAATTTCATTTCGTCTTCTTCCGATAAAGCACATCTAGCCATTACATCATATATTGAAACATCTGTATTACCAGGTATAACTTTTTTAGCTTCCTTAGTCATTTCATCTTCAACTACGTGGGTTTGATGCTTTATAACTTCCGCCCCGGCACGATAAGCTGCATCAACCATTTCAAAAGCAGTTTGTAAATTCCCTTCATGATTGATTCCTATTTCAGCAATAATAAAAGGTTTGTAGTCTTTTCCAATCCGTCTTTTGTTTATCTCCAGATATGGTTGCATAGATTTTCTCCTCTCTCTTTCTTCATGAGCAAAAGGCTTTTCATAGCATTTACACTTTTGGTCTTCTATATTTATTGATAATAGCAGTACCTAAACTAAATATATCTGATATCTCTTGTCTATAACCAATCATTATTATAGCATTCAAAACAAATACTGCAAACAGCTCAACAATATACTTTTCAGCAAAAAAACAATTTGAGCATGCTAAAACTATTATTAATAATATAGATGTAAAAGTCTTCCTAATATCTTTTATACTTTTATAATATTTTTGTCCAACAAATGTAGAAATTCCAAGTTGTACAAAAGCTGACAGCATCGAAGCAATAGCAACTCCAATTATACCAAAAAAATTTAATAAAACATAAGAAAACACAAAATTAACAGCAGTCGAAAGCAAGAAAATTCCCAAAGTAGTTTGAGACTTTTTAGCAATTGTTATTCCATAGGATGTAGTTTCTGATATCAAATTAAACAGAGGGTAAATTAAAACCAGTGTAAAAAAATATCTGCTCTGATGAAATTCAACTCCTATTAACTTATACAACAAATTCTGGAAAATAATAAAAAAACTTAAAATAAACACCACAAACAAAACAACATAATCATGAATTTTGATAATTTTGGATCCTTCAGTCTTATAATTCGCATACATAAATGAAGCCCAATAGGTCTTAAATCCATTCAGGACTACTCCCAAAGCCCCTACAAAAAAAGCCGTTGATGAATATATACCTAAGTCATAATCCCCTAAGTTGTTTTTAATAATCATTTGCGGAAAAAAGCTATTTAAATATATCAAAATAACCGTGGGCCATGAAAATACAGCATATCTAAAGACTTCTGAAAAACCTTTCATCGACCAATTAATCTTATCAGGCAATACTGATCTTTTTTGTATTTTGAAATATATTATAGAAAGCACAAAAATACCAATTGTATTAAAAATAATAACAGTTTCAAATTTGGGGTTAAATAAAGCAGCTGTTATTACAAAGATTTTGGTAAAAAATTGTACCAATATACTTTGTATTGTATATCTTCTTGCATCATTACTTATCCTATATGCGATGGAAAAAAAATTTAATATGGCAAGAGACATTGTATTTATACAAAGTAATACAACAGCAAGTAAACTTACTTTGCCAAATAACAAAAAAGAAACATCCTTATAAAAGAACGGAACAACAAAAGCAGTAATCCCAAGTAAAAACAGTATTGGTATACCCATACATTTTGCCATTAACTGTTTTACATCATACCCTTTAGGAGGTTCATTATAAAACCTTAAAAAACCGCTATCCAACCCTATACATATAATCCCCATAAATAAACTAGAGGCACTATTGTATATAGTAATATTTCCATACATCTCAGGAGAAAATATTCTTGTAGTAATAATAACTGACAAAATACTTATAAAAAAGTTAACCCATGAGGAAATGGAAAACTTAAATATTGACTTAATAAAACTGTTCACTGAAACCCCCATATTAAGCCCCCATATTCTTATTCTTTGTGTTTTTTTCAAGTTGTATCATATATTTCTTGAATTCATCTGCTTTAAAGTTTTCAAAAAAAATAGTAGTAATAGGCTGATTCATGGGTTTATTTAAAATATCCTCCGGAGTATCAAATACCCTTGTGTTTGGATGATCAAACAAGTCTTGAATATCATAACTCATCTCATCCCTTATTATTCCCAAATTACAACCATATTGTATAGCTTCATATCCGCAAGTTGATGTTAATATAATGATTTCTCTGCTCCTTTTAAGCAATTCTTTAACAGTTACTTCCGTGTAATATACCGTTACATTTTTATATACACTATATTTTTGACGTATTCTTTGTACTTCCTTGCCTTGATTAGGGTGAAGTTTTAAATTTACTTTAGCCTCAGGCCTGTGTTCAAGGAAATAGTCCAAATACTCCTCAACTTTTTGATGATATGTATCTGCCGAAATAAAAGTTATTTCATCCCTATCTTCATTTACTGGCGGCACAAAAGTATAATAATGAGAATTTCCCATAGGGTAAGATCTCTTCACAGGATAATTAACATTTTTTATCCAATATTCGGAAAATGCAAAAAAATTATCCGGTACAATAAATTCATTATTTTTATATTTTTTGATTTCATCCGGATATGAATAAGCCGGATGACAATAATTAATTAATCCATGCTGAAATTCGATTACAGGAATTTCCATCTCTCTGCCAACATACATTATGGCTTTCTGGATTCCGTTTTGCACCAAAAATATGGCTTGTGGTTTCAGCTTCTTAAATAACATTCTATAGTAGCTTCTTTCTGCTTTAAAAGAAGTTACCCTTACTTTTATAAATTCATCTAAATGAATATCTAAGCCAAAAGTATTCTTGACTATACTGTCAATATTATAAGTATCTTTAGTCTTATTTAAGGCACAATAAAGTTTTTTATAAAGTAATAGGGCATAATTGTTAAAAGAAGTAACATCTTTATGCTTATTAAAGGTTTCTATTACAAAAGAATCATTACCTATAAATTTCATATATTCATCGGATATAATGTCTACTTCCTTACCATTGATAAAATTCCTGCTGCATCTAAAAATCAAATACTTTTTTTCACCGCTATTTCTAAGTAAATACTTTAAATCGTTAATTAGATAGGATATTCTATCCAAGACTCTTAATAATGTTTTATCAGCTTTTATATTCTTAACATCGGTGCTTTTATCCCCTTGTATACTTCTATATATGAAAAAAAACACATCATACCTAACAATATCCCAAAAGTAAATATTATCAGATGTCTTTAATTCAAACAATTTTGATTTTACTTCCATCTCATGGAATATTTTTGTGTATTCCACAATATTCATATTTATATATTCCTTTCTTTTCCTTCTATCGCAAATAATCCTGTCAATTAATCTCTAAAAATTCTTTTTTCATTGGTTTATACTTAAATTTGCTTCAAAATTCATTCAAACTCAGTTATGTTACATCCTCTATAAATTCACCTTTTTTATTTGTCCTTCTCCATACACCTTTTTCAAAATCATACCTTTTTATGATTACAGCAGGGCTTCCTGCCAATACACAATATCCTTGGAATTCTCCTATAACGACGGAGTTAGCACCTACGATGCAATTGTCACCTAATTTGGAACCTGCCATTATTCTGGCTCCCATACCGATAAAGCAGTGATTTCCAATACGAGTCTCTTTTACATCAAGGTCTTGAAGCATTACATTTTTATTTATTTCACTATATTTGTGATTTATATCAGTAATCATAACATCAGCTAAAATAACAACATTCTCACCAATTTCAACTTCAGATGCACAAGTTAAATGTAGCCTCTGTTCAATCGATGTATTATTTCCGATTTTGATTTTAGGGGTATATTTTTTCTTCCCCCAACTTTCTATAGTCTCTATACGGCTATGCTTATATATCCGTACGCCATCTCCAATATACACGTTTTGAGGATTTATCAATCTTAATGGCTTAAAAATTTTACTTTTTTGACCAATATGTCCAAATAAACACTTGTACCACAATGCGGTTTTCACTAAAGTTACTATCTCAATGAAGTAATTACCATAGCAATAGGCTTTCCTTAACAAACCTTTCATTAATATCACCTAATGATTAAATATAGTTTTTACCCAATTTTCTAACGAATATTTTTCAACAATTTCCATACCTATTTCCTGATAAGGAGAAATAAAAAAATCTAAATCTATCATAGGATTTTCTCTGTCAATAACAGCAATATTATCCGATGTATAAAAATCATAATTCATAATGTCCTTATTTGTAGTAATCAACTTTGATTTTGAGGCTAAAGCTTCAAAAGTTCGCATCGTCAATCCTTTTTGACTTGGATGCTGAATATCAATCAGTACTTTACTTGATTTCGTTAGTTCTGCATTCTTATCTAAAGAAAGTGTTTTATACTTTATATACTCCGGCTCTTTTTTAAAATCCAATTGTTTTAGCTTCCTTCTAAATACTGCACCACGTCCGGTATAAATATAATAATAGTAATTTAAATGATTGTCTAAAAAGAAAGTACGCATTCTTTCAAGTATCTCTCTTCTGTCCGAATGGTCCCACCCTGAAAAATAAACATCTATAGTCTTTTTATTGTCATTGTATACGAAGTCTTTACAAAAAAATAAAGGTAAAAACTCTAAATTATACTCCTTCATATCATATCTATCAAAAGTATAAATTTTATCAAAAAACATTCTATTACTAAAGAAATTTGGTATTCTTTTTATGTCGTCCCACAAATAAAGTACCATCTTTGCATTGGGATTTAATTCTTTTAACCGTTTTAAAAAGTTTGCTTCTAATTTATCTCCTTTTATAACGAAGATAAAATCATATTTTACTTTTTTATTTTCTAAGCTGTCAATGAACCTCTTTTGCATCTCAATGGATTTATTCAATTCATATCCGTGAACTATCCCTTTACATACTTTATCCCACAAATTCAACTTAGGATCTTGGCAAAAAATATCCACATCATATCCCAATTCAACCATTGTTTTTATAATACGTGAATTGTATTCGTAAAAATCTATATTTATAAAAAGTACTTTGTTAGAACTTTTATCCAATTAAGTCACCTCAACTCCTAAAATCCAAACACATAAAATAAGACTTGCATCATTGGTATTACAATGATGCACTAATTAGCTCTAAAATCCGGTTGCTCTGGCACACATTATCACTTGTTTCCCCTGTTCTCATACATTTTTCTATAGTAATCTTTATAATCTCCTGAAATGATATTTTCCCACCATGCTCGATTTTCCACATACCACTTAATTGTTTTCTTTATACCTTCACTAAATCTGATTGTAGGCTTCCAACCTAATTCCCTTCGGATCTTTGACGGATCAATAGCATATCTTAAATCATGGCCCGCCCTATCCTTTACAAAAGTTATAAGACTCTCAGGCTTGCCTAACTCCCTAAGAATTGTTTTTACCACTTCAATATTTGATTTCTCATTATGACCTCCGATATTATAGACTTCACCTTCTCTACCTTTGTGAAGGATTAAATCCACAGCTGTACAGTGATCGGTTACATAAAGCCAATCTCTGACATTCTGACCTGTCCCATATACCGGAATGGTCTCATCGTTTAAAGCTCTAGTTATTACAAGGGGTATCAATTTTTCCGGAAAATGATATGGACCATAGTTATTTGAACATCTAGAAATAGTAACCGGCAACTTGTAAGTCCTGTAATAGGCCATTACTAATAAATCAGCTGATGCTTTAGATGCTGAATATGGCGATGAAGCATGAATAGGAGTTTCTTCAGAAAAAAGCAGATCCGGTCTATCTAATGGTAAATCACCATAAACTTCATCTGTAGATATCTGGTGAAACCTTTTTACTCCATATTTTATTGAAGCATCCATTAACACTTGTGTTCCGATTATATTTGTCTTTAAAAATATACCCGGATCTTCTATTGAGCGATCCACGTGGGACTCTGCCGCGAAATTCACCACAAAATCAAACTTCTCCTCTTTAAACAACCTATCAACAAGTTCTCTATCAGTAATATCTCCTTTTACAAATCTAAAATTTGGATTTTCCATAACATTTGCAAGTGTAGTTAAGTTACCCGAATAGGTCAATGCATCCAAGCAAACTATTCTATATTCAGGATGATTATCTAGCATATGAAATACAAAATTACTTCCTATAAAACCTGCACCGCCAGTAACTAATACCTTCATATCTTTACCTCTCTTCTTATTGTATTTTAAAAGGGTCTTCTAAGTTTTTTCATAATTAAGGTTCTCTTTAGTATACACACTAATTGTAGACAAAACTAATATTAAATATCCTATTCCTATAGGGTTATTCAAAAAAGGATTTACTGAAGACACTATACACAAAGCAATTAATCCTACACCCAATGATTTTATTAATACCATATCATTTTTCGGTATGTCTTTCCAAGTCCGTATGCTATAATATAATGCCTTAACAATGATATTTGAATATAGCAAAAAACCCAAAATACCCATATTTACTAAAATTTGAACCCAAAACAATTCAAAATTTATCATTTCCCTAGTTCCCAGTTCGGAAGTAAATGTGACTTCTACGCCAAATCCATTACCCAACAACGGATGTTTAGCCCAATAGTCAATCAGCGTCAGTAATTGATTAAATTTCACTATATAACTGCTATCACTAGTACTCAACCGATTGCCGAGTGATTCAGAAATATACCCTAAAAATAGTACCATAATAATTACAGAAATAAATGCTATTGATATAATTGCTGCTCGCTTGTACTTTCCTTCCGACAATACAATAACCAAAAAAACGCCTACAAATACCGCTATCCATATTCCCATAGACATAGTTGCAATACAGCCTATTAAAAGCAATAATAATTTAATTAAATTAGTTATATTTCTCTTATCTTTTATATTTATAAACTGAAACAAAAATATAATAAATCCAATTGCCATATATGGGCTCGTTTTTAAAAATACAGCCGGCAAACCTCCCCTCATTGCTATATAACCATAATTAAATCTATTTAGAATCGGAGTAATGATACTATAACTCGAAGGATTCAGTTTAAATATAACAAAAATAGCAATTGAAATAATAGCCAAGACAACTGTACAATTAGCAAATAGTGTATGCATTTTCTTAGACTTCTCAGTATTATTAATCATTATAGAAAAAGGAAAATATATTAGTAAATATAAATATCCTTGTGAAGTCCTTAAAATATTTCCTAAATCATATCCTCTATATATTCCACTTGCCAATGATACAAAGAACATAAAGAAAAATAAAATAATATCAATATAAAACGCCTTTCTCTTTAATGTAAACTTATTCTTTACAAAACTGGCAGCAAAATACGCTAGAGCAAATAGAAACAATATATATCTAATTGTTAAGAGAGAACCAAAAGCTATTAATCTTCCACTTCCTCCTAATACTAATTCTATAATAATTATAACAGCAAGAAGGTTAACCTTCTGTTTCTTTCTATTTATTTCGTTAGCAGCGGTTACTTCTTGCTCATTACTTAAATATGCTTCCAAGGTATTACCTCCACAAACTATTCCTTCTTATTTAAAACTTCTTAATAATAGATTAACAAAACAATATGCTCGAACTAACACTTTCTTAATGAACGAATTGTTACTGACCATTCCCCCGGTTGAAGCATTATTACCATGTCTTCTGTATTTGATTAAGGGTGTTCTTTCCAGTTCAACTTTATAATACATCTCTCCTACTATAGTTAACCAATAATCATGAGCGCAATATTTCTGTTTTTTTGGAAAGGGTAAAGCCTTTTTCAACAATTCTTTTTTAAATGCCATACATGCTCCTACATATCTTGTCTTACAGAAATTAACCCAAAAACCTTTTTTCACTTTGAACAACTCAAAATGTGACGGAAATAATGTCTCTAAATTTGCATCCACTATTTCTGCATCACTTACAACCAAGTCACAATCTCTAAGTCTCTTCAACATTAATTCTACTTTATTCTCCATCCAAACATCATCTTGATCGGAAAGAAATATAACATCACCAGTAGCATGTCTTATAGCATTTTCAAAATTTCTTGTATAACCTCTTTCTCCTTCATTTATTACAAATTTAATGCGAGGGTCTCTAAATTCAAATATTATATCCTGGGTTCTATCGCTAGATTTGTCATCGGATATAATTAGTTCATCCCCATCATTTAATTGACTTAAAATTGATGTAATTTGTTCTTTAATATATTTTTCACCATTATAGGTTGCCATACACACAGATATCTTCATACAGTTTTATCTCCTAAATAGTAATCAATTAATATTCCAATAGGAGTTATAGATTTATATTTGGCAATTAATCTTATCATTCTAAATAACACCATTTTTTTTATTCGTGATGGATTTTCTGTACTTTTTAAGTATTCTCTTGCCCCATTACAATAATATTTAAATCTATTTAATTCTTTATTTTTATTCTTACCTTCATCTCCGGAAAGGCGATGTTCTAAATATACATCCAAAAGTATAATAAATTGATGTTTCCTTTTATATAACTCTATAAAATATATATCACTAAAATCCAGTTTAATATTTTCATTAAATTTACCGACTTCTTTAATTATCTTTAATGGAATCATTAACCCACTATTTATTAAAGACTTTCCCTTTAAATCATAAACACTCTTGTACACAAAATCAGATTTACTCTGACAATGGTTCCCAATCCTATCTTCTATAAAGGGCGAGTAAATCTTATCTCCATTTTTACAAATAGGAGCATAGATGTAATCCTCTCCATACTTTAAAGCTGCCTTTTTGTAATAACTTAGCTTCTCAGTATCAAAAACTGTATCTTGATCAAGCAATACAACATACTTTTTGCCAATTTTTTCAGCTAAATCAATACCATAATTATAAGCAGCGCTTACTCCTACATTTAAAGGATTATGGTAATAATAAATATCCGAAGGAGCTTCTTGTCTTTCCGGAGAATTATCATATATCAAAACATCTAATTCTTGTTTAATATTATTTAAATAAAATAATTCGTTTATAGATTTTTTATATAAAACTATAATCAATAGAATATGCACTTGGCTACCCCTTTAATGCTAATTATCAACTCTTTTCCAAGTCTTACTTGTCTTGTCATATGCTTTAACAACTTTCGCCGGTGCCCCAACTGCTATAGAGTTTTCCGGTATGTCCTTGTTTACAACGGAATTTGCACCAATGATACTTCCACTTCCTATAGTTACTCCCGGCAGTATACATACATTTTCACCAATCCAAACATTGTCACCGATAACAACGGGCTTTGTAACCAGTTCCCTCTCATTAGGAGGTATCTGCGGTGAAGATTGATTATCTCCTGAATAATCACCGTGGTTTGTATCACTTATATAAACTTTGGATGCCACTAAGCAATTGTCACCTATTATAACACTTTGATGTGCAGCTATGTGAACATAATCACCTATTTGACAATTCTTCCCTATAAATAATGTTTTCTTTTTTCCCCCTGGAAGGTCAAACCGGCACGCGTGCCCTGTAGTAAAACCCTCACCAAAGGTAATACTCGATTTTCCACGCATATAAACAGGCCTTCTAATCAGCCTGGCATTTCTATAAAATATCTTTGTACAAATTAGAGCATATACATTTGATAATGCTTCCGAGACTGAATACTTATTTTTCATACTTAATCCTCCAGCCCTAAAACATCAATAATCCACTTCTCCAATGAATATTTATAGTAAATTTCGTCATTATACTTCTGAAAGGGTTTTTCAAAAAAATCTTGTGGTATTTCTATATGGTTTCTATCAATAATAGCAATATTGTTTGAATTATAAAAATCATAGTTTTTTATACTTTCGTTTGTAGTAATAAGTTTTTTATTCATACCTATCATTTCAATTGGTCTCATAGTCAATCCTGTCTGTTTTGGATGCTGAATGTCCAGTACAACTTTGGTTTTATCAATAATTTTTGCAATATCGGAGCTTCCAATTTTATCAAACTTAAACTCTTCTTTTCTTGCTCCTTTAAACTCTTTTTTTGTCAATTTATATAAATAATACACAAATTGACTTTGCAGATAACAATAAAAAAAGCATTTATACCCTTTTTTGTCTGCTTGGGACTTTATTTCTTTAATTATTCTGTATCTATCCGAATGTATAGTACCCACAAAAAATAAATCATACAACGTTTCATCTTCATTCAAGGCATCTCTTTTATAATCATCCATAAAAAAATTCGGTCTGAAAATTAAATTCTTGTTTTCTTCTGTATCCTTTAAATCAAAAGATAACACTCTGTCAAACATGCTTAACTTAGATGAAATGCCCTTAATATTCCTCAATGAGTCATATAGATATAAAGAAAAAACCGCAGACGGAAATAATTGCCTTAGCTTTTTAATTATCTTTTTAGGCATCATTTCACATTTTATCACAAGTATATAATCATATTTATTATTAGATATCTTTTTTATTATATCATTATAATACCTGATGGTTTTCCTGTAGAATATAAGCGGATGAATTTTTAATAATGCTTTCTCAAAAGTTTTCGTTATAGATCTTTCATCAAAAAAATCCACTATGGCTCCTAATTCTCTCATTTTCTCTGCAATTTTTTTTTCATAGCCAAAGAAAGCCGGAGCAAAAAAAAGTATTCGCTTATCCTTCAGAATCATCATTTATATAATCCCTTTCTTTTCATTTCTTCAATGGAATTTTCATAATTATCTTTTTCTATAGCTTGTTTTTCAACCCAATCAACAAAGTTAGATATGCCTTTGCTAAAGTTAACTTTTGGTTCATACCCTAATAAAGTTCGTATTTTTGTTAAATCTCCAAGATTATGCCTTATATCTCCCAATCTATAATTGCCTGTTACTTGTATCTTTACATTTGAATTGTACTTTTCTCTTAATACCTTTGCTATTGTCAAAACCTCGGTTTTTTCTCCTGAACCTACGTTAAAGGATTCAAAATTGGCTTTATCCTTCTCCATACCTAAAATTATTGCATCGGTTACATCATCAATGTAAACAAAATCTCTTGACTCCAGGCCATCTTCAAAAATGTTAAGATCATTTCCATTTTTTATTCTGGTAGAAAATATGGAAAGAATACCTGTATAAGGATTCTTTAAGGACTGTCCCGGTCCGTACACATTCTGAAATCTAAAAGCAACAACAGGAATGTTAATAGATCTTCCGACAATCATACACAATTCTTCTTGTGATTGCTTTGTATACCCATATACAGATTCCGGATGTAATTTCGATTCTTCATCGGTCGGTAACATATCTACATTTCTTTTACATATAGGGCATTTAACTTCAAAATCTCCCTTACTCATATCTTCATCTTTTCGGGATAAAGGAAATACAATCCCGTGTTCACTACATTTATATTTGCCTTCTCCATACACAGCTCTAGATGATGCAACAACTACCTTCTTAACCTGATTTTTCTCATTTGTAAGGACCTCCATCAACTTTGCTGTACCACCAATATTAACATCAACATACCTATTAATCTCATACATAGATTGCCCTGTTCCGGTTTCGGCTGCTAAGTGAACAACGATGTCCACATCTTTTAAAGCTCGTCTCCAGTCTTCAAAGTTCGTAACATCTCCTTTAATAAACTCAAATTTATCTTTCACTAAATTATAGGTATACGATTTATTTGGATCCTCACCATGAATTTGTGTACTTAAATTATCAAGTATAACCACATCGTATCCTTTGTCAGACAATTTCAAAGCTAAATTGCTTCCTATGAATCCAGCCCCACCTGATATCAAAACTCTCATGTATTCTTCCTCCTATGCTTTTTCAGTTCGCATAATTGACTCCTCAAACGATACAAAGTCAATATTACAACTTATACTTTTCTCATATACTAAATCTCCAAATACCTTATTTACTATGCTTATATTCAACAAATTTAACAAGGGATTTAAAAGTTTTGTCATTCTAACTTTTTTACCATGGGCTTCAGCAATTAACTTAACCATTTCACTTGTATTTACATAGTCAACATTCTGTGGCAAAAATATGCCTCCACTACAGTTATCAATTAACTGCTTCACAAACTCCGATAAGTTATCTATATAAATCATGCTCCGTTTATTATTTACCTTAGGAAATATAGGTGTCTTTAGCGCCAAAGATGCTAATTTGGGGTAGTTACCTTTGCATCCCTTCCCATAAACCATGGGCGGTCTGATAATTGCAACAATAAAAGATTCATCTTCCAATTGTTTGAGCAATTTCTCAGCCTCATATTTTGATTGGCCATAAGCACTATTAGGTTTAATCGGTGTATTCCTGTCAATTATACCCTTATTAAGTCCGTAAACGCTCATCGAACTCAAAAAAATAAATTGCTTTACCCCTTCTTTCTTAGCTTTAACAGCCGTATCATAGGCTAAATCTCTGTTAACTTCAAAATAAATATCCCGATTCTTTTTGCTTTCCTTAATATGAGCAATACCTGCAACATGAAACACGACATCATATTGGGAAAAATCTTTTTTTCTCCAAGAATTATCTTTCATATCAACTGTATCTACTATATAATTACCGCTTAACCACTTTTCAACTGAAGTACCAATATAGCTACCCTTACCGGTTATTAATATTTTTTTCATTTTCCTATTGTCTCCTTGTTGATAATGGAAGCGTTCGCTTTTACATTTCTTCCGGTACCACCTTCAACAACACCTTCTGATCGTATTACAGATACTATTGTCCTAAAAAAACATTTTAAATCCATCATAAAGCTTATTTTCTTAGCATACTCTCCGTCCAGCCTAGCTTTCTCTTCTATTGAAAGTTCATCTCTACCGTTTACCTGTGCCCAACCGGTTAAACCTACCGGCACATCATTAGCACCATACTTGTCCCTTTCTTCAATGAGATCGTATTGATTCCAAAGTGCCGGTCTTGGTCCAATAATACTCATTTCTCCTTTAAGTATGTTGAAAAGTTGCGGCAATTCATCTAAAGAAGTTTTTCTTAAGAATTTTCCCACCCTTGTTATCCATTGCTCCGGATTCTCAAGCAAATGCGTAGGTGTTTCCTTCGGTGTATCAATACGCATTGTCCTAAACTTCAAAATATTAAAATATCTTTTATGGATGCCTACTCTTTTTTGGGTAAAGAACACAGGGCCCTTTGAATCAAGCTTTATAGCTATAGTTATTATTATAAAAAGAGGAGCTAATACAATAACTGCAATTAACGATAAAACAATATCTATTAATCTTTTAACTTTTAAATAAACCATTATTAACCCCCTCTCAATACCTTCCTACTAAAAATCCAAATTAATGCCTGCAATGATTATTTCTCCTTTATAACTCTTACACTTTCTAGATCATATTTATCTTTCACATAAATACATAACATATTTCTTTCACTAGGATTAGCAACCAAAACCTTCCCGGAATAAATATCGCCATTCAGTGTCAATTGCCCAATTTTACTGGTAACTCCTGAAATTAAGAAAGGTATTGCTTCTACCTCTTCTTTATTCGCAAGTTTTACTTCAATTCTATAAACAGTATTAGGTTCAAATTCCAATGCTCTAGTAGATATATACGGTTGAAAACTTTGATCTTGGTTTTTAACGCTAAAAATGCCTTCACCCAGATAACTTCCAACAATGGTATTATGGCTAAATCCCCACTGGTCTGCAATATTGTTATTGTTTACATCCATTTCAAAAACACTTTGAAATACAATATCACTTGTATCCAAGTTGCCTTTCTTTATACTATAAGCCTTCTCTAAATATTTCTGGGTTTCTAATGTAAACACAAAAGGCGATAAATTGTGTTCATTTACTTTTTTCGCTTCATCAATTATTGCTAATGTTTTATCGATATAAGCCAAACCATTTTGGCTATCCCCTTCTTTATAATAATTCATTGCAATTGAATATAGTACATTAGCTTTATACTGCCATTGAGCCGGAACTAAAGGCTTTAATTCTACTGATTTATTTATATATTCAATTCCTTTTTCTTTCTCAGTGGTTCTTAAATAAAATACTCCTAAATTCAACGCAAGATTTGAATCATAATTTGCTTGCTTTTCAACCTTTTTTATTAATTCTTTTGCTTTTGATACATAATTACTTAATGTTAATCTATCTTCTCCATTATCGCTGCTTTCAGAAGTTTTAGAAACCATCTCAGCTCTGCTCATTAATAAATCTAAATATCCTATCTTTACATCCGGTTTTGAAGTAATTGGGGTGTATCCTGTAACATATTCAGTATTCAAGTTATCTGCCTTTGCTGCCTTTTCCATTAATAATAATGCTTTATCTAAATCATTCTCTTTAAAACTCTCAAAGGCCTCATTAGCATAAGCTTGTCCTCTCAAAAACTTGACAGGCCAGAATAAAATAGCAACCGATATTATTATCATGATTAGCGGATAGCAATTAATTCCTCTATAAAAGAGAGTTTTCATATTACTATTTAACAATTTATTATCTTTTTTCTTTAATTTTTGCTTATCATTTAAGCTATATTCTTCTGATAATTCATGATGGCGAACTTCTGAGTTTAATATTGCTACTAGTTGCCATACCAATAGGAATATTGAGGATAGCGAAAAATCAAAATCCATAACTGAATGAGCAAACAAAAAGATTATTGCTGTAAATATTGCAACACTATAAATATGCTCATTATCCCTTTCAATTTCAACTTTCTTATATAGTCTTACAAAAGTAAAAACTATAGATATAAATAGTAGCACTAAGAACAGTATTCCAATCAAGCCTGTCTCCACTAATACCTGCAAAGGGTAGTTATGGGGTTCTGTAGACCAATATAAGAAGGATTGATACTTAAAATTGAGTAACCGCCATGCTCCTCCACCGGCACCTATCAGCCACCAATCTTTAAATATTTTAAATCCGTCTTTTATAAATATAATTCTACTGTTATAGCTTATGTCAGCAGTTAGATTACTAAATCTGGAAACTATTGACTCTACAAAAGAATATTTATATTTTAATACTAATTTTTTTACTTCCTTGCCACTTTGGGGATCATATATTTTAGCGTCGTCAATCAATACTTTTGTTCCACCATAATAGCTTTGAAATGATATATTAACCATTTCTTTATCTTCCGGAACTGTAAATTCAATTTCCTTCTCTTCAAGTCCATTAGTAGCATCATATTGTTTATTTACTAAAACTTGTTCACTACCGGATGTTATACCGGTTTTGCTTCTGGTTTGTACAAGAACTTTATAAACAAATGGATTTTGTTTTTCAGATTTTGCATCTACTTTAAAAACCAGTTTATATTTTTTATTGCTCTCTAATCTAACTATGCTGGTTTTGCCCTTAGTTACATCCTTTTCATCAATAGAATGTTCCAACTGTAGTGGAACAGAAGCACTAAACATATACGCAGAAGCTACTGCTGCAATAACTACCAAAACTGCTGAGCATATAATAGCAGCTTTCAAATTAATTTTATTTATACATTTTATTGCGAAATCATCTGTAAATCTTATAAAGAACGATATCACTCCACCAATTATAATCAGCGGCCATATTATCCCCTTATTACCCGATGTTTGAGTAATAAATTTTGCTAAAACGACAGAAAAGGCTCCAGTAATTATACCAATTGTCAATAAGCAATATAATCCTCTTACTTTACTTCCTTTTGGAAGAAGTAACAAGAAAAAAGGTATTGCCAAAACTAAAAGAATATATGCACCTCTGCTTATTGTAAAAACAAAAGTTGTGAGTAATACGAAACTTATTGCACTTGCAGTACCTCTAACCCATTTCTTTGATGTCATCATGAGACTAACAGATATAAAAAATACGGCTAACAAATAAGATGCAAAGGCATTTGGATACTGCATTGTAGAATGTATTCTTCCATCAACAAATAGGCCAAAGAAACTAATATTAGTATGCAATGCACTAAATATTGAATTAAGTAGATTTACAATTTTACTTCCCGCAGCACCGTCAATTCCAATGACACAAACGCCAAAAGCTGAAGCTACTATCGTCCACAATAGATATCTTTTTTCCTTTTCACTCGTAATTAAATCCGATAGCATCAAGAAAACCATAAAGTACATTGCATATTTTAAAAATTCTCTTACAGCCAGTCTCTGACTTACTGCTGTAAACACTGTCAAAAAATATGCAATAACCAACCCTATTGCAGCATACTCCACCGGAGTCTTTAAAAATGTTCTATCCTTCTTTAGCCATTTATATATCCAAAACAGTATAAATATTGATAAAACAACAATTTCAGTAACAATCTGCTCTGATTCAAAATAAAGCCCTCTTAAATAAGGTGTATAAAACATTACAAATAATAATGCTGCTAACAACAACTTTTTAAATATATCCAGATATCTCATATCACCTATATTTTTTTTAGAACTCTTTGACACCATAGTTTTTGACGGTTTACTCATTGTCCTCTCCTCGCAATTCCTTATTTCAAATGACTAAATGTAGCTCAATATGTCTATATAATCATAATTATCATCATTTAGCAACGGAATATTTTCAGGATTCCATACAATTAATAATAACTTATTTTTATCCGATAATAGTTTTAATCCCTCATAACTATTTATTGTAATATATTGTATTCCATTATTATCAAGCCTAGTTTTTATTATATCATACAAATCATCATATTCTCCAAATAAAACCACAATCCTATCCTCATTAATATTACTCATTAAGCCATCTATACGCTTATTTAACTCTTTTAAAAAAGCATAAGCTTCAGATATATATTTATAGGTTCCTTTTGCTCTCTGGGTAATTCCCAATGATGTTAGATTATACATTACTTTTTTCTGTGATATTTTCTCTATTTTTAAAATCCCCATATTGACCATTTGTTTAATAAGTTCATTTACACTGCCTAAAGATAATCCAACCGCTTTTGCAATATCACGTTGTGTAGTTACAGGGTTTAAATGTAATTCTCTCAACAAAAGTAATTGCTTATCCATTACTCCATTTTCCCCTTCATATCAATCTACTTTTATTTCATTTTTAAGCAATGAATTTTTGCTTTGTTCCCAATACTCTTTAACAAATACAAAAGCAAAGCTGACAATAAAGCCAAAAACTGTGCTAACACTGATCACTAAAGATTTTTTTGGAGCAACAGGACTCATTGGCTCGACTGCTTCTGATACCACAACTATACTGGATTCACCTATCTTAGCAGATTCCTTTATCATAGCTTCCTTGTATTTCGCCTGGTAAGCATCGTAAGTTTCTTTGTCCAGATCTAATTCATGCTGCAAAAGGTCATACTCTTGCTGCTTTACAGCGAGCTCCGATTGTAATGTTTCAATCTCTTTTTGCAGTGTGTTAATCTCAGTCTCTAAAGCTTCACTTTGTGCAGTAAGAGAAGCTACTTCAAGTTCCAATTCATAAACTATTCCTGCTAATTCAACGTATACCTCGTTTATTTCTTCATCGTCCAGTTGTAGTTTGGAAACATCTGCTGTTTCTAAACCTGTTCTATCTTTTATCAAACCACTGAGTAATTCGTCATTGACTAGTGTTTTATTGGTGATAATTTTTTCAGGTGTACTTTTTAATATACTCTGTCCATGGGATAAAGCCGATCTTGCCGCCGCCAAATCAACTTTTACCTGTGATGCTGTAGTTTTATATTCCGTTATCTTTTCAAGCTTACCTTCTAACTCTAATTTTAGCTCTTCCGGCCCTCTTGGTTTTGACAAGAATTCTTCAAGTTTTTTAGAGGCTTCCTCCATGTTCAATTTTTCCTGTTCCATTTGCTCTTTTATGAATTTAGCCGAGCTTTCAGCCTGCTTTTTATTAGTCTCAGTAACAAATTCAGTAAACCTGTTACTTATCAAATTCGCAATTTTAGCTGCTTGAGCAGGGTCTTTATCCCTGACACTTATAGTTATCAAATTTGTTTTATCAATTGCTTTAACGGTTATTTTATTTGCAATACTACTTAAGGACATATTCTCCAGTCCAAGTTCTTGTCTTAAATATTGCAATATAGCAGGGGATTTTACTTGCTCCCTGTAAGTATCTATAGTCATTTGAGGATATTGCGACAAAGCCGAAACTAAATCGCTAAAATCGTTACCGGCCTCTTTTGCTGTTGCATTACTAATAGGTGATATCATTAACATAGCTTGGGACTCATAAACCGGTTGCATTACAAAAACCGCCACAACAAAACTAAATATAAAACACACTGCTGTAAATATAGATATAACCCATTTCCCTTTTAACATTATACGAATAATATCTGCGAAGCGTATTTCCTCCATAATTTACCCCCATATTGCTTTTCGTATTATACACGGTATTAAAATAAAAAAACGTTCATAACCCGAACATGTTAATTGTATATAATTAAGCTGCTCATGTCAATTAGAAATATTACTATATTTACTATTTCTATCATATATGTAAAAAGCCGGCGGTTACCCACCGGCTTTTTTTATTAATCAACTATTTCACTAAAGCTAAAGTCATCAAGTGCATTACCTGAAGTATCTACAATTGTAGCTTTAGATGCTCTGTAGAATATTACTTGAACTTTATCTCCGCTGTAATTTCCTTCTATTACTATCTTAAACCTTGCATAGGTTTCATCTACATCAGTATTTTTGTTATCTTTACTCTCCGCATCGTAGTAATATATCTTTGCATCCACTGTTTTACCATTAACCTTGATTCTGAATTGAGACAAATCGTTTGAACTTAGCTGCTCTCCGTGGTTAAGTTTCAAGTTTTCCGAGAGTCTAACATAAATTACAGTTCCAACACCTTTTTCATAATAAGCCGAATCTATCGACTTCGCTACTGGTTTAAAATCTTCAGTTACTTTTATGGAAGAAGATATAGTTAATTTTTGATTAAATATATTAACTGTATCTATATCGTCTTCATCTTCTAAATCCAAATATATGGATTTCCCGTTAAAGGTACCATCAGCTTCAATATCTGCATTTACAGTTAATATTATTTCACTCTTGTCAGCATCGTATATAGCATCCCAAGCTGTTATTACTATATCATTACCTTGTTTATCTCTACCTGCAGTTATATAGAAATCATCCGGTTCTAAAGTATTAGCATTTATTGACCCTTTAATCTTTACCACTATTGTATTTTTATCGGTTGCAGCGGCAGAAATAATTTTCGGTGCCGTTGTACTGTCAGATTTAAAATCTTTACTGGAAATACTTACCACCGACATTCCATTTCCTTTAGTATCTTTGACTGCCTCTACTTGTATACGTGATATTTTTTCTACAAGTATAACTTCATCGCCATCATAAGCTTTTTTGTCAGTTTCGAAAGTAATGCACACAGTCCGGTCGTCGGATAATAAGTCTATATCCGCTATTTTCTTATTAATCTTCCACGCTATGCCATTCACAGTGCACAAATAATTTGAATAATCGGTTGCAGATCTCTCATCAACATCTTCATTAAATTTAACATACAACTTATTATCATCTTTATTAATATAAACTTCTGAAACTGATGGAGGTGTTTTATCTTCAACGGTTATTTTTACAGTCTTTTCAATTATTACATTTTTCAATGGATTTAAGTCTGTAACTCCACTTATTGTTAATTTATAATTTCCCGATTCAAATTCCAAACCATCAGCTCTTTTAAGCACAAGTTTATTCTTTATATATTCACCATCTTCAGTATAATACGTCGGATCGGATAAAGATATGGTATCATCATCACTGTCTTTAAGCTCAAACTCACCATACTTGGAGAATACTTCTTCTGAGAATTCCAATACAATTTCTTTTTGGTTCTTAATAACATAACCTACATACTCCGGCCTTGTAACATCATAATCCGGTGTTACAGTGAGTTTGATATCGGCTGAATTTCCACTGAAATCAGTAACATCTTCAATAATTATTTTCCCTCCGGCAGCCGGTAGAGCATTATCTATATCAAAATATATTGTTAAAGTTCTATTGTCATCAGCCAGCTCAATTTTCTCGATAGTTGCCTTTGTATCTGTAATTATATTTTCTTCATCAGGTATTTCTATTTCTTCGCTGAAGACAATAACCACTTTAGTCTGAGTAGCACTTTTTATTTTTGCTGTAGGTGCTTTGTCATCCTTTTCAACAGTAAATGTCACTTCATTATCTTCAACGATATAACCGGCATAATCACTGACTTTATTCTTAACAGCTAGTTTATGGGAACCGGACGATAGACGCCTTACCAAATAAAAGCTCACTGTTTTTCCGTTACTTGATAATGTTGTTTGTGAAGAACCGAAAAGTTTTCCGTCAATTGTATAGTTTGAAGCTGTTGTAGCGTTCTGTACCGGCTCACTAAAGGTTACTTTCACAAGGCCATTTCCCACTGATGTAACATCAACAATTTCAGGTGTTGTAACATCCTTTATATTATCTATTCTTAATTCCGCATCTTCTTCAAGTCCTACCTTTTTGTCAACAATAACTTCAACATCCGATTGCTGTTTAAGGGCATTTTTTAGAAGAAGGGTTACTGTCATTTTGTCGTCAGAAAGTTCTGCATTTATAACACTGTTGCCTTCCACATCATAGTTACCCTTATTGGTAGCCTCATCCTCGTTCTCAACAGGTTTGCTGAATTCAATAATTATCTCTTTAAGGTTGCCTGATGAAACTGCCTTAACACTTAATTTATCAGGAACAACAATTACCTTTACTTTAGCCTTGATTGATGTTCCGCTTATTTCACCGTAAACTGTCTGTTCACCAACCTTTGATGCATCAACGTATGGCCAGCTAACACTTACAGTTTCTTTAGTTCCGTCATCGTATTCAACTTCAACGGATTTCGGCAATTTAGGAGCAACTCCTGCATTTACTACAACATCTTCAATTTCTTCCACTGATATTATCTCTGCATACCAAAGTCCTACTTCTTTAGCCTTTTCTGCTGATACAATTCCCTTTTCAACCAGTTTTTTTATTAATCTTTCACCATCTGCCTTATATTTTGCCTGTAATGCACCATAGGAAATACCAACCAACGAATCTTTTATTAAGATCGCATCACTGTTAAACAAGTTTGCTTGTATAGTTGTAAGTCCTCCGACTTCGCTTAACTTTGTTGCTGCTTTGTCATATTGGAAATCACCATCATAACCCAACTGTTGAAGAATTAATGAACAATACGCTTTTCCGTTAAGTCCAACATTAGGTCTGAAGGTTGAGTCCTCAGAATAACCTTTTACATAACCTTTTTCAACCGCATAAGCCACTTGTCTTTTTGACCAATCAGCAATTTTGTTAGCATCTTTAAATTTTGACAATATGGCATTTGCTTTTTCATATGTAAGTGACTTTGCCTCTTCCTCTTGCCCAAAAATTCTAAGAAGCATAACAACTCCAGTTTGTCTATCCAATGATGTTCCTAAATCGGGATCAAACCATGTTTCATTTATCCCTTTGTATAAGTCAAGTTTATACAATATATTGGCTTCCTTTTCATAGATATATGTATTGGCTAAAGCCGGTGTATAAACAATGGATGAAATTATGGAGGCGGCAACTATCATTCCTAGAATTTTCTTAAATATTTTCATTCTATCCAGCCTTCCTTCCTTTTTTGTATTTTCTGGATATATCAGACTTTATATGTAAAGGTAAGTAAACAAATTATATTAAAAAACTGGCAGGAGATTAACTCCTACCAGTCTTTAATTCAGCAACTTTGATTATTATTTTACTTTTTTACTTAAATCAAAGTCCTTAAGTGCATTACCTTTAACGCTAGTATCTTTAATTGTCTTGCCGGTTGCTTCCATATATACTACTTGAACAGTCTTACCTTTGTAGTTACCAGCTATTACAACTTTGAATCTTGCTTTAGTTTCATCAACATCAGTTGACTTATTGTCTGTTGAAGCTGCATCGAAGTAGTAGATATCTGCTGCAACAATCTTACCGTCAGCTTTTATTCTGAACTGTGTGAGATAATCTGCATCAGTAATCTTACCATTAGAATCTACAGCACCTGCAAGATTTAAGTTTTCAGACAATTCGATGAACACTTCAGTACCTACACCTGAAGTATATACAGCGGATGCAACTGAATCTGCTGCTGTAGGAGCATATTCATCAGCTACAGTTAAGATAGTAGCACCATCTATTTCTAATGCCTGGTCAAATGCATTTACTGTTTCTACATCGTTTGCAAGCTTCAATTTTATAGCATTTCCTTTATATGTTGCATCAGCACTGATGTCTTTATCAACTGTTAATGTTATTTCGTTATCATCTGAATCGTATTCAGCATCCCAAGCTGTAATCACGATATCTTTACCTTTATCATCTTGACCTGCTGTCAATATGAAGTCGCCAGGATTCAATGTTCTGTCATTTATTGATGAACCAGTAGTAAGTTTAACTACTATTGTATTTTTATCAGTTACAGCTGCACTATCAATTTTTGGAACAAGAGCATTAGATACTGGTCTAAAGGCACTGCTATCAATAGCTTGTGCTTTCATTTCATTTCCAGCTGTGTCAGCAACTGATGTTACTTGTAAACGAGCTATATCATCAACGTCTACTGCATCGTCACCAGTTGTTTCAAATTCAATGCGTACAGTCTTTCCATCGGACAACAATTCTAAGTCAGCAACATCTTTATCAAGATCATTAAATGTTGCATTAGCAGTATTTAACATATAAGCATAATTATCATAGTCTGTTGCTGTAGCTTCATCAACTTCTTCGTTAAATTCTACATAAAGGGCATTATCTGAGCTCTTAATGTATACATATTTAACATTTGGTGCTTTTTGGTCATCTACAGTAATATCAACTGTTGTCTTGATTATAGTATTCTTTAATGGATTCAAGTCTGTTACATCTTCAATTGTCAATTTATATTTTCCTGATTCAAATGCTGCATTTCCAGTTCTAGTAAGAACAAGTTTACTCTTTATAGTCTTACCGTTGTCATTTACATAGTAAACAGGAGCACTTAATGCAATTTCATTATCATCTTCATCTACGAGAGTAAACTCTCCTTTATCTTCAAATACTTCTTCACTAAACTCAAGGACAATCTTAACTTGCTTATCATCTACTGTATAACCAACAAATTCAGGTCTTTCAACATCATAAGTTGGTGCTACAGAAATTTCAAAGTTAACTTTGTTTCCGCTGTAGTCTGTAAGATTTTTAATAGTTATCTTACCACCAGCTGTTGGTAATGCTTTTTCAACGTCGAACTCGATTGTATATGTCATGTCATCATCATCAAGTTCAGCTTTAATAATTTCAGCACTTGTATTAGTATCTACATCATCTTCATCTGGTTCTTCAACTGGTTCGCTGAATTTGATAACAACTTTTGTCTGAGTAGCTGATACAATTTCACCTGTTGGAGGTGTAGTATCTTCTACAACAGTAAACTCAGTTTCATTATCTTCAATAGCAAATCCAGCATAGTCAACTACTTTGTTCTTTACAACAAGTTTGTGTTCACCAGGAGTTAAACGTTTTGTCAACTTGAAGTTTACTGTCTTTTCGTTAGATGTCAAAGTAGGTTGTGAAGAAGTTATCACTTTACCGTCTACAGTAAAGTTTGCAATAGAAGTTGCATTCTTAACTGGCTCACTGAATGTAACTTTTACAAGTCCGTTACCTACTGCTTCTACTGAAACAACTTCAGGAGCTGTAGTATCTTTTACATTCTTAATTGTCAATTCAACATCTTCATCAAAACCAACTTCTTTAGCAACTGTAACAGTAACATCGGACTGTTGAGCTACTGGTGAAGTAAGAAGTAATGTTACAGTCATTTTGTCTTCTGAAAGATCAGCATTTTTAACTGTATACTTCTTAACTTTGTAGTTAGATACATCTTTTGCTTCATCTTCATCTGGAACAGGTCTGTTGAAGTTAAGAACTAACTCCATAAGGTTTCCAGAAGCTTTACCTTCAACTTTTAATTCAGCAGGTACAACAATAACTTTAACTTTAGCTGTTACATCAGTATCAGCTATTGTACCAGTAATTACTTGTTCACCAGCAACAGAAGTGTCAACTGTTGGCCAAGTAACTGCTACTTCAGCTGTAGTTCCGTTATCGTAAGTTGCTGTAACAGTAGCTGGAAGTTCAGGAGTAGCTCCGATATCTACTGTAACATCAGGAATTTCTGCTACTGATACTATATCAGCGTAAGGAATTCCAGCTTCCTTAGCTTTTTCTTCATCAACAACTCCGTTTTCAATCAAGAACTTAATAAGTTTCTTGCCATCAGCTTTCATTTTAGCTTGTAATGCTCCGTAGGACATACCAACTAAAGCATCTTTATTTAATTGAGCATCACTGTTGAATGTTGCAGCTTGAGCAGCTGTCAAACCACCAACTTGACTTAATTTAATTGCTGCTTGATGGTAATCGAATTCTCCATCGTAACCTAATTGCTGGAGAAGTAATGAAGCGTAAGCTTTACCATTTAATCCAGCTGTAGGTCTGAATGTTGAATCATCATAACCTTTTACAACACCCTTATCAACTGCATATGCTACTTGTCTCTTTGCCCAGTCTGCTATTGTTCCAGCATCTGTGAATTTAGCAAGTAAAGCATCTGCTTGTTCATCTGTAAGCAATTTTGCTTCTTCTTCTTGACCGAACATTCTGAGAAGCATAACTACACCTGTTTGTCTGTCAAGAAATGTTCCTAAATCTGGGTCAAATACATCTTCTCTTATACCCAGATACAATCCAACTTTATTAAGTTGTTCTGCTTCTTTTTCATAGCTAAATGCATCAGCGAATGCTGGTACTATAGCCATGGACGCCATTAAAGCAACAACTAATAATGACGCCAAAACCTTTTTGAGATTTTTCATACTCTCAAATCCTCCTTGTATTGTTGTTTTTTTGGGAAGCAGGCTTAATACTAAAAGCCAGGCTACGCCTTATCCCTATGTTTTTAACCTGACTTATATTGCATTTTGCTCAAGACCGGCGCACTTAACCTATCTTGAATTCACAACTAATTATATCATCGGCTTTTTAGTGAGTCAACATTTAGAATTTAAGTGTAAAGAAATTGTAATAGAATTGAAACAAACTGAAATACTAATAAATCTAGATTTAAACACTTAAAAGCTGTCCATACCATAGAGAAACAGGGGTTTTAGATCAGTTATTTTATTATTGTTTTCATATAAATAATTAATATTTTTTATATGAAAAATTAGCTTTATAATAAAAAATAGCTTTATTTGTAGTCATTTTGTAACATTTAGTCCACATCAAAATTCATAACTATTTAGCATTTATATTTTAACATTTACATCCTTAATCCGATAGATAGATTTTTTAAAACAGTTTCTATACTTTTTATAGAAACTTTATCAAATATTAAAAGCCGGAATTCACCGGCTTTTGTCACGCATTAAGGCATTACTAACTATTTCCGAGATTCCTTTCAGCTATTTCTATTGCTTTCTTTACAATATTTCCGCAATCTCTTGATGAAACAGAACCCCAGCCTTCGTTCTGAACGATGTTGTATACTCCTAACTCCTTTGCTATTTCAGCTTTAAGAGCCTCGGACATTATACCACCACGTTTACCCATAGTACATGCCTCCTTATTATATAAGTAGAAAACTACTTATATATTAATTTGCGTTCTTTCATATTATTTACTTCTTTTTAAATTAAATATCATGAAAATTTTTCTTTTCATCATGAAAATTGCTGAAATCAGGTTACTTTTTCTTGCTTATGTTAATATAATACACTAACCTTATTTTTTGAAAGAAAGGTGACGGCAGATGTCTTTTTCCACAAGAGAATTGTTAGCAAGGCTAATCAAATGCGAAGCTGGCGGCGAGGGTTTAGATGGAATGAGGGCTGTAGCAACAGTTGTTATGAATAGAGTCCATGTTGCCTATGGTGAATACTTAAAATACTGCCAAGGTGATCTTCGCAAAGTTATTTTTCAGCCACGCCAATTTACATGCGTTATGAGCACAGTATACGGTGAAGTAAACCCTCAAACCATATGGTCTACTCCACCTGAACAAATCCATTATGAAGTGTCCGATTGGGCATTATCGGGAAATAAGCTTCCCGGACTAGGTGAATGTCTGTGGTACTATAATCCTTTTAGTGAAACGTGCAGTCAAATTTTCCCCTCCACTGGTACAGGAAGGTTTGTAACAAGAGTAAATCAACACTGTTTTTATGCTCCAACACCATTATACGCCCAAACTTAAGTATAAATAACATAAAATTAGGAGGTCTATTATGCTAAATTTCTCAAATAAAAATCCAATAGTACGTCAAATGCCTAGCTATGTAGCTCCATGTACAAATTGCACGGGTACTACTTCTACTCCCTACACACCTGCCGTACAGCCCATTGCCCAAATGCCCACCGGCATTCCTACAGGACCTGCTTATAGTAGTCCGATGCCTGTTCAACAAACGCCTTCAACGCCAATAGCTCAGGTACCAATAACTCAATCGCCAATAACCAGTGATGGTATAGTTCCTGAAACAGTTCTAAATACTGCATATACTCAAGGGTATTTGAGGACTCAAATCGGCAAGAGAGTAAAAGTAGAATTCTTGATTGGAACAAACATGTTTGTCGACAGGGAAGGAACTCTGATGGATGTCGGCGCCAGTTACATTATAATTCAAGAAGCGGAAACCGACGATTTACTTTTATGCGATATGTATTCAATAAAATTTGTAAAATTCTATTATTAAAAAAGTGCAGCGGAAACGCTTAATTCTTCTCCAACGTCTCCGCTGCCATATTCTTTTTTACTGAAATTTATTATTAAAATTTAAAAACTATTTATTGGGCTTAGAAATTTCAGAAAGTGCTTCTGATGCTTCGGTATCAAATCTATAATCGGTTGCTATGTCTCCTAATGAAAGTATTCCTACTAACTGATTGTTTTCAACAACAGGAACTCTTCTTATTTGTTGTTGTGCCATAATTTTTGAAACCTCTTCCACTTCCATATCAGGAGTTACTGTAGTTACTTGGCTAGTCATAACATCCTGAACCTTTGTTTCTTGTGGACTCTTTCCATGCGCAACATTTCTTACAACTATATCCCTGTCAGTAACCACACCAACCACTTTATTCTGATCAAATACCGGCACAGCCCCTACATTCAGCTTTTGCATAACCTGAGCTGCTTCTACTACGGTATTTGTCGGTTTTACATAGCTAACACTTTTAGTCATCTTGTCTCTTACTTTCACACTATCGCCCCCTTATTTTTGAATTCAATAATATTATCTACACTTATTTTCGTGATAAACGCTGAATATAATGTTAATAAAATAAGTATGAGCCTTGTAAGTATAAAATTGTTATTTTAAAATTATATTAATATTACTTATATTTATCTGAAAAATGATATAATTAAATTGATTTATATTTTTTACTTTTAAAATTGAAATTAAAATTTCTATAAATATTAATCTCATTATGTAAAAAATTTTTATGTTCTAGATCTTAAAATGTTCACAACAAGAACTTATAATTAGGCTACATTTTATAAATTACTATATTAGAGGGCGGAATTATATGCAGCGTAATCTAAAACTTTTACTTATATCAGTTTTGTTTACATTAATTTTATTTTTACTATTTTTCTTTAAACCTATATCAAGTTATATTTATTATTCCATATATAATAAGGAAAGTTTAACAATAAGTATTTCAGTGGTTAATGCTCCAATACACACTATTTGTGCTGAATCTTCCAATAGAATTATTCTAAAGACTAGTGTAAAAAATTTTGATGGTAAACCAATGAAAAATGCTCCTGTAAAAGTTCTCATTGAAAATGGTATTGGCAAGCTTTCTTCAGAGAGCGGAACAACAAATTCATTTGGAGAGTTACTTTTTTCATATACACCACCGAATTTTTACGAATTAGGATCCTCAAAATCTGATCCTTCGGTCAAAATAACATCACAGATAAAAAATTCAACTAAGTCTTCTTCCATTGAGATTAAGCTTATTCCATCTCCTATCGTTATGATTTATGGCTTTCAGGAGTCCGCAGAAGTATATGTTAACCTCGCTGAATACTTGACAGAAAATAATTTTGAATGTAGTATCTTGGATTATGATACAAAAGCTGGAGTCATTGAAGGCGCTAAGGTCCTTGAAGATTACTTATTTCAGAAGAAGCAGGAATATATGAGTAACGGAATTTTAGTTAATAAATTTACATTAATTACACACAGCATGGGAGGCTTGGTTGCAAGATACTATACCACCAACGAAAATTACCTAAAAAACGAAGATGTAAATAAAATCATATTTACTTCCGTACCGCATAAAGGTTCATATATTGCAACTTTAGGTCAAACCTTATATAATGATCAATCAATTAAGGACCTCGCCCCGGACAGCGATCTATTTACAAATGTTTTTGAATCGGCAATAAATAAAGGACTTAATCCTTCAATACAAGTTGCCAATATTGCAAGCCAGTATGACGAAGTAGTAACTGAAGAAAGTTCAAGCCTTGAGGAATGGAAAATAAGTACCGAGATGTTTAATATTGGGGAAAACAGCTTTACGGTAGATAGTATTTTAAACGGTGATTTATTAAATGCTCCAAACCATAAGGGAATTTTGAATAATACCAAGGTCTTTCAAAGAATATTGGAAATGCTGAATAGCAACTTAAGTTATCCGGCTGAGTTGGTAAATTAGAGCTTAATGATAATAAAAATCCTAACAATTCTTAAACCTATAATTTTAATAAAATAAAAATACTGGAATCTATATTTCTACTAATTATTTATATAGCTGTAATTTAGTTTTCTATTTTTAATTATACCTAGAATATCTTAATTTTATCTATTTATCACTAAATTCAAGGAGAATATAAATAAATTTTGTGTAAAGATGAGTGAATGTTCTCCTTCTTGGCAAATTTGCTACCAATAAAGGTTAAGGAAAAAATTTATGCCTACTTTTCTTTTTCGCATTTTCCTTAACACTATTTATGATAGCACTAAACTTAGCCCTTTTTTTGCTGATTATCCTTATAATATATACTTCATTGCTACGTGTGTGTTATTTAACACATACATATAAAAAAAGAGGAAAGTAAAGACTTTCCTCTTTTATAATTACTATTAACTTTCTTTGTATTTCATTCAATCATTATTTCACAACAAAGTCAGTTGGTTCTGCATTGGTTCCAGAATAGGAAATATTGAAGCCAATTACTACTGAACCTCCTGGTGGTATAGTACCATTATAGCTTACATTTGAAAGTGAAACAGCATTACCACTTTGAGTATATGTGCAGTTCCACGCATTTGTTATTTTCTGGTTGCCTGGGAAAGTAAAGTTCAATGTCCATCCATTAACTGCAGTGGAACCATTGTTCTTTATTTCTATGCTAACTGTAGCACCAGTACCCCAGGAATTCTGACTGTATTTAACAGAGTAATTACCTGTTTGTGGCTGTGTTGTTGGTTGTGTAGTTGGCTGTGAAGGTGTTGGAGTTGGTGTTGGATTTGTTGATCCTCCACCTACTGATACTGTTCCTGCCAACAATGTTGCATTTATCGGTTTTAAGCTTGTATCTCCGAAAGTTGCTTTGCTTATTGTTACTGTGGATGTTCCTAATGCTTTAAATGTAAGTTTTGCAAATACTCCGTCTTTGCTTATATA
>Ga0134092_1000401_pt1 | contig 44339 bp, 42 predicted proteins | sample 3_6taG_FD_94454 | JGI IMG/M metagenome (GOLD analysis project Ga0134092, IMG submission 94454) | Switchgrass degrading microbial communities from high solid loading bioreactors in New Hampshire, USA - 3_6_20_6_A3 metaG | ecosystem: Engineered > Bioreactor > Semi-continuous > Anaerobic >... | reverse complement strand
CTTAACAGCAGCTATCCCATCCATTTCCGGCATCGTAATATCCATAGTGACCAGATCCGGTTTTAAATCCATATATTTTTCCACGGCAACTGCACCATTTTCGGCTTCACCAATAACCTCATATCCGTTTTTCGTCAGGATGTCCCTGAGCATCATCCTCATAAACGCAGCATCATCTACTATTAAAACCCTTTTTCCCATTTTTATCCTCCTTTTATGCTATTGTAATTGGTTCATCCTATCCGTAGGATTTAAAATGGCAGTGATACGTATACCGTAACTCTCATCAATAACCACAACCTCTCCTTTAGCAATCAACTTGCCATTAACCAGCATATCTACCGGTTCACCAGCCAGCTTATCCAGTTGGATAATAGCACCTGGGTGTAATTCCAGTATTTCCTTTATGCTTTTACTAGTTCTGCCTAATTCCACAGTTATGTCTAATGGTACATCCATAATCAAGTTAATATTTTGGTGCCCGGCAGCTGGTTCAGTTTCCCGAAGCGGAGCAAATTGGGCTGGCTTTACCACATACTGGGCATCCTTTTTTACACCTAAAGTACTTTCACTACTCCTATTATCAGGCGGGGCAGCTGGAGCTTGTTCGCCAAAGCTGATTGCCGCAGATGGAGTAACCTTAGTCTGGCCTGGAGGAACGGAAACTTCTACTGCAGGTTCATTAACAGTGCTGCCTATAAGAATATCAATCATATTCCTGGCTGCTTCCATAGGGATTATCTGCATTATCTGACTATTCACCAGGTCTTCAATTTCCATTTTGAAATTTATTTTTACCAACTCCTGATGATTGCTGGGAAAGGATAACTTTTCTTTACCTAAATGCATTACCGTGACACGTGGTGGAGCAATCTCAATCCTGCGATTAAACATGGAAGACAAACTGGTAGCAGCTGAACCCATCATTTGGTTCATAGCTTCACCTACGGCACTCAATTCCAACTCACCAAGTGAACTGTTTTCAATCTGCCCCGTGCCCCCCATCATTAAGTTAGCTATGATACAGGCATCTTCTTCCTTGACTATCAAGACATTGCTGCCGCTAATCCCCTCAGTATAATTAACCTCTATAATTACATAAGGCATGGGGTATTCATCCTGAATCTGCTCCCCTGTTATTAACGAAACATCAGGAGTAGTAATAGACACTTTTTTTTGCATTAAGGTGGATAAAGTAGTAGCAGCAGTACCCATGCTGATGTTCCCTATTTCCCCAATAGCGTCCTTTTCAAAATCACTTAATACTATATCCATATGGTTGACTGTCTTGGTTTCAGTTGAGCTTCCTTTAAGCAGAGCATCTATTTCTTCTTGGGATAGAATTCCGTCATTCATCCTCATTTACCTCCTCCAGTATTTGGGAAACCTGAATTGATAATCTATTTTCAAATACTCCTGGTTTACCAAGAAACTTTGGTCTTTGTCCGATTAATACTTTAAGGTCGTGTTTTATGCTGCGCTCCAGCTGCACTACATCCCCAACATTAAGGTCTAATAATTCTCGTACAGTGATACTGGTTGTGCCTAAGATCACCTTTACCGGAATTTTGGTATTCTCCAAACGGTGACGAATACTATTGATATTCTCTTGAGTTGGCTTCTTATTACTGGAAGAATAGTAGTAATGAACATTGAGTTTATCAATTATCGGCTCTAATACCAAAAATGGGATACATATGTTTATCATACCCAGAACATCAGCCATCCGGGTATCTAAAGATACTATAATCATAATTTCCGCCGGAGAAACTAATTGAGTAAATTGCGGGTTACTTTCTATTCTTTCCAAAGTAGGTTCCAATTCGATGATAGTTCCCCATGGTTCCTGGAGAAAATTAAGCATTTTCTGGACTAATCCTTCTATCAAAGTTTGTTCAATTTCGGTTAAAGCCCTGACCTTGGAAGGAACACTGCCGGGGCCACCTAAAAGGCGGTCCAGGAAAGCAAAACCTAGGTTGGGGTTAATCTCCATAATAGAACTACCTTCCAGAGGGTAAAAGGTAAAGATATTCAATATGGTAGGATTAGGTAAAGAGCGAATAAACTCTTCATAAGTAAGCTGTTCCACCGATAATACTTCTATCTGAACCGGTGTACGCATTTGAGTTGATAGATAGGTAGACAGGGAGCGGGAATAATTCTCAAATATAACATGTAAAGTATGTATCTGGTCTTTGGAAAATTTATTAGGACGTCGAAAATCATAAACCTTAACTTTTTTACGATTTTGCTCTTGCTTGAGTTCTTCAGCATCAACCGAACCGGTACTCAAAGCAGCTAATAAAGCATCTATTTCTGATTGTGATAATACCTCACTCATTATACCCCTCCCTTAAAGCTCGACTATTGCATTATAAAGTCAGTAAAATAAATATTCTTTACCAATTCCTCACCGATTTTAGAGTTAATGTCCTTTCTTATTTGCTGTTTAAGATTATTACGGTTGCGCACATCCAAATCAGCTACGTTTTGGGAAGCTAAAATCCCTAATATACTATCCTTGATAACCGGCATGTATTTAGTAATAGTTTCAGTAGCCTTTTTGTTATTATCCACTGTTTCCACCGTAACATTTACCTTTAAGAACCTGGTTGCGCCTTCGGTATTAATATTAGTAGTAAACTCCCCTATTTCGATCAGGTTTCCGGAGAGCAGTTTATCCTGGGTATTTGCATTTTGTTGCGGAATCAGCGGTGCTATCAGGCTCTTCATAATAAAATAAGAAGAACCCATAGCTACTAAAAACAGAATTAATCCTACCAAAATAATGCGAAAATCAAAAGCTGTTTTTTCCTTTATTACAGGTTCCTTTTCCTCTGCCAATTCGTTTCCCCCCTTTAAGCTATGCCTTTAGATTGGTATATGTGCGTTTGCGCAATTTAATAATAGCTTCCTGAATTTTTATTACCGATTCTTTTACCACCAGTTTTTTCCCAGTAGTAAGGGTAATAACCGTATCCGGTGTTTCCTCAATCAGCTCAATAAGATCAATATTGATAAATATTTTCTCACCATTAAGACGGGTAAGTCTAACCATGCTTCACCTCTATTTAGCCCAGAGGGCAACTGCCCCCTGAGCTAAAACTATTATCTCTTAAGATTCATTAATTCCTGCAGCATTTCGTCCGAAGTAGTAATAACCCGGGAATTAGCCTGGAATCCCCTCTGAGTAACAATCAAATCGGTAAATTCCTCGGTCAGGTCAACATTGGACATCTCCAGGCTGCTGGGGATAATGGCACCCAAGCCCTGGGAACCCGGCGCACCTATATGGGCATCACCAGAGTTACTAGACTCAGTAAATATGGTTCCTCCAATCTGCTGCAACCCGGCCGGGTTTTCAAAAGAAGCAAGAGCTACCCTGGCCAAATTACGGGTTTCTCCGTTATCATAGACTCCGATAATAGTCCCATCAACACCTATGGTATAACTGGTAAGATTACCCTGGGCATAGCCATCCTGACTGCTTACCCAGGCCGAAGATTCTCCCGCCCGCTGGGTAAGCCCGGCCAAATCTATTTTACAGCTAATATTGGCTGTTCCATTACCTGGTGGTGGAATTTGCCGGTTGATACTGTAAGTAAAGTTTGCAGTGTCGGGGTCAACAATATTGCCATTCTCATCAAACTCGATATTATAAACCCGAAATACCTTATCCCCCGTACCTATAACCGTGCCAGGATCGTTAATATCCATGGCACTAAAATCGGAATTGGCAATATAGCCTGCCTGTTTTTCAAACAGTGGATCAGTAGAGAAATCGCAAGCCCAGCGAGTAACTGGTTGCACTACCGGAGTAACACCGGGAGCAGAACCTGGTTCAATTTCGTATTTAAAGAAACGGTAATATATGGTTACTTTATTACCCTGGGAATCATAAACCTCTTTAGAGCCTATAACTGCATCCTGAGGGTAGCCGGCTGCCTGGCCCTGGGTGGTAGTGAGGACTGTGCCCTGGCAATATACATCATTATTAATTACTATCTGTTCAACGTCAGTGCCGGCCAGTGCGGTGTTAAACTCTATGCTAAATGAACCACCTGATGACGGAATAGGTGGTGTTGCTGTTGGGTCTCCAGCTACTGGTGCTGTTATTTCAGCCACAGTAACATTACCATTTAAATCTGGTATGGTGTTAATAGCTGCCTGGATGTCAGCTGCTGTTGCATTATAAGCAATCGCCGCCGTGGTATAGCCTCCATAGCTTAGTGTAAATGTACCGGCGTTCGCTGCCGTCAGATCCAGGGTCTGAATCTCATTCTGGGGTATAACTGCCGTGTGCTCTTGCCCTTCAGTAATAGTTGTTATTTGGGCTTCCCCTCCAGTAAAACCCGGAGCAATTTTAAGTAATTCAATATTTCCAAGATTTTTATTAAAAGTAACCGAAAAAGTCCCATCTCCATTAGCTACTACCGATACATTCCCTACTCCAATATTAGACAAAGATTCAAGAGCTGTTTGAATATTTTGGGCTGTAATCACAGCATCAGCATCAACTGATATAGAATTGGTAGTATCGGTACCCAAAGTGAGGGTAAAGGTTCCTTTCGTAGCACCACCTAAATTTAATTCCTGAACTTCACTATCGGCATCAACTCCGGGAGTGGTTTCTTCAACTGTTGCATCTGAAACTGCTCCACCTGTACCGTCGGTAAGATTACTCTGGTCTATTACTAGTAAATCTGCGTTTCCAAGAGTTTCATCGAAAGTAATGGAGAAAGTTCCATCTCCATTAGCATCTACTGATACATTCCCAACTCCAATATTAGATAAAGATTCAAGAGCTGTTTGAATATTGGTTGCTGTATCATCGGGATTAGCTTCAACAATAATTTCGCCGGTAGTCTCCCCGTCAAATGTCAGTTTAAATGATCCTCCTGCAGCACTACCTAAATTTAATTTTTGAACTTCACTGACGGCATCAATTCCTGGAGTTGTTTCTGTAACTACAGGATTTATTCCATCAAATTTGTCAGAAACGGTTACTGTTATTTGCGGATGGTTTCTGGCAGCCAGAGTTCCAAGAAATTTTATGTCATACCTCTGCCTTACTGCATCCCAGGTAACTGCCACATTACCTGTACCAACTTTAGATAAACCCTCTAGAGCCGTTTGAATATTGGCTGCTGTATCATCGGGATTAGCTCCAACAGTAATCTCACTGGTTGTCTGCCCATCAAAGGTTATTGTAAATTTTCCTCCTTCAACTCCTCCATAAGGAATAATACTAAAAGCAAGAGCCTGCCATTCATTGCGGGAAGGTTTATACTCTATTCCCGCATCCAGGTTACCACTAAATATCATTTCTGTAGTCGCCCGGGCATTAAGGCTTTTATACCCGGATATATCTATATTGGTTGGGTCGCCGTTGGTTTCCAGTACCCAGGTTTGGGGGTCAGCCAGCCATCCTTGTACTTTATAGCCATTGGCGGTACTGAACATATTCCCCAGCTCATCGAAATCGAAAGCACCAGCGCGGGTATAGTATCTGTTGCTGCCATCACTAACCACGAAATAACCGTTGCCATCGATGGCGAGATCCGTCAATTTCGCCGTACTGCTGGATGGTGCAGCAGTATGGATTTGGTCAATACTACCCACAGTCATGCCTAAGCCTATACTCATGGGGTTATTTCCTGCCCGGGATCCATCCGGACTGGAGGCACCCCTGATATTCTGGTAAAGCATATCTTTAAAAACTACCCGGCTCTTTTTAAAACCGGTGGTATTAACATTGGCAATATTATTACCTATTACATCCATTCTGGTCTGGTGGTTCCTTAAACCGGATACCCCAGCATACATAGAACGCATCATATCTTATTTGACCTCCTTTGCCTTTATTAATTAATTATGCGAGTGCTTCCGTCGTTCCACACTCAGGGCTTCCTGTAGAGGTCCAGCCCTTATACAATTACTGCGCTGTCAATGTTGGTAAAAACATTTTCTTTTAAATTATCTTCATCGACCGCGGTTATCACGGTGTTGTTTTTTACGCTAACTATAAGAGCAAGGTTATCCATCAGGATTAAGGAATCTTTGGCTCCTTTTTCCCGGGCTTTACTTACCGCATTTTTAAGCCTTCCCATTTCTGCTTCCCCTAGTTGAATATTACGGGATTTAAGCCTTTGTATGGCATGCTGGGAAAACTTTAATTCGCCTTCCAGCTGTTGTTTTAGTAGCTGCTCGAAAGAAGATTTTTTACTATCCGGGGTAGCTTTTGTATCCTTCTTTACCGCGGGCGGCGGTATAATTGGCTGGGGAAAGAATATTTTATTATTCACCTGTTTCACCTTCCCCGAAAACTATTAAATCAATCAGATCATTAATGCGGCCTAACAGCTGGTCTAACTGCTGATTTGAGGAAGCAGCCCGATCTCCGATACCGCTTAGATAAGTCATGTCTATCTCTTTACCTGCAATAACGCAATAAATATTGCCGTTTTTAAACACTACCGATTCTACCGTGCCTTTTATTATCTTCTCCTCTTCTGAGTCAGGATCCTGATAGCTAATCTCTCGCCCCACCAGGTTGCTGGATTGTTGTATCATAAGGGCGGGTAACAGGTTATCATTGATGTTGGAAGCAAGTGTTTCAAAGCCTTTATTAAGATTTTGCATCTGTTCCAGAGCACTGAAGTTAGCCATCTGAGAAATAAATTCTTTATCTTCCATAGGCTTTAACGGATCCTGATATCGTAATTGCGTTACTAATAATTTCAGAAAGGCATCTTTATCCAGACTGCTAGCATTGGCTTTAGTTGTATTGGTAGTCCCGCTTGTTTCTTTTAACCAGGGGACGGGTTCCGTAATCATATTAGCCATCTTATTTCACCTCCTAAACCAAAAAGTTCATACTGCCGTTTTCATTAATACCCTGTTCCACTAACAGATTTTCCGGAGAATCCAAATCTTCCGAGTAATAAACTTCATAATTATCCCCTGAGTAACCCTGGTATTGCTGCTGGCTTGAATACTGTCCCTGCTGCCATAAGTACTGGCGACTACCCTCCGAACCATCAAACATACCACCATTATTAAGGGCTACACTTACTTCCGTCCGGTCTACCCTGATTCCCTGCGCTTCCAGGTTGTGCCTGAGAGTATTAAGGTTAGTTTCTAACATCTGTCTTACTTGTTGACTTTCGGCTATAAAGCGAGCGGTGACTATCCCTTCTTCTACCATTACTTTTATAGTTAACTTGCCTAAAAATTCAGGTTTTAGGTCAATACTTAGCTCGGATAGCTTATGGTTAAACAATAGTTGGGCCTTTTTTACTATCTGAGCTATTATCTCCCGGGGTTCGGGAAGGTTTTGGCCTTTAGGAGTACTAACAACATTAACTGCGGCTTTAAATAAATTGGTTTCATTACGGGACAAGACATTATTGGTATAACTGCTCTCATCATGGCTACCTGGGTTTTGGACCTTTCCTTCTATGCTACTAAACTCCTGACTCAGCCGGCTGGTATTATAGCGTTGTGTCTCCCAATCAACAAGCTTTCTGATATCTGTGGCCGATGAGGTCTTGCTGCTAACTGTATAATCTTCATCCTCTTTTACGCTTATTTCTGCTCCCTGCCCGGCAACTGCTTTGGGTTTTCGTCCTGGTGCAAGTAATAATTCTCTAACCCACTGTTTTAATTCCGCAGCATCTTTGGCTGCTTTTTCTCCACCAGAAACCGGCATAGCAGGCTTGGCTTCTCTATTTATCTCTTCTTTGGCTGTGACTTTACTATCTTGGTCTGATATAACCTTTTCTAGAGTTAGCTGCTCCCCTGTTCTAGCTACTTTGGTATCTCCATTAGCTCTGGATTGCTGTAGTATTAACTGTTCTGCAGTCCGGGTTATTAAGTTACCATCTGCAGATAGGGATAAAGATTTACCCGCATTAACAAGATCTGCAGTTTCCGCATTTGCAGTTTCAGCTGTTTTACCTTCCCCCGGCTGTGCCCATATAACTGACTCCGGTACCGGGTTTCTTATTATAGTTATATTGTTTAGTTCAGATTTGGACGCATTTTGACTTAGGGTTTTACCTGTTCCATCTGCCTGCTCTGTTATAACACTTTCAGGTTCTAAACCGCATAGTAACTCACTAATTCCGGCTGCTTCCGCCTCGGTAATATTACTTGATAGCTGCAGTAGTTGGGCAATCCAGTTTTTAGTACCATCGGTAATAAGGTATAAAGACTCACTCGCCTTTTCCGCATTTATATCAGACGGTTCAGGATTTTCTTGACTCTGCTGCACCAGTATTTCTTCCTGTTGCCCGGGCAGTATGTCATCCGGCTGAAGCTCTTCAGCCTTAACATTATTCTTGCCCGACCTAGTAGCTACGCCAAAAGTGTCAGGTTGACCCTTCCGGCTAATCTGCTCCAGCTGGCTATGGAAACTATTATTGCGGCTTTGCCGTGGTAAGGGTTCTTTTCCCGCTGGAATCGCCAATTCCTGGGCTGAAACAGCCGTTATAACCGGTATATTCATAGCTGTCACTCCTTCACCTCCTTTCTTTGCCTTTCTGTATTATTGAATGTTACTAATTTGTAACCAGCATCTTCTGGGTTAAAGCAGCAGCTTTATTTCTATCCATCTTTTGCAGCATCTCCGCGGCTACATCTTTGGACATCTCATTAATAATGCCAATAATATCTTCATCTTTCAGCCGCGATAAAATATCAGCCGCATCCTGGCTTTTCATTTCCGTGAAATATCCGGCCATATCTTTATAAGCTGCTTTTTTGTCGCCATTGCTAGTCTTAAGGCTTAATATTTCTTCGTTGAGTTTGGCTATCTCCGCTGCAAGTTCATCAGCCTTATCTTCAGCAATTTTTTGTTCTTTTTCCATTTCACTTATCTGATTTTGCAATTCCCTTATTTCCTCTTGTTTGGCAGTAATGGTATTTTTTAAACGGGCATTTTCTTCCTTAACCTTTTCCAACTCAGTCTGCTCGACTGTTATCTTCTCGTCGTCATCTATTAACAAACTGCCAACCACTGGAATGTATGCTATGAAATTAGGCGCTTTTAAGACCTTAAAATAAAACAAACCAAATATGATAGCAGCCACTAATACAAGGCTTATAACTGTAAATGATAGTATTTTTAATACCTTTTTCATTGCTCCCCCCATACCCGGCATATTAAATATGTAAATCTATGGTTAGTTTTAGGTAACCTCAGGTTAATGGCTCTTTCGATGATGAGCGGTGCCGGCCAATTCATCAATTTGTTTTTGCTCCTCTAACAATAGTTCGTGCAGATACCTATGCCAGGCTTTGTCCTTAAGTTTCTCCAGGGTGCGGGTGTCACGCCTGCGTTCTAATAAAAGCAATCTGGCTTCTTCTACCCGGGCTTCAGCCTGGGCCAATTTCTTTTGGGTTTTATGTATTTGTTCTTTTATAACAGGAATATAACGTCTTTTAATTAGCATCAGGTGAAATTGACCCTGACAGCTATTATGCTCACGGATAGACTCCTGCAGCGAATATAATTGTTTCTTTAGGCTTTGTAGTTCTTCTCTAATTTGATTACGAATTATTATTTTTTTCTGCAGCTCTTCCCGGGCCATCTGCTCCTGACGCTCACAAATATCCAATTTCGTCTGTAATTTAAAACGAAAAGCTTTCATATGGTCTCCTTTAATACTTTAATATGAAATAGACACAAAACCCACTGGTCCCCTTGACGCACAGAATGACACGGCTTTTTTAATTGACTCGAAGGGCGCATTATTAAGAATTAAGAATTAAGAAAATTAAGAATTATTGTAAAAATACTCCGTATTTCTTTTAATTTCATCATTAAATAACAACGTTTATTTTTTATATTTCCGCTGCACTAATTGTGAACGCAGTGAACATCCGTGTGCCCTTTGGGTACGGGTCCCGCGTATATTATTCAACTTAGCATATTTTCTACTTTTTGTAGTCAAACCAAGAATCAATAATAAATCAGCGTAATTCATAAAATTCAGCGTTCATCAGCGTCAATAAAACTGTAAATCTGTGCGCCCGTAGGGCCTGTGTATTCTGTGTCTATTCCCCACCGCGGTTTCTGCGTCTAATTAAAAGACACAACTAGGGATGGAAATAGAGCAACGACTCAGATGTCATTATATAAAACATTAAAAGTCAGTGTGATTCATAGCAAACTCAGTGTTATTCAGTGTCTATTCCCTAACTAATGCTGTTATGTAAAGCCTGCAAGGTATCGGTAAATGCTGCTTCCTCATTGATACCTTGACGCAGGAAATTATGACATTTTTCTATTAGTATAATAGCCTCGTCAATTTTAGGATTGGAGCCTTTTTTATAAGCTCCGATATCTATCAAATCCTTAGCTTCCTCATAAGTAGCCAGGATGCTCCGGAAGCGGTTAGCATCTGCCATATGCTCTCGAGAAGCAATATCTATCATTACCCTGCTTATACTATGGGCGATATCAATTGCCGGGTATAGATTCTGAGCAGCGATATGGCGGCTTAACACAATATGACCATCAACAATTCCCCGTACGGCATCGGTGATAGGTTCATTCATATCATCACCTTCCACCAGGACCGTATATAGTCCTGTGATGCTACCTTTTTCCGCTGTGCCTGCCCGTTCTAATAGTTTAGGCAGCATGGCAAAAACTGATGGGGTATAACCCCGAGTAGCTGGGGGTTCACCAATGGCCAGACCTACCTCGCGCTGGGCCAGGGCAAACCTGGTAAGGGAATCCATTAATAGTAATACATCTAAACCTTGATCACGGAAGTACTCAGCAATACTAGTAGCTACAAAAGCTCCTTTTAGCCGTACCATGGCTGGTTGGTCAGAGGTTGCTACGACTACCACAGATTTGGCTAAGCCTTCTTCACCCAGATCCTTTTCTAGAAAATCTCTTACTTCGCGTCCCCGTTCCCCAATAAGAGCGATAACATTAATATCAGCTTCAGTATTGCGGGCAATCATACCAATAAGGGTGCTTTTGCCTACCCCACTTCCAGCCAAAATACCTATTCGCTGCCCTTTGCCAATAGTTATCAATCCATCAATAGCCTTGACCCCTACTGGCATTACCTCTTTTATACGTTGCCGCTTAAGGGGATTGGGAGGAGAATTCATTACCGGATAACTTTGCTTAAGATTTACTCGGCCCTTCTCATCAATTATCTCTCCCAGTCCATTTAAAACCCGGCCTTTAAGTTCCATACCTACTTTTACCCTCAGGATAGTACCAGTAGCCTGCAATTCACTTCCCGGTCCTATCCCTTCCAAATTACCCAGCGGCATAAGCAAAATTTTTCTGTCTCTAAACCCCACTACTTCAGAAGGTACTAACTGCCCCCCAGCATTATTGGTCTTAATAAAACACAGCTCTCCTAATTTCACCCGGGGGCCGGATGCTTCCAGGGTAAGGCCTATGGCTTGAGATATTCTGCCTTTGAGCTTACAGGTTGGAGTTTTTTCGATAATATCTATATATTTTTTTAGCTTAGAATCAGGATCAATGCTCATTTACATCTACTGCCTGTTCCTGAACCGCAGAAAATACACTGGCTATACGAGTATCCAACTGTGCATCTACAGTTCCGGCATCGCTCTCCAATAAAACGCCGCCTTTAGCAAGCCTTTCGTCTGGCTTAAGGTCAATTTTAAGTTCACCATTGCCATTAGGTATTAACTTACCTTCATCAATTACTTTGGAAACCTTCTCTAAATCCTCTGGGCAAAGATATACAATTATTTTTTCCGGTCTATCTAGATAATTAATTGCTTCTCGTAACACATTAACAATAACATCCGGATTAGTATGTAATTCGCCGGCTATTACTTTTCTGGCAATCGTTAGAACCAATTGCACCATATCTGCCTCGCAAGAATGTAGCATCCTTATCTTGGTCTGCCGGGCTTCTTCTAGTATTTCCTGCTGCTGCTGCAGCAGCTTCTGTTTTTCTGTTTCCATTTCTGCCCGAGCTTGTTCAATTCCCTCTTTATAAGCTTCCTGCCAGGTTTCTTGCTTAATTCGAGTAGCTTCTTCAGAAGCTTGTAATTTTATTATTTCAGCTTCTTTATGAGCATCTGCAATTATATCCCTGGCTTGTCCTCTGGCCTTTTCCAATAGTTCCATAACCATTTTTTCAGTGTCTTGCAAGATTTGGTTACGTTCTTTTTTTACTCTCTCCAGTTCCCTTTTTTCCTCAAGTAAAAGATTTATATTTTCTTTGTTATCCTCTAATGTTTTATTCCCTTTACCTCGAACTGAAGCAAAAAGGTCTATAATTATTGGCGGAGAAAACATCATCTGCTCGTTTTTAATAACCCTAGACAATTACCTCATCCCCTCCCCCGCGGGCGATAACAATCTCACCCGAATCCTCTAATCTTCTTATAATGTTAACAATGCGCTGCTGCGCTTCTTCAACATCTCGCAGCCTTACCGGGCCCATAAATTCTATATCTTCCTTCAGCATTTCTGAAGCCCGGGTAGACATATTTTTGAAAATCTTATTACTTACCTCGCTACTGGAACCCTTAAGGGCCAGAGCTAAATCTTGAGACTCTACTTCCCGCAGTACACGTTGTATAGAGCGATCATCTATTGTAACAATATCTTCAAATACAAACATTAGTTTTTTAATTTCTTCCGCTAATTCCGGATCCTGTACTTCGAGGGCTTCCATTATTGTCTTCTCTGTACCTCTGTCAACACGATTAATAATTTCTACTACCGACTTAATTCCGCCAGCAGTACTTAATTCCTGGGGAACAATAACGGATAGTTTTCTTTCCAGCACACTCTCAACCTGTTTAATAACCTCGGGGGAAGTATTATCCATAATAGCTATACGTTTGGCAACTTCAGCCTGGCGGTCAGGAGGTAAAGCAGATAACACACTTGAAGCTTTCTCGGGTTCCATGTAAGCTAATATTAAAGCAATAGTTTGCGGATGTTCAGATTGGATAAAGTTAAGGAGCTGAGCTGCTTCGGTCTTACGCACACAATCAAAAGGCCTGACCTGTAATGAGGCTGATATGCGGCCGATAATTTCAGCCGTTTTTTCCTGACCATAAGCCCGTTCCAGCACTTCTTTGGCATAAGAAATTCCACCCTGACCAATAAACTGATTGGCCAAAGCCATTTCATAGAACTCACGGTAAATTTCATCCACCTTATCAGTCATTACTTGACGTACATTGGCAATTTCCAAAGTTATCTGCTCAATCTCTTCTTCAGTCAGGTGTTGGAATATTTTTGCGGATTTCTCCGGACCTAAAAAGATAAAAAAATTAGCCGATTTCTGTCTACCGCTTAGCTTTTTTGCCATGGCCGCCAAAATATCACCTCGTATCTTCGAGTAACCAAATTTTAATTACCTGAGCTGCATTTTCGGGATTTTCTTCTATCAGGCGATTAACTTCTTCTCTTACTCTCTGGTTTTCTTTCTCTTCAGGGGATAAATCTTGCTCAATAACATTCGCCATATCGATGTCATCAGCAATAATAGTTTCAAAATCCGCATCTTCTGAGCTAATGACTTCTTCACTCTGTTTTGCTTTTCTTCGTGTTAATAAAACAACCATAAGGATAAGTAAAACCGCTAAAAATGACAGGACCCATGGCATATAAGGAGCAGCCATAAAACTTTGCCAGCCTCTTGTTTCTTGTCCCGGTTCAGGTTCGGTGTAGAAGTCAATAAATGCTATTGATATGTTATCCTCAAGATTCACATTTTCATTCTCGCGATTCTCTCTTAAGCCACACGCAGTAGCTACTATACTTCTCAATTTCTCGATTTTTTCCTCTTCGGTATCCCCAATATTGGCGTTCTGTGTTCCCTGACGATTAACAAAAACGGAAACGGTAAGGTAATCATATTTAACATCCCCCACGGAAAAACTGGTAACTGTTTCCGTCCGATTAATATTGTAATTTACCGTCTTTTCACTCTTATCCCAGCTGGAGCTACCTCCCTCTGTAGTAACTTCTTCATATTGAGGTATATTATTATCTGTACCCGGTATCCCTGGCTGAGCTGTTTGCGTTTCGGTCCCCGAATCTTTTACAATATGCTCACTAATAACAAAAGGACCTTCTGGGTCGTGCGTAAAGCGTTCATCAACCTGTTCCTTATTATCAAAATCCAGCTCCACATTAACTCTAACCACGGAATTATCTTTACCCAGGACTTTATCTAACATAGATTGGATGGCTTCCTCTTTTTCTTTTTCATATTCCTTTTTCAAAGCCAATTGCATTTTTACTACATCACCAGCATTGGTAATATCATTGGTAAGGTCATCTGATACTAAATTACCATGCTGGTCTACAATTACCACATTTTCTGGTTTTAAGCCTTTTACACTATTAGCCACCAGATTAGTAATAGCTTGAACTTCCTTGGAAGTCAGCTTTTCCCCATTCTCGGTATTAATGACTACTGCAGCGGTAGGTTCCTGCTGTTCATCCGCAAATAAAGAATCCTCTGGTAGAGCCAGGTTTACTTTAGCTGCCTTTACCCTCTCCAAGCTCTGAATACTTCTAGCCAGTTCGCCCTGTAAGGCTGCCTGGTATTTCACCTTTTTATCAGTCTGGGTTTCTCCGAAACTACTTTCTTGAAATAATTCGAAACCTGATTCCCCTGCAGGGATATTCTCCCCGGCCAATTGCAAGCGAACAGAATCTTTATACTCTGCAGGCACAAGAATAGTGGACCCATTATCTACTAACTTGTAATCAATTTTCATTTCGGTTAACTTTTTAACTACAGCAGCGGCATCCTTCTCACCAAGCTCAGCATAAAGAACTTCATAAGGGTCCTTTTTAACCGCCTGGCTGCTAATAACTATAATTGCAACCAGGATAAGTAATGCGCCTCCTGCAATTAAAACCTTTTGATTTAAGTTAAAATTAGACCAGGTTTGTAATGCCCTCTGTCCCCATTGCTTGATTAAGTCGGCATATTTTCCCATTAGTATCTCCTAATTAAGGTTATATTTGAATGCGCATAATTTCCTGATAAGCTTCAATTATCTTATTGCGAACTTCTATAGTGAGTTGTAATGCTAGATGGGCCTTTTCGTAGGCAATCATGGTGTTATGTAAATAGTCCTCTTCCCCTAAAGCTAACATCTGGGCGCTCTTATCAGCTTCCTTTTGCAACTGATCCACTTCTTGAAGAGCATTATTCAGGTAAGTTACAAAACTAGTATTATTAGATATCTGGTCAGGGGAACTATTTAATTCAGGTTTTATGGGTGGAATTAAACTATTACCTATGCCTCCTATATTCACAATTCTACAACTCCTTCTACTTACCAATATTTAAAGCTCTCATAGCCATACTTTTACTGCTCTCTATTACTTTGGCGTTAGCTTCATAAGCCCTGGTAGCGGATATCATGTTAATCATCTCTTCCACTATATTCACATTAGGATAATTTACATATCCATCTTGATCAGCATCAGGATGGGAAGGATTATAAACCCGTCTAAAAGGTGCCTCATTATCACTTAATTGTCTTATTTCTTTCACCCTTACCCCAGTACCCAACATTTCTAAATTATCCTGCAAAATATTACTAAAACTCTTGCGATTCGTTTTGGGGGCACGAGCTTCAAATATTACTACCTGCCGGCGATAAGGCCCATTACCATTTTGTACCCTTGTAGTTTCTACATTTGCCATATTGCTGGCTATAGTGTCCATCCGCAGACGCTGAGCAGTGAGCCCTGAAGCACTAATATCAATACTGTCAAGAAAACCCATAATTATCCCCTTCCAGTAATGGCCATTCTTAAAAGGCGAATTTCATTACTTATGCTTTGCCCTAATGCATCATAAGTAATCTTATTTTTAGCCAATTTCGCGGTCTCTACATCTATATCGACATTATTTCCGTCATTACGATAGCTTAAGTCATTCATCGTCTTGATCTCAGGTTTAAATTGCTCTTCTAAGGTATGTTCCATAATTTGCATATGGCGTGGGTTATTAACTTTAAGTTTAGCATAAATTGTGTCTTTATCTAGGACTTTTTTAATATTTTTTTCGAAAATTACTTCCTGCCGCTTAAAACCCGGAGTATCCACATTCGCTATGTTATTAGCTATTACTTTATTTTTTAAGCTGGCTATATCCATTGCCTTGATAAGCAGATTTTGCGTTGGTGAGTCAAATATTTTTTGTAGCATTTTATCACTCCTAATATACTCCTAATATACTCCTAATATATAACCAAAGAATAAATTCTCCTTCTAATAATAAGATATAAATACAAAATTCTCTATATTATTCCACAAAAAAAACCGGATAACCCGGTTTTTTTAATATAATAAATTAGTATTATTTTTTTAACTCTTCAAAAAGATAATTATTTAAAACCTTAATATAAGTCCCTTTCATTCCTAAAGACCGAGATTCAATTACCCCGGCACTTTCAAATTTTCTCAGGGCACTTACTATAACGGAACGGGTTATACCTACCTCATCAGCAACGCGGCTAGCAACTAATACACCTTCTTTACTATTTAATTTTCCTATAATATGTTTAATGGCTTCCTTTTCGGAATAAGAAAGAGTAGCCATAGCTATTTGTACTGAAGCTCTTTTCCGAGCTAAAGCTTCTATTCTTTCTGTTCTTATACGCATTATCTCATTGGCCACAACAACTGCACCGTATTCAGCCAATACGATATCCTCATCACAGAATTTATTATCCTTTCTTCCCATAATCAAAGTGCCAATACGACTGGCTCCTCCGAATACCGGGGTAATAGACCAGATGGCATCCGAACAATCGCAATCATTTTTTAATATATTGAAAATGCACTTACGCCCCGATTTTAATACTATATTGGTTTCCGTTTGCTGAATATTTAAAAACTCCTGGTTGTAACTCTCCGGGAACCGCTCAGTATGGCTTAAAAGGTACTCAACTTTATGACAACGAACTTTTTCCGTAAAGGCATAACCTACAATTTGACCCCGGCGTCCGATTATGTAGACACAGCAATCCAGATTTTCTCCCAGGACCTGGGCAACTTCATAAAAGTCGACTGGATTTTCCCCTATCTTTTGAAGTATTTTGTTTATTGCCCTGGACTTTTGCAATAATGTTTTCTGCACCTTTTGCCCTCCTAGAGAATGTACCTACTAAGATCGTCATCATTTACAATCGTCTTTAACCGTTCTGCCACATAACTACTATCAATTTCTATTTTTTCGCCCTTCATATTGGGAGCATCAAATAACAAGTCTTCTAAAACTTTTTCCATGATAGTATGCAACCTGCGGGCACCAATGTTCTCGGTTTTCATGTTTACTTCATAAGCTATTTCTGCTATATAATCTATGGCTTCATCTTTAAAGCTAATTTCAACCCCTTCAGTTCCTAAAAGAGCACAATATTGCTTGATCAAAGAATTATTAGGTTCAACCAATATCCTTTTAAGATCACCCTTGTTTAAACTTTCCAACTCTACCCTGATGGGAAACCTTCCCTGTAATTCTGGAATTAAGTCAGATGGCTTGCTGACATGAAATGCTCCAGCAGCTATGAATAGAATATGATCAGTTTTTACCGGGCCGTATTTGGTAACTACTGTAGACCCTTCAACAATAGGTAAAATATCTCTTTGCACCCCTTCCCGGGAAACATCAGGTCCATAAGCCCCCTCACGACTGGTTATTTTGTCAATCTCATCCAGAAATACTATACCACTTTCTTCGGTTCTTAGAATTGCTTCCCGGTATACCTCATCCATATCAATTAAGTTCTGCGCCTCTTCATGAGTCAAAATTTTCCTGGCTTCCTCAACAGTAACTTTGCGTTTTCTTTTATTCTTGGGAAGAATATTACCAAACATATCCTGCAGGTTAACACCCATTTCTTCTACTCCTGATCCAGATATTATTTCCATAAAAGAAGTATTCTTTTCTTCTATCTCTATCTCAACAATCTCATTTTCCAATTCAAAACGTGATATCTTTTGCCTTAATATCTCACGTTGTTCTTTTATGTTTTTAGTCTTCTGCTCACTCTCTGCTTCATACTCATTATTATCTCGAGCTTGCCCCAAAAAAAACTCGAAGGGATTTTTGGCTGTTTCCTTTCTTTTATGAGGTAAAGGAAGCATATAATCTAGAATACGCTCCTCAGCTAACTGTCTAGCCTTATCTTCTACTAGTTCCATTTTTTCTTGCTGTACCATGCGGATGGATGTCTGAAGCAAATCCCTAATCATGGAATCAACATCCCGTCCTACGTAACCGACTTCCGTAAATTTACTTACTTCAACCTTAATAAAGGGAGCCTTAACCAGGCGCGCCAGGCGGCGGGCTATTTCAGTCTTACCAACACCGGTAGGACCAATCATAATTATATTTTTGGGATATACTTCTTCCCGCATTTCTTCGGGCAGGTTCTTACGACGGTAACGATTCCTAAGGGCAATGGCTACGGCTTTTTTAGCTTTGTGCTGCCCAACTATATATTTATCCAGTTGTTCAACAATCTCTTGAGGTGTAAGATTTTCCAAATCATAATCGCTCCTTAATAAGAATTAATTTATTACTTCAACATTTATATGATCATTAGTATAAATACATATCTCGCCAGCTATTTTTAATGACTCTATTGCTATTTCCCGGGCACTGAGATCGGTATGGCGAGCTAAAGCCCGGGCCGCAGCTAAGGCATAGGCTCCTCCTGAGCCGATAGCAGTAATACCATCATCGGGCTCTATCACTTCACCATTGCCGGAAATTACGAACATTTTTTCTTTATCAGCTACTATAAGCAAGGCCTCCAATTTACGCAATATTCGATCTGAGCGCCATTCTCTGGCTATTTCCACTGAAGCCCGGGTAAGGTTCCCCCCTACTTGTCTTAGTTTTTCTTCAAATTTGTTAAAAAGAGTAAAGGCATCAGCAACAGCCCCAGCAAAACCAGCTATTACTTTTCCATCGTATAAACGTCTGGTTTTATTTGCATTACTCTTCAATATGGTATTCTGGCCAAAAGTAACCTGTCCATCACCGGCTATAGCAGTCTCCTGGCCCTTTCTTACGGCTACAATAGTTGTCGCTCTAAACACATTATTTACCTCCGTGGATGAGTTTCTTCATAGATATTTTTTATGCTATCCCGGGTTAAATGAGTATATATTTGGGTGGTAGATAACTTTGTATGCCCTAATAATTCCTGAACGGAACGCAAGTCAGCACCATTATTAAGAAGATGAGTAGCAAAAGAGTGGCGTAACATATGGGGGTTTACTTTTTGATTTAAAGCTATTTTATTAACATATTTATTCAGAATATTTCGGACACTGCGCTCGGTAATACGCTGGCCGAATTTATTGAGAAATACTGCATTAGTAGTCGCACCAGACTTGGGAAAAAAGTCTCTCCTAGCACTATTAAGATAAATACTTATAGCTTCCTGGGCTTTGCTTCCTATGGGAACAATTCTTTCTTTACTGCCTTTACCTTTGACTTTAATTAAAGCATTAGCCAAATCCACGTCTCCTAGATCCATCCCTATAAGTTCGCTCACTCTAATTCCAGTAGCATATAAGGTTTCCAATATAGCCCGGTCTCTCTTTCCCATTTTAGTTTTCACATCTGGTGCTGATAATAACATTTCTATTTCGAGTGGATAGAGAAAACGAGGTAGCTTTTTGTCCTGTTTGGGAGTGGCTACCGCTGCAATAGGATTACCCTTTAAGATGCTTTCCCGGCACAAATAACGAACAAATGACCGTAATGAAGCCAGTTTACGGGCCATAGTGGAACGACTTAAGCCCCTAGCTTGCATATAGGCCAGATATTCTCTTACTGATTTATGGTTAAAAAGGTCCTCATTTATTTCCTCACGGGGCAAGTTGTAGTAGTTAGAAATAAAATCAAAAAACTGTTCCAAATCCGTTTGGTAACCTATTAATGTGAGGCTGGATGCACTTTTTTCAACCCGCATATGATTGATAAAACCATCAATATGGTGTGATAACATAATTCTCCTGCATCCTTCTTTTTAAAAAATGCTAACATAAGGTAATTTTTTTTACAACCTTTATAAAAACGCTTCTGAAATTTTATTCAATTCCTCTAATGAACGCCGGGCATACGCTGTATAGCGAGCTTTTTTATCCCGTACTGGTTGTTTTAGCGGTGGTAATAAACCAAAGTTGGCATTAATCGGTTGGAAATTTTCGGGGTCAGCAGTAGTGATAAAATTTATTAAAGCACCTATGATAGTAGTAACAGGTAAAATAATTGGCTTTAGCCCTTGAGCTATTCTAACAGCATTAATACCTGCTATTATACCGGTAGCAGCTGATTCCATATAACCTTCTACTCCACTAATCTGACCGGCAAAAAATATTTGCGGGTTTTTTCTCAATTGCAAAGAAGGCATTAAAACAGCCGGACTGTTGATATAAGTGTTACGGTGCATAACTCCATAGCGTACAAACTCAGCCTTTTCTAAGCCAGGTATGAGTCTAAAAATCCGGTCTTGTTCCCCCCAGCGCAAACGAGTTTGAAACCCGACCAAACCATATATACGTCCCTCAATGTCTTCTTGTCTAAGCTGTACTACAGCATAAGGTTTGGTCTTTCCCTCACCTGGGTTAAGGCCCACCGGGCGCATTGGGCCAAAACGCAAGGTATCTTTACCGCGACGTGCCATCACTTCAATAGGTATACAACCATCAAAAAAGAGCTTTTTATCTATACTGTGGCCTTCTACAGTATCAGCTTTAACTAATTCACTATAAAAGATATTATATTCGCTTTCACTCATGGGACAATTATAATAGTCGTCTGTTCCCTTACCATAACGTGAAGCCTTAAAGACCTTGCTTAAGTCAAGACTTTCTTTACTGATACTCGGAGCTACAGCGTCATAAAAATATAGATATTCTTCCCCAGTAAGTTTTTTTATTTCCTCACTTAAACTATCAGAAGTCAGGGGACCAGTAGCAATGATAGTTATTTCATCAGGTAAAATTGCCCTTATTTCTTTTCTAATTAGTTCAATAAGAGGATGAGCCATAATGCGTTTGGTTACAGCAGCAGCAAATAGTTCCCGGTCCACAGCCAGAGCTGACCCTGCCGGCACTCGCGCTTCTTCCGCACAAGATAATAGCAAAGAATCCAGGAGTCGCATCTCTCTTTTCAGTAAACCTTGAGCAGTATTTTCCAAATCTGATTTTAAGGAATTACTGCAAACCAGCTCGGCCAGATGAGATGTTTGGTGAACCGGGGTCGATTTAACCGGTCTCATTTCATAAAGCTTTACCTGCATCCCTTTTTGAGCAATATGATAGGCTGCTTCACATCCGGCCAGCCCCCCGCCTATGACATTAATCCACTTCGACAACTGATAATCCCAACTCCTTTTTATAGCTACATTCAGGATTGTGACATACCGCAACATTATTTTTTTTGCGGCTTTGCTGCTTTTCTACTAATATATCTCCACAGGCAGGACATTTTTCACCAATTGGTTTGTTCCAGGAACGGAATTGACATTCAGGATAATTGCTACAGCCAAAAAAGCGCCTACCTTTCTTGCTCTTGAGCGCAAGAACATCACCCCCGCATAGAGGGCATTGTACTCCTACCTGCTCCACAAATGACTCTGTATGCTTGCAATCAGGAAAGCCTGAACAGGCCATAAATTTTCCAAAACGGCCATGCTTTATTAACATTGGTTTACCGCACTCGGGACAGTCTTTGCCTGCTTTTTCATCCTTGATCTCAACTTTTTCTATCAGAACGGCCGCTTTATTTAAATCTTCAACGAAAGGTTCGTAAAACCTCGCTACTACCTCTTTCCAGTCTAATTCCCCTTCTTCTATCAAATCCAGATCCTGCTCCATCTTAGCAGTAAATTCTACATCTACAATCCCGGCAAAATTTTTTTTCAGCAAGTCAACAACTATAAAACCCAGTTCTGTAGGTACAAACTGTTTGTTTTGCCTTTCTACATAGTTTCTTTTTAGGATGGTATCAATAATGGGAGCATAAGTACTAGGGCGACCGATATTTTTTTCCTCCAATAGTTTTACTAGGCTCGCTTCACCGAAACGGGGCGGCGGTTGCGTAAAATGCTGCTCCGGTTTTAAGCCTCTAAGTTCTAATGAATCACCTTTTTTTAGCTCAGGTATAAGGTTCTTGGATTCTTCCTCTTCACTATCGTTGTAAACTTTTTTATAACCGGCAAATTTTAATTGCGTGCTGCTCGCTCTTAAGCCGTATTCAGCGGCACTTATTTCAACACTAACTGTATCATAGACTGCAGGAGTCATCTGGCTAGCTAAAAAGCGTTCCCAAATTAATTTATATAAGCGATACTGATCGCGGCTTAAAAACTCTTTCAAACTTTCCGGAGTACGCGCAACTGAGGTGGGGCGGATAGCCTCATGGGCATCTTGAGCGGCTTTTTTGCTTTTATACTCGTTAGCAACTTCAGGGGCATATTCTTCCCCATAATGGGAGCGGATGTATTCTATAGTCTCTTCCTGAGCCACAGACGATACCCGGGTAGAATCAGTCCTAATATAGGTGATAAGTCCTATTGTGCCCTCTTTGCCAATCTCCAGCCCTTCATATAATTCCTGGGCTACTTTCATAGTCCTTTTGGAATAGAAATTTAAACGTCGGGCTGCTTCCTGTTGGAGGGTACTGGTTATAAAAGGTGGAGAAGGTTTTTTACGTTTCTCTTTTTTTTCTACCTGCTTAACTAATAGTTGGGCTTTTTCCAGAACCCTAACTATTTTATCTTTTTCTTCTTCAGAACCAATAGCAATTTTTTGCTCACCCTGGCTAACCACCCGGGCTATGAAATCGTTACTTGTTTCCTTACCTAAAATAGCTTCTATGGTCCAATATTCCTCACTTACAAAGTTCCTTATTTCCTCTTCCCGGTCACATATTAGTCTTACTACTACTGATTGCACCCTGCCTGCACTTAGACCTTTACGGACTTTACTCCAGAGTAAAGGACTCAGGTTATATCCTACCAATCGGTCTAAAACTCTTCTTGCCTGCTGGGCATTAACCCGATTCAAGTCAATCGAGCGGGAGTTTTCTATAGCATTTCTAACCGCATCCCTGGTTATCTCATTAAATTCAATCCGGCATTTTTCCTCCGGCGGAATTTTAATAGCATTCTGAAGATGCCAGGCAATAGCTTCACCTTCACGATCAGGGTCAGTTGCCAGTAGTACACGTGAAGCCTTTTGCGCTTCCTCTTTAATTTCTTTTAATAGATTTCCCTTCCCCCTAATAGTAATATATTGCGGTTCAAAGTTATTTTCTAAATCTATCCCCAGCTTACTTTTTGGCAGGTCTTTAATATGACCTATCGAAGCCTTTATTTTATAACCTTTGCCCAGAAATTTGCCTATGGTTTTAGCCTTTGCCGCAGACTCAACAATTAGTAGAGTGTTTGCCGCCAATAATATCACCTCTCCACAAATGCTGTAATTTTATAGTCTCACATAATAATTACCCGGTAAGGATTTAATTATACCTTCCATTTCCAGTTTAAATAAAAGTGTACTTAATGCGCCAATATTCAGCCCGGTAGTTCGCAGTACTTCATCAAAATGAAGAGAGTGATGGGCTATAACATCAAGAACCAATTTTTCCTGCTCATTATAATTATAAAAAGGAAGCTGACCTTGTGATACTAGACCAGTAATTTGATTGATATCATAATATTCTTCCAAAATATCTTCAATGCCTGTTATTAGTTTAGCCCCTTGCTTAATTAAATTATTGGGGCCAACGCTAGTTTTACTGTTAATTGGCCCGGGTACTGCAAATACATCTCTACCTTGCTCTAAAGCGTAATCAGCTGTTATTAAGGCACCACTCTTCTCTTTAGCTTCAACTACCACTACTCCCTTGCTTAAGCCAGAGATTATACGATTACGCATAGGAAAATTGGAAGGCTCAGGACGAGTTTTAAGAGGAAACTCACTTATTACGACCCCACTATTTATTATCTCCTTATAAAGGTTTTTATTTTCTCGAGGATAAATTATATCAAGCCCGCATCCAAGAACAGCAATGGTTTTACCTCCCTGCAAAGCCCCTCTGTGAGCTTCGCTATCTATTCCCCGCGCTAAACCGCTAACTATCACCATACCGGAAGCAGCTAGTTCATGCGCTAGTTTATAAGCAGTTATGCGGCCATAGTTGGTAGCTGTGCGGGAGCCAACAATAGCTAAACATGGAAGCCTGGTAATCTCTAAGTCTCCCTGATAGTACAAAGTATAAGGGGGATTGCTGATATGCCTCAAATTGGGAGGATAAAGGGGTTCATCCCAACAAACTATGTTTACACCGTGTTTTTCATATTCTTGCAAGCAAAGCTCGGGATCGGTATCCCTTTTCTTAAGAATAGCATTAATGATCGGTTTATCCAGAAAGGAAGCGTGTAAAGTATAATTATCAGCCTGGTAGAATGCTTTAAAGCTTCCAAAGTGATTCTTTATTTTCCATATAGTTCTATTGCCCAGACCCGGAATAGAGTGCAGTGTACAGGCTATAGCTTTCTCCAGCCTGTCCATCTTGACACCTCCATTCATATGATTGCATATCTGATCTACAGTCATTGATAACATAAAATACCAAGGCAAGCAAGCGTTAATAATTTATATTTTTAATTTTGGTTTAACTGCAAAAAGTAATAAATATGCATGAGCTTGAATAGTAAGACGCGGATCACGCGGAATTATAAGGAATATAATATTTTTAAAAGTGCTGAAAATAAAAAAATACGGTGTATTTCAACAATACTTCTTTATTTTAAATTCTTAAGTATTATTTCAGCCCCCAATTACTTAACACCTGAAATTTACTTTTATGCATTTGAGAAGGTTTTGGGGCAGTAGAATCACATTCGAATTTATTTTGATTTATTGATGAAATATAATCGTATTTCTCTTAATTATTACTTAAATGAAACCGCGTGTTCCCTGTCCGCCGCGGTTTCCGCGTCTAGTTTATGTAAATTTATAAACTTGGTATTAATTAAGGAATGGTGGGAAAATTTTCGTTTCTAAGCTTTTATAAGGTCGGGAAAGCTAAAAAAGAGTTGAATACGAAGGGAGTGTAATTATGTTATCGGATATTATGGATTATAAGAATGCTCTATGTAAAAAATTATTACATCAAGACAAAGTAGATCCAGGCACTTTTAGCTTTCTCGAACCTGGTTGGTGGGTTCTGCATGCAGTTACTATTACTGCTATATTCATGTTGGGTAGTATGATGACTAAAAAATCACAGGGACAAATGTAAAATGCCTTCATACGAACCGATAAAAGATTTATATAACCGATTGCGCATACCCACCACCAATCATTATCTTGATGAAGAAGATATATATGAGGAAGTATGGCTGCCGGTAGGCGATAATAAAGATAGCGACATCATTAGTCTTATCCAGCAGCGCCGGTTTCATAGAGATTAAAAGCAAGTACAGATTACCATAGATAATTATATAGACGCGGAAAACGCGAAGTTTTAAGGAATTATAAGATGATTTCATTACTTCAAATTATTCGATGCATAATACCAAAGCGAAAGTAAAGTGGCTAAACATTCTGTCGCCAAACCTTCGCATGGGGCATTTATATTCCTTAAAAATTCCGCGGATTCCGCGTCGGATTATTCTGCAAATCAGATTTAAGTGATCAGTACTGAATTACCTGGGTACAGGAGTCCCCCCAGATATCAAATACCCTGACAGCAATAGCCCCGGATGTTTTGTAAGGTATTAGCAAACTAGCAGAAGCGGGTATTGCATCATCCCACTTAACTTTATCTCTGATTATTTGCACATGAGAATTAAAATTATCCCCATTGTAATCCAGATCTATATCCCAGAACTGAATATGGCTTAAAAACGACATATTATTGGCAATTTCCATTTCCTCTCTAGACTGGTAGTCACATATCTTAATATTTACAAGTCGATAATATTCATTATACTTGTGGGTATTAACACTTACTTTTAGATTATTACTTTTTGCCTTTTTAGGACTTGTGTTTAAAATTATATAAGCTAAAGGCCGGGCTTTATTTTTTACCAAACGCTGAAGAGAAGTGGTTATGGCTAAAGGGTTTTCATCACAAACCACCCATCTTCTATTAAGCTTTTCGCAAACTGCTGCGGTAGTCCCGGAACCGGAATAGAAATCAGCTACCAGACTATCTGGATTAGAGGCACTAGCAATAATACGTTCTAATAAGGCCATTGGTTTTTGAGTAGGGAATTTTACATTTTCATAGGCGGTAGGGCTTAATATCTTATTTATATCTGTCCACCAATCCTGCATCAAGGCTCCTTTGGGACGCAACTTATATTTGCTTCCTTTTACCTTAGTTAATCCCCTAGCCATCGTACCCTCGCTATAAGACCTAAACTGAGGGTTAAATATATACCTGTCGCTTCGGCTGTACCAGAAAATCAAGTCATGTTTACGATGAAAATGACGTTTACTACTACCACCACCGCCATAGCACCAGACAATTTCATTTATAAAATTCTTTACCCCAAATATTTCATCAAGGATAATCTTTACGTAATGACTTACATGCCAGTCTAAGTGCACGAATATGCTTCCCTGCTCGCTTAATAATTCTTTCATTATTTTTAACCTTATATATAAATCATTTAGATAGCTATCAAGGCTTTCTGGTCCTTTATCCTTAAAAATAACAGGCTGCCAAAAACTATTATCCCCAAGTTTAATCTTGGATGAATACTGCTTTTGGCTTAGATAAGGAGGATCTATGTAAATAAGGTCAATTCGACCTTTATAACCTTCATCCTGGAGCATTTGCATGGCCTGAAGGTTATTAGCTTGAATAAGTCTACCACTTATTCTACTCTCAGAATCTGCTTTGTTTAGTAACGGACAAGCGAAAAGTGATTCACCGGACTCAATCCGGTGGGGGAAAATATAGTCACGTTTTATATCCAGCTTATATTTTACGCTTGGTTTTTCTTCATATTTATGTTCCCACACCAATTCTACCCTGTTATTCCTGGACATCACATAATACCCCCAAGTAGATTGTTCCTTAAAAAGCTTACCATAAAAAAAGCCCTGTATAGCCAGGGCTTTATAATCATATTTATATAATTAGTGTACAAGTGAATTCATGCGTATCAAATTATCTGGGGTAAACGCTTGTTCCAGTGCGTAATAGTGGGTTGTAAGTGGAATTAGCAGGGTTAGTATAACACCAATCAACAACATGATTATTAGTTTACGTCCCAACATATACGCCCCCTTCCAAAGCTTTTTATATATATTTTTTTAGCTGTTTCAAAGCTGCTTTTTCCAACCGGGATACCTGAGCCTGGGAAATACCTATTTCATCAGCTACCTCCATTTGCGTTTTCCCGGCAAAGAAACGTAAATTTACAATATGTTTTTCCCTATCGTTGAGCTTTTTCATAGCCTCTTTTATTGCTATTTCCTCTAACCATTGCTCATCAGTATTTTTATCATCACTTAGCTGGTCCATAACCAGAATAGGATCACCGCCATCATTGTAAATTGGCTCAAACAGTGAAACTGGTTCTTGTATAGCATCTAAGGCAAATACAACTTCCTCACGAGGAACATCGAGGTATTGAGCTATTTGTGCTACAGTAGGTTCAGCCGAATTATCTGATATAAGTTTTTCCCTAACCTGTAGTGCTTTATAAGCTATATCTCTTAATGATCTGGATACTCTAACGGCATTGTTATCCCTAAGATACCTCCTTATTTCACCAATAATCATAGGTACGGCATAGGTTGAAAACCTAACATTCTGGCTAAGATCAAAATTATCTATAGATTTAATTAATCCGATACAACCCACTTGGAATAGGTCATCTACATATTCCCCACGGTTACTGAATCTTTGAATAACACTTAAAACCAATCTCAGATTTCCTTGAATTAATTTTTCTCGGGCACTAGCATCCCCTGCCTGCATTGCTTGGAAAAGGTTTCGCATTTCTTCGTTTTTTAGTACGGGTAGTTTGGATGTATTAACACCACAGATTTCTACTTTATTTATTCATCTTCACCCCTTCCCCGGCAAATATATATTATTTAGTTATCTTGAGTTAATTATTTACTAATAGCGGTAAATTTATTCGAATGAATAAATGGGGGGAGAATTATAAATGTTGATTTGCAAAAAATCTTATTCAAAATAGTGAATAACAGATTTAAAGTAAGTGGGTTAATAAATTAATAATTAAGAATTAAATATTAATAATTATCGTTGAAATACTCCGTATTTCTTTTGTTTTCAGTACTTTTGAAAAATATCATCTTCCTTAATAACTCCGAGGGTTCACTCTTCGAGTACTACTGATGTTCGCCTCGCTCACAATTAAGGTGGCCGCCTCTAATTATTCAAGCTCATGCATGTTTATTACTTTTTGCAGTGGAAAAATAATTTAAAAAACAGTGTCATTCATAGATCTTCAGTATCATTCAGTGTCTATTCTATTTTTCGTATTTCTCTTTGTAAGCGTTTTAATATTCTTTTTTCCAGACGGGAAATATAGGATTGGGATATGCCTAAGATATCGGCAACTTCTTTTTGCGTTTTCTCGCCCATATCACCTAAGCCGAAACGTAGTTTAATTATAGTTTTTTCACGTGTGCTAAGTTTATGCATGGCTTGCCAGAGAAGGTTTTTCTCCACTTCACCTTCAATTTTTTTATAAATCATATCGCTTTCTGTTCCTAAAACATCAGAAAGCAACAATTCATTACCATCCCAATCTACATTTAATGGTTCATCTAGAGACACTTCCACCCTATTCTTGAGATTACGTCTAAGATACATTAATATTTCATTCTCGATACAACGAGAGGCATAAGTGGCTAGTTTAATATTTTTTTGGGGATCAAAGGTATTTACTGCTTTAATCAAGCCTATAGTGCCGATAGAAACCAGATCCTCGATATTAACACCGGTATTTTCAAACTTCTTTGCTATATAAACTACCAAACGTAAATTATGTTCAATCAAAGTGGATTTTACTCCCATGTCGCCCGCAGCAAGTCTATTAATAAGGTCCAACTCCTCTTGTTCTTGCAATGGTGGTGGTAATACCTCGGTTGACCCAATATAATGAATGAATTGAGGTAACCTCTTTTTTAGATACAACAGTAATAGGTTAAGATACCATCTCTTAAACCTGTTTAATAAATTCATAGCCTAGCCTCCTATTGTTTGTTCACAATCTCAGATGGAATTAACAATTGGTAACTACCATCTTGACTCAATTTTTCCCGATAAATACCAACCACTACATTGCTATGAGCTATATCCTCTTTGCCGGTATTAACCAATATACGGTCTGCTCTTATTCCAACTAAAATTCCATTTTTTTTACCAATAGAACTAAATGGTATTATACGCAGGCGATTAGCCCAGCTGCTTTTGCTTAAACCTTCCAACATGTCGTTTTCATCCTTAGCTATATCCACAATCTTTTGAAAATCTCCAGGCAAACATTTACGAATAAATTCATATTCGGCAACTACTACAGGTTTGTTAGTAAGCGGATCGCGCAACCCATTTCCAGTATCTAAAAAACCTTTTCCCTGGCAACTGTTACCAGCAAACTGCAATTTCACCCCAAATTTTAGTAACCCAGGGACTATTTTAGCCAACACATATTTTTCCCCAAATATACCAACTAAAAGAGCAAAAATTATTCCTGCTAGTAACCACCAATAGGAAAACTGAAAATACTGCCCAGGGTCTACAGCTAAATAAGAAAAGGCAATAGTAGCTCCAGCTGTTGCAAAACATATAGCATAAAAGTAAAGTAAAATCTTTTTTAACTGTTGCCAGTCTCTAGGCGACAGACCTAAAACAACAATTATAAAAGAAAATATAATCTTAGCTGGTAAGCTATACCACAAAGATGTAGGGAAATACAAATAAATAACCGAATACAGAGCTCCTAACACCGAAGCTGTAAGCAACCGGTATAAAATTATTTTAGTTCCGGCCAATCTAGCAGTTGCCCACAAGATAACGAGATCCATGGCAAAGTTTATCACAAATGTTAAATCAGCATATACCTGCGCTTCACCCAACATATCACCATTCTTTTCTCTACCCTAAGCCAATAAATGTCAAACCAAGTCAAAATTCTGCCAATCCAATTTTATGCCCATTAATTGATATTAATTACTTCCATATTATACCAGGCGCCCTAACGGTATTTTGTCTTATTTATGGAGAAGTTAAAACTAAAATATATACAGAATACGCTGTAAAAAGCTTTCTTATTCTTTTTTTAGCGAGATTAGGAAATAAAAATTAAACCGGGGACATATCGTCACCCGGTTAAATAGCTAATATAGTTTTTCTACAGGTAATTCTTATTTACGCCTTAAGAATGGCGGAATATCCAGATCACCTTTATCCATAAATGAAGGAGGTGAATCCATCCCCCGGCGTGGGGTTTGACCTTCATTTAGGGGCTGAGTTTTAGGAGAACTAAAACCGGTAGCAATAACGGTTACCCGGACCTCATCACCTAAACTTTCATCAATATTAGCACCAAATATAATATTAGCCTCCATATCAGCTGCCTGATGAATTATTTCAGCTGCTTCATTTATTTCAAAAAGGGTTAGATTATTACCTCCACTAATATTAAACAATACGCCCTTGGCACCTTCAATAGAAGTTTCCAGTAAAGGACTTGAGATAGCGATACGAGCAGCCTCAGCAGCACGGTTTTCGCCACTGGCTATACCGATTCCCATCAAAGCTGAGCCAGTATTCTGCATAATCGTCTGGACATCGGCAAAGTCACAGTTAATGACTCCGGGTACAGCTATAAGATCAGAAATACCTTGTACACCCTGACGAAGAATATCGTCTGCAATTTTAAAAGCATCATTAAAAGCGGTATGTTTGTCAACTACTTGTAACAAACGATCATTGGGAATGGTTATAAGACTGTCAACTTCCTCCCTTAAAGCCTGAATCCCATATTCTGCCTTCTGATTGCGTTTCCGACCTTCAAATGTAAAAGGGCGCGTTACAACACCAACCGTAAGCGCCCCCACTTCTTTCGCAATCCTGGCTATGACAGGCGCACCTCCGGTTCCGGTTCCGCCGCCCATACCGGCAGTAACAAAAATCATATCTGCCCCTTGTAAAGCTCTCTTAATCTCATCAGCGGTTTCCTCGGCTGCCTTTTTGCCAATTTCTGGATCAGCTCCAGCGCCCAACCCCTTGGTGATTTTTTCCCCTATTTGTATTTTTTTCTCTGCCTTGGAAAGGTACAAAGCCTGAGCATCAGTATTAACAGCTATGAATTCAACACCCTTTAAGCCAGCTTCTATCATGCGGTTAATGGCATTATTACCTCCGCCACCTACGCCTATTACCTTGATATTAGCAAATTGCTGCATTTCCACCTCGAAATCCAAGGGCATCCCGAAACCTCCTCGCCTAACTAAATAAATCTTTTAACCAATAATTTATTCTATCAAAAAATCCTGCTAAAGTCTTACCCTCTTGATAATTTACCCCTCCATATTGGGCAGCATATGTAACTCCTCCTAGTACAGCCGCAAATTGTGGCTTATTGAACTCTTCCGGCAGTCCTCTAAAGTTTTCTGGTAGTCCCAGGCGAACCGGAATGCCCAGATATTCTTCCATAACTGAAACTAATCCAGGTAATTGGGTTCCTCCCCCTGAGAGGACTACCCCTCCAGGTAAACTCTCTAGTGAAATATAGCATTTAATCTCAGCACATATCATTTCGATTATTTCCATAACCCGAGCATTAATTATTTCAGCTATGACCTGTTGTGATACCTCTTTTACTTCTATACCCTGAATATTTCTTATGGCAACCGATTGGTCACCTTTCAAAAAATCAGGGCTGGCTACCCCATACTTTTCCTTAATCCGGGCAGCTTCTTCAATAGTGGTTTTTAATACAATAGCTAAATCCCGGGTTATGTATTCGTCGCCTACCGGCAAAACGGAGGAATAAAGTATACTTCCGCCTTTAAATATAGAAATTTCAGTTGTTCCAGCACCCAGGTCTACTAGAACTACACCCATATCTTTTTCCGCTGGAAGAAGAACCGATTTACTAACTAATAGCGGGTTATAAACCAGTTTATCAACCTGGAGATTAACTCTCGCAGTGCTTCTTTGAATATTCTGAATTGCAGCTGTAGCCGCATAAATTATGGCAACTTCGGCTTCTAAGCGAGTAGCTACCATTCCAATAGGGTCTTTTACTCCATCATATCCGTCAACAATATATTGCCTAGCAACCGTTTGGATAATAGTTTTATCAGATGGGAGAACAATGTTACATGCTGATTGCATTACCCTTTCCTTATCCTCTCGAGTAATCTCGTAACCAGGATTACCAACTGCCACCACAGCGCGGTTGTTTACCACATTAATACTAGCTCCGGAAAAACCAACTAAAGCACTATATACCCCTATTCCGCTTAACCGTTCCAATTCAATCAAGCAATTATAAATAGATGTAGCAGTGGCTTCAATATCAACTATATTACCTTTCTTAAGACCCAGGGATTTAACCTGACTAATTCCCAAAATGTTGATATCTTGTCTACTATTTACTTCCGCTAGGGCTGCTTTTATAGTACTGGTCCCAATATCCAGACCTGCCACCACATTCCTTTTCCTAATGCTAACGCACCCCTTACAAAGTCTCCTAAATAAAAATACCACATAATAAGCTGTATTCCTTTAATCCTAAGCAATTTTTGTTTAGTATTTTTTCACAAGATATCGACGCAATATAGCTAAATTCTGGAAAATGCGAACCCCAAAGACCACCACTGCCGCCAAATATAGTTCCACTCCAAGTTTATCACCTATGTAGGCCAGCCCGGCAGCTAGAAAGGTATTTACTATAAAACCACTTACAAATATTGTATTATCAAACCCATCTTCCATATAGGCTCTAATACCGCCAAAAACAGAATCCATTGCAGCAAGAATGCCAATAGACATATATTTAGCATAAATCATAGGTAATAATACTGGTATTTGAAACCCAATAGTAAGCCCTAATAATAAACAGAATACAACCACTAACCACATTTACTATTCCGCCTTCTCTTCCTCTACAGTTGGCAAACTACTATACTCAAATCTAATGGTTCCAGTATAAGCAGGTATTTGCACCTTTTCTGACTTTTGCATATGAATTTGATATCCCCACTGTTTCATAATATTGAGCCAACCACCTTTTATTGTCATACCGCTTTCCAACATATCAGGGTTACCGATAGCTTTTATTACAAAAGGTGGACCAACCCGCCTGGTATTAACCAAAATAAGGGTTGATGCACATCTTATTTCCGACATAGCTGTAATTCTTTGATCATTAATAGATATCGCTTCTGCGCCACTAGCTTTAAGATCATTTACCAAAGTTTGAAGATCTGTATCATGAACAAGTAAATTATTGGGGTCCTCATCTGGTTGTAGATTACGGGGAATATCATTAACAGTAAGTATAATTCCTGCACCTTCTAACGGGGTTAACCCCGCTGCCATATTAGCCTTCTGCAATTCTTCCTGTAAGTCCGCCATAGCCTGATCGTTTTTGCGCACATTATTCAGTTTCTCACGTAATGAAATAACCTCTTCGGCCAATGCATCACGTTCCTGGGTCACTGAATCAAGTTTCTGGGCGACCTCCTCAATTCGAGCAGGTGTATTGTTATTAATGCTGGCTGTAGTCTTAAACTGAATAGCCAGCATTATCCCTAAAACCAAACTAACTAATGCTATCGAAACTTTAGCACCTTTGCTCCGCAAAAAATCACCTCGGTATCTATTCGGGAATTTGCATTTTAGTTTTAACTACAGGTTGTCCCTTAAAACGCAAATCAACATACTCTAAAGCATCATTACCTTTTTCTATCATGTCCTTTTCAAGTTTTAGTATCTGGTCAAAAGAAACCGTTTTTTCTTCCATGCGATCATCTTGACCCCATTTTATTTCAGTACCTTCATTGGTATAAATTATAATCTCGCCTTTTTCATTTTGATAGTGAATTTGGGATATTTGTTTTCGTTGTTCAGAATTAAGGGCATTCCAGACCTTTCTGGCTAATTTTACTCCTTTTTCCTCAACCGCTTGTCCCAGAATTACACGTTCAGGAAGCTTATCCATACTAATTACCGGATAGTTTAGCAGGGAAAAATAATTGAGTTTATCGATACATATCCCTTCCTCATCAACACAAAGAAGACCTCCTTGATAAGGTATAAGTGCCCAAACCTTTCTTTCTTGCACCTGTATTTCTATTTTTCTGGGTAAATGGCGTACAATTTTACTACTCTTTATTAAAGGATGCATTTCAACTGCCTTACTAGCAAGGGTTTCATTTATAGTAAATATATTCATACCCGAAGAAAGCCCTGATAATTGAATAATCTCATTTTTAGCTACATTTTGTAAACCTGTTACATAGATTTCATCTATAGCAAAAAAAGAACTATGTATAAAAAGATAGACACAAATAAGGATAAGAAGTAAAAATACGGGGATTCTAAATAATTTGTATGAACTGCCTTGACTCATCTCAAGCTATCCAATCTCCCATAATTACTGATGTTGATTATAACAGAATTTAGCATTAAAATCATTACCAAATCATTGTATTCCCCATACCACAAATTAGGACCGAAGGAACTAACCCTTCAGCCCTTTATAAACTTCTGCTCCTATCATCCTGAGCTTTTCATCAAATTTTTCGTAACCACGATAAATGTGATGAACTTGCATTACCGTAGTTTCACCTTCCGCATATAAACCGGCTGATACTAAGGCCGCTCCAGCCCTTAAATCTGTTGCTTCTACTACAGTACCTTCCAGTCGCTTTTTGCCTTTAATTATGGCTACCCGACCTTCAACTTTGATATCGGCACTCATTCGCCGCAGTTCCTGAACATGCATAAAACGGTTTTCAAAAATTGTTTCTACGACTATCCCCGTTCCCTCTAAAGTAGCCAATAGTGCCATCATTTGGGGCTGCATATCCGTAGGAAAACCAGGATAAGGCATTGTTTTAATATCGGTAGGCCTCATATTATTGTTTCCTATTACTCTAATACCAGAACTCCACGGAATTACTTCTGCGCCTATTTCCCGAAGCTTAGCTATGAGAGGCTGAATGTGCTCTAATACTACATTCTCCACATGCACATCACCCCGGGTAATAGCCGCTGCTACCATAAAAGTTCCTGCTTCTATTCGGTCGGGTATTACTTTATGCTCTACCCCTCCCAGGTTGTTCACACCTTCTATTCTTATCGTATCTAAACCAGCACCTCGGACTTTAGCCCCCATGCGGTTTAGAAAATTTTGTAAGTCAACTATTTCTGGCTCGCGTGCTGCGTTCCTTATAATAGTATTCCCAGGAGTCAAACTAGCAGCCATCATTATGTTTTCCGTTGCTCCGACGCTAGGGAAATCCAGTAATATTTCCCGGCCAGATACATTTACACCTCTACCTTCCATGAATCCATATTCATCAATGATCTCATAACCTAGATTTCTAAAGCCCTTTATGTGTAGATCCATTGGCCTGCTACCAATAGCACAACCCCCTGGGTGAGCAACCCGTACATGCTTAAACCTTGCCAAAAGAGAGCCCATTACTAGATTAGAAGCCCGCATCTTACGTGAGATAGATTCAGGTACTTCAACTGGGGTTATATTACGACTATCAATTATTAGTACATCATTCTCCCTTCTGACTTTAGCCCCCATTATTCTTAATACTTCAGACATTACATTAATATCTTCAAGGTCTGGTACCCCTGACAGGATAACCTCTCCTGATGATAGTAAACTTGCCGCCATTATAGGAAGGGTAGCGTTTTTTGAGCCGCTTATTTTTACCTGCCCTTTAAGAGGTCTCATCCCTCTTACTACTAAGGTTTCCAAACAAACACCTCCGCCAGGATTAAGCCTGCGGTATATTATAAGGTATTTTTTCTAACAAACTAACACCTAATTTCCATATGTCACCCGCACCCATAGTAATAACAAGATCATTATTCTTGACGTAATTAAGGAGATAATCTTCAATAGCTACAAATGTTGGTAAGTATTCGGCGTTACAACCTGCTTTTTTGGCAGCCTCATAAACTATCTCAGCACTTAACCCATTAATTGGTTTTTCTCCCGCCGAGTATATATCGGTTATGATAGCTTTATCCACCCCCACCAAAGCTTCTCCCAATTGTTGCCCCAGCATTTTAGTACGAGAAAAGCGATGAGGTTGAAAAACGGTTATAATACGGCCTTCTGGATGGCAGTCCCGGGCTGCAGCAATAGTTGCTCTGATTTCAGTAGGGTGATGAGCGTAATCATCAATAATTTTAACGTTTCCCACCTGCCCTATTAGCTCAAATCTACGTTTAGCTCCTTTAAATTTTTGTAAAGCACGGCTGGCAGCTTCAAAATCAAGGCCAATTTCATAAGCTACAGCTAAAGCTGCCAATGCATTAAGGGAATTATGTTTTCCCGGTATAGGAAGCACAACCAAACCTAATTCCTCTCCCTGGCGATAAACATAAAATTGCGATCCCATATCTTTTATCTGCCAGTTCTGTATATAATAATCACACTCTGGTGTATCCCCATAAGTTATAACCCGGCTGCGTGTTTCAGACCTAATATTCGTTACCGTATTATCTCCACCATAAATAAGAGCAAAACCTTCTGGCTTAACTTCATCAACAAAAAGCTTAAAAGCTTTCTGAAGGTTTTCTAGTGATTTGTAGAAATCCAAATGGTCATCTTCAATATTAGTTACAACAGCGATGTATGGTTTAAGCGCCAAGAAGGAAGCATCACTTTCATCCGCTTCTACAATCGCATACTCACCGCCACCTAATTTTGCCCCCAGGTTATTTCCTTGCATCTCCCCCCCTAAAATGAAGGTAGGATCAAGGTTACAATTTTCCAGGATTGTGTATAGCATAGAAGTAGTCGTGGTTTTTCCGTGAGCACCCGCAACTGCTATAGCTTTACAACTATTAACTATGTTTGCTAACATTTGACCACGTTTTAGGATAGGAATATTTCTCTCCCGGGCTAATTTAACTTCGCAATTTTCCTGGGGAATTGCTGAAGATATGACTAGCAAATCAACCCCTTCCTGCAAATTGGATGGAGAATGACCCTTATATATCTCAATTCCTAGTTTTTCTAGTTTGCTAGTTATACTATTAGATTGTAAATCAGACCCGCTTACGCGGTAACCTTTTTGTGCTAAAATTGTTGCTATATTGCTCATACCTGCTCCAGCAATACCTACCATATGGATCCACTGCTTTATACTAGTGGCCATCTCCTCATCTCCTTAAACAAGTGTTTTAATACACACTGTATAGTATGCACAATTAATAATAGCGGTTACACAACTGTAACTTGTCCAATATTCAGTCTTGAAATTTTTATTATGAATGTTGAATTAATGTAAGAGAGAAGCTCCGCTTTTCTCTATATTGCTAAACTTGTCCGAAACCAGAAAAAATAGAAATACTGAGTATTTCAACCTCATCCAAAATTGATTCAGTTGCAAAAGAATAATTAAACGCGGAACCCGTACTCAAAGGGCACACAGATGTTCACTGCGTTCACAATTAATGTAGCGGAAGTCTAAGCAAAATACCATCTTTATTAAGATGAAATTAATAGAAATACAGAGTATTTCTATTAACCCAGTACTATATCCACAATCTCCTTTAATGCATTCGGTCTGGCCTCACGCCGTATATTCTCAGCCATTTCTTTTAAACGAGCAGTGTTTGATTTTAATTCACTTACCTTATGATAAAGAGTATCCCCATCTAGAAACTCATCGATAATCATAGTAACTGCATTTTTATTAAGAAGAGCACGAGCATTCATTTCCTGATGATTTTCCGCTGCGTAAGGATAAGGAACAAGAATTGCTGGCAGCCCCACTACTGCCAATTCACACACGGTACTAGCCCCAGCTCGGCAAAGAGCTAAATCAGCTACTGCTAAAGCCTGATTCATATTATACATATATGGTTGCATAATCAATTTACACTTCATGGAACTTACATTTACTTTATCCTTAAGGCTATTTTGCATCTCCTCATAGCCATCATTACCTGTTAGCCATATTATCTGCATATCCTCTTTCTGAAACCTTTCCATAGCGTTAAGCATTGCCCGGTTAATACTCAGAGCTCCTCGGCTCCCGCCAAATACCAGTAAAGTGAAAATTCCCTTTTTCAGGCCCAGGTCCTTATAGGCCTGTTCAGAATTGATATTTAGTATATCTTTGCGCACTGGCAAACCGGTAACTTTAATTTTTTTGGCTGTTAACCGCTCCTTAGCCTCTGGAAAAGTAAGCATAACACAATCAACCCTCCGGGCCAGGCAACGGTTCGCCAAACCGGGGAGGGCGTTTTGTTCATGTATATAGGTTTTTCCGTTCAAAAAAGTTGCCGCCAGTACTACCGGAAAAGATACATACCCTCCGGTACCTATAGTCACATCTGGTCTAAATTCTTTTACCACTTCCCAGCCCTGAAAAAAACTACGGGGTAATTTAGCTATAGAGGATGAAGCCTTAAGTAAAGAAGAGCGGTTTATTCCACTAATATCGATTGTCTTAAAATCAAATCCTGCCTTAGGTACGATATTTTTCTCCATACCTTTTTCCGTACCCACATATAATATTTTTACATTGGGTATCCGATCCCGTATTTCCTGCGCTATGGCCAGAGCCGGATATATGTGGCCTCCAGTCCCGCCACCGCTAATAATAACTTTCATATACTAATTTCCTTCCTATGGTTAAAATCAAGAGCTGTACCTGGATATATTAAGTAATAAGCCTACAGCAGCCATGGTAATCAGTAAAGAAGTACCGCCGTAACTAATAAAGGGTAATGTTATCCCTGTAACCGGAAGGGCCCCTGACACTACAGCAATATTAATAAAGGCTTGAAATACAATCATTATAGTAATTCCCGCAGCCATTAAACTGCCAAATGTATCAGGGGCATTAATAGCTATTCTAAAACCTCTCCAGGCAAATAGTAAGAAAAGACCTAAAACCAAAAGGGCTCCCATAAAGCCTAATTCTTCACCTAAAATAGCAAATATAAAATCAGTATGTTGTTCCGGCAGATAAAAGAACTTTTGTCTGCTGCGGCCTAAACCCATACCAAAAAGCCCACCTGATCCCAGTGCGTAAAGTGATTGGATTGTTTGGAAACCCTGGTCACTAGGATATTTCCAGGGATCTAAAAAAGCAAGGAAACGCTCAGCCCGATAAGGTTCAAGAGCAATAGCCAGGGCTACAGCACCGATGCCACCAATTGCCAGAGCGCCTAAATGAGACATCTTAGCACCAGCTACCATAAGCATAAAGAAAACAGTTCCCGCAACGACAAAGGCAGTTCCTAAATCAGGCTGCAACATTATTAGGGTGCAAACCAAAGCCATTACCAAAAGATAGGGCAATACTCCGTTTTTAAAAGACGTAATCTTACCAATATTTATTTCCATGGTTTTGGCCACAAACATAACCATACCTAATTTAACTAATTCTGATGGGGTAAAGCTGAGTATTCCTACTCCTAACCAGCGGGTTGATCCTTTAGCACCTATCCCCAGAGGAGTAAGAACCAGTATCAAACATAGCAGTGAAATTATAGCTATAGGTATAGCCAAGTCTTTTAGCCGTAAATAGTTAATCCTCATTATAACTATCATAGCTACCAGACCAATTAAAGCCCAGATTAACTGACGTTTAAAAAAATAATAGGGATCATAAAATTGTACATTAGCGGTAACAGCACTGGAACTAAAAACCATTATTAGTCCCACGCCTATGAGAGCCAGTGTGGTAATAAATAGCACAAAATCAGGCGGCCCCTTTTTAAGCCTCAAACTTTAATCCTCCTTGAAACATTGTGAATTAACACGATTAAAATAGTTCCTTCCGCTAAAAATAATAATTATGCATTAAGTTGAATAATTAGACGCAGAACCCGGCAACTAAGGAAAACGAACGTTGATTAACAATCAAATTAAAAGAAATACGGAAACAATAATTCTCAATTTTTAATTCTTAATTATTAATTCAAAGCCCATTTACTTAAGGCATATTATTCACCATTATGCATTTGAATAGGGTTTTTGCAGTAAAATCAATCAAGAACTTAAATTACTCTAAAGTCATATTGCGAACAAGTTGACAAAACAAGTCGCCCCGCTGTTCATAACTTTCAAACATATCCCAACTAGCGCAGGCAGGTGATAATAGTACTACATCCCCTTTACTTGCTAACTGGCGCGCTTTAAAAACTGCAGCACTAAAATCATCTACCTCATGTATATTCATAAAACCTTGATCCATTACTGCCTTCTTTATCTCTTCACGAGCTTCCCCCAACAACACTAGTTCTTTCACTTTTTCCTTAATTAACTGGGCAAAGAAAGCATAACTAGAACCTTTGCTGCGTCCTCCGGCTATGAGGATAATCGGTTCCTTAAAAGACTCCAAAGCTTTAATGGCAGATTCCGGATTAGTGGCCTTAGAATCATTTATGTAAAGAACTCCATCGACAATCCCTGCTTCCTCAAGACGATGGCGAACTCCGGAAAAGGTCTTAAGCGTTTTAGCTATAGATTCCGTTTTTACACCGGCTATAACTGCAACCGCCACGGAGCAAAGAATATTTTCCAAGTTATGCTTCCCCCGCAAAAGAACCTCATTTACCGGGCAAATAACCTGGATTCTACCATCAAGAACCATGCAGATATAATTGTCTTTAACAAATGCTCCTTCCTCCAAAACATGCTCAGTAGAAAAGTAAACTACCCGAGCTGGGCACTTCTTAGCCAATTTCCGTATCTCTTCGTCTTCTTTATTTAATACTGCATAATCATCACCAGTTTGATTGGCGAATATCTTGGCTTTCGCGTTTATGTAACCTTCCATAGTTTTATGTCGATCCAAATGATCAGGGGTTATATTTAATAAAGCGCTAATATGCGGTCTAAAGCTATAAGTTGTTTCGAGTTGAAAGCTGGATGCCTCTACTACAATCACTCCGGCTGACATACTATCAACTAAAGTGCTGAGAGGAATGCCAATATTGCCTCCGGAAAGGGCCATTTGGCCATCGTTAGCCAGAATTGCCTGTAACAATGAAACTGTAGTAGTTTTACCATTTGTTCCGCTAATTGCATATAACTTAAGTTCTTCTGATTTTAAAAGATAAGCTAATTCCAACTCGCTTATTACCGGTATACCCTCTTCGCGGGCAGCGGCTAAAGGTTCAATATCTAGTGGTACTCCGGGGCTGGCAATCAACATATCAAAAGATTGACTATTAACCAGAGGATAAGAACCTGCAAATACTTCAATTTTCAGCTCTTGCAAATCTTTTAGAATATCCCCCAATTGTTCCCGGTTTTTTCGATCAGTGGCTGTAATTATTGCTCCCCTGCGCGCTAAAACCTTAATAGCTGCAACACCACTTCGAGCAATTCCTACTACTAATATTTTCTTACCTTTAAAATCCATCATCTTATTAACACTTCCTATCTAATTCCAACCCCTTTAAGGGATATTAAACCTAAAATAACAAACAAAAGGGAAGCAAGAGTAAACACCTTTACTATTTTTATCTCTGACCATCCCTTTAACTCAAAGTGGTGGTGTAATGGGCTCATAAGAAATAACCGTTTACCTGTAGTCTGGTACATAAATACCTGCAAAATTACACTTAAAGCTTCGATTACATATACCCCGCCTAAAATAACTAAACATAATTCTGAACGAGTTATAGCAGCTACTGCTGCTACTGCTCCTCCTAAAGCCATGGAACCGGTATCTCCCATAAATACCCGGGCGGGGTAATGATTAAATATAAGAAACCCAATACAGGCACCTGCCAAAGCCATAGAAAAAACGCCTAACTGGTAGTGAGATGTCATAAGGCAAATCAGAAAAAGCCCCAGAGCTACGAACAAGGTAACCCCAGAAGCTAGCCCATCAAGTCCATCGGTTAAATTTACGGCATTAGCAGCAGCAATAACTACCAGAATTACAAAAGGGATATATAAATATCCTAATTCAATGGTAGCACCGTTAAAAGGTATGATAATACTTGTACCCCGGTGAAAATAGAATATTAATATGAGGCCGAAAAAAAATCCGGTAAAAATCTGCAAAATCAATTTTTCCCGGGCTCTTAGCCCCAGCGATCTTTTTAATACAACTTTTATATAATCATCCCAAAAACCAATAGCAGCAAAAGCCAGCATTACAAATACTGCTGTTAAAGCTTCAGGATTATTGCCTGCCATAATAAAGGTAGCCACCATTATGGCAGTAATAATAATGATTCCCCCCATGGTAGGTGTCCCTGCTTTAGCATAATGTCTCTGCGGGCCTTCTTCTCTGATATTCTGACCAACTTTAAGCTGTCGTAAAAAAGGTATTATAAATGGCCCCATCAGGGCTGAAACCACTATAGCTATAACTACTGCAATAAAACTATCCATTATATATTCTTGCACTTGGGAAACCTCCCCAAACTAAATAAAGTTCTTATAGACCTGTTACGAAAACCGCTGATTCGTGAAAATAAAATACAGGATATTAAAACAATAATTATTTGTTTTGATTTCACTGTAAAAAGTAATAAATATACAGAAGATTGAATAATTAGACGCGGAAACCGCGGAGTAACAAGGGAACACGCGGCTCAATTCAATTATGAATTAAGAAAAATATGGAGAATTTCTACCATAATTCAAAATTTTAAGAATTCAAAATTCAAATTACTAGTTATTATTTTGTGTTAATCTGGGTGCTCGAAGGGCCTGTGTAATCTGTGTCTATATCCCTACTGCCTTTTTGCCGATAAGTAACCCTTTTCGAATAGTGTATCCACTATTTCCTCTAGCTGCATGCCACGGGAGGCCTTAAAGAGCAAAGTCCAGCTATTATCAATTTTCTGGCTTAAATAATTAGTAGCTTCATTCTTAGTACTAAAGTAATGCACCCGGTTAGAATCCATTCCCGCCTGGATAGCGCCCTGAGCAATATAGCGGGAACGCTCGCCAACAGCTACCAGCAGATCCACTCCTGCAGCATAAGCGTTTTTACCAACGTTAATGTGGCCCTCTACTTCCAGATTACCTAGTTCATACATTTCTCCCAGAATAGCCGCGTATTTTCCGGACTGAGCCAACTGCCGCCCTGTCTCCAGGGCTGCTGCCATTGAAACCGGATTCGCATTATATGCATCATTAATTACTTTTCCCCCATCCGTAAGATCAATAATATGCAAACGGTAGCCAATAGGATAATAATTAAGTAAACCTTGTTTTATTCTTGCCATATCAATTCCCAGCAAACTGGCTAATGCTGCAGCAGATACCGCATTCAAGGCCAGTTTTACTGCAGGAAGAGGGAAAAATATTGTCTCTATATGATCCCTAAACCGCATTTTAATTTCGGTTCCTGAAGATACAATATTACAGCTTAATGCTTGAAAATCGCAATCTCTATTAAAACCAAAAGTATAGCGCTGGCAAGGGTATTTTTCCGCCTCTTTTAGCAATAGTTCGTTATCGCCATTAATTAAAACAAAACCATCTGCCGGCAACTGAGATAAAACTTCGCACTTAGCTCGGGCAATATTTTCTATGCTACCCATAGTTTCCAGATGCACTGGCTCCACATTGCTTATCAAGGCAAAATTGGGTCTGGCAATCTTGGTTAACCTTTCAATTTCCCCCAAACCCCGCATGGCCATCTCCACTACCGCTGCTTGGTGGTACCCTTCCAGTTGTAAAAGGGTTAAAGGCAAACCTATATCATTATTATAGTTGGCTTTTGTTTTTAGTGTATTCCATGTAGTTGCCAGACAACAGGCGATGAGCTCTCTAGTAGTTGTTTTTCCCACACTGCCTGTAACAGCTATGATAGGTATATCAAAACGTAAACGGTAAGCGGCAGCAAGGTCCTGTAAAGCTTGCAAGGTATCATCTACCTGAATTATAGCTTTATTGCTAATATCTGTAGCATATGGTTTAGATACTATTGCAGCTTCAGCCCCCTTTTCCAGAGCTTGGTGAACAAAATCATGGCCGTCGAATCTATCCCCTTTTAGAGCTACAAAAAGAGACCCCTTAGGTACGCTGCGGGAATCTGTTGTTACTGCGCTGATAATTTGGTT
>Ga0134092_1000395_pt1 | contig 44853 bp, 42 predicted proteins | sample 3_6taG_FD_94454 | JGI IMG/M metagenome (GOLD analysis project Ga0134092, IMG submission 94454) | Switchgrass degrading microbial communities from high solid loading bioreactors in New Hampshire, USA - 3_6_20_6_A3 metaG | ecosystem: Engineered > Bioreactor > Semi-continuous > Anaerobic >... | reverse complement strand
TGCTCTTCCCCTATATATTCAGAGGTTGTTTAGTAATTTCTGCTACGAAAGTTGAGTTAAGAATTAAAAATTAATAATTATTGTTGAAATACTCCGTATTTCTTTTAATATCATTATTAAATAACGATGTCTATTTACCTTCAATTTCCGCTAGATTAGTTGTGAACGCAGTGAACATCCGTGTGCCTTTGGGGTACGTGTTCCGCGTATAGTTATTTAACCTTACGCATATTTATTAGTCTTTACAGAGAAACTATTTTTAATATGTAAAAATTTACTATATTTTCTTCTTAGAAGCAGAAGTGTATAACTACATTAATTCAAATAAAAAAGATACTCATATACTGGCCATAAATAATTACTTTTTTATTTTACCGTAACAGCAATATATGTAAATAATTTTGTAAAACAAAACTTTGCATGCAAAATCTACACTTCTCCAATATAGTAAGGCGGGCTACTTATTTCCTTTTTTCTCTTTAATAATCTCCCAGGCAGCAAGAAACGCCAGGCGATAGGACAAGGGGCCGAACCCGAAGATTCCTCCCCGGGCAACAGGGGAAATGAGAGAGTGATGGCGGAACTCTTCCCGGCTATAAATATTAGACAGATGGACTTCTATGACCGGCAGGGCAATTGCCCGCAAAGCATCATGCAAAGCGATACTATAGTGGGATAAAGCTCCGGCATTAATAATAATCACCTCAAATTGCTCCGGAGCCTGCTGCACTTTATCTATTAGCTCCCCTTCATGATTAGATTGGTAAAACTCTATCCGCACCCCCGCCTTATTTGCCATATCCTCCAATTCCCGGTTGATATCTGCTAAGCTTCGGTTCCCATAAATAGAGGATTCCCTAACACCCAATAGATTCAAATTAGGCCCATTTAAAACTAAAATACCCTCACTCATAAAATCTCTCCTATTAACCTATCTGCCTCTATTCCAGCTATTCCCCGGCTATACTTAAACTTTTTAACCTTATACTGGGAGCAGCCTTACCGGCAAAAAACCGCAAGTCGTTGCCTACCGCATCAATATCACGCAAAAAATCTCCCAAGTTGCCGGCAATAGTAGCTCCCCTAACCAGATGAGTCAACTGGCCATTTTCAATCATAATCCCGGCTGCACCCACAGAAAAATCACCCGAAATAGGGTTAGCGGTATGCATTCCCATAACTTCTGTGATATAAAGACCTTTTTCAATACCATCATATAAACTTGGCAAACTTGTAGAGCCTGCCTGCAGAATAAAATTGCTGGTACCTACGGAAGGGAGACTGCGGAAAGAATTCCTCTGGGCATTTCCAGTCGACTCCACACCAGCTTTACTGGCTGTATAACTATCGTAAAGGTAACTGTTTAAGTTACCATTAGTAATAATTATGTTTTTACGCGCAGGAACCCCCTCGGCGTCAAAGGGGAAAGTTCCTACAGCTCCAGCCCAGGTAGCATCATCCACTAAATTGACAGCCGGTGAGGCTACCAGCTGCTCCAGTTTCCCTGCCAACAATGACTTACCCTTTTGCACCATTTCGGCATCTACCATTTGGGCTAATAAACTTAAAAAACGGGTAACTACATATGGTTCCATAACACAGGGCATGTGAGCTGAGCCTATACTGCGTGCATTTAAACCCCGGACAGCATTGCTGGCAGCTTCCCGCCCGGTGAAATTGGGATCCAGGTCTTTATAGTTTTTCCTGACCATCATGGAAAACCCATTCTGAGCATCCCCTTGTTCTTGAGCTACCAGGGAAATATAGATTCCACAATAGTTTCCCTTACCACAGGCATAAAGCCCATTAGTATTCATAATAACACTAGTAAATTCACTATCATCATAACCAGCCCGTTCAATAATATTTACCCGGGAATCACTGGCCAAGGCTATACGCTCCATTTCGCGTGCCAACTCTATCTTGGCCTCCAGACTGGCAGCCGATATCTCAGGGTCATAAACTTCCAGCTGAGGATACTCATAATTGCCCCGGGGTAAACAGTTATGAGAATCAGCTTCAGTATAGCGGGAAATGCTTATAGCATCTTCTACTACCTTCCCTATAGCCTGGGGAGAAAGGTCACTAGTATAGACAAAACCCAGACGTCCCTGGTTAATTACCCTAAATCCCAGGCCGGCCTCTTCTGCCTCTACTAATGTTTCCACTTCCCCATTAATAACCTCTAAACTTAAATTCCGCCCGTGCAGCAGAAATGCTTCCGCCTCAACCCCTTTTTTTTGGGCCAGTTCCAAAGCCTTGGCTCCTGCATTTTGTAAAAATTTTTCCATTGCTACACCACCTGTTTTAAACTACATTCTCCTGATTCTATATTTATTTGAACCGCTAGTGGGGGCAGTACCTCCCACCGTTAATTCTTTAATACGGATGGTGGGCTGGGCATCAGATACCGGCACTCCCTGCCCATCTTTGCCACACACCCCAATGCTAAATCCCAGATCTTTGCCAATCCGATCTATATCGTTTAAGACCTTGGGCCCATTACCAGTTAAGGTAGCTCCTCTTACAGGATATTGGATTTCACCATCCTCAATAATATAGGCCTCCTGAACCTCGAAAACAAAATCACCATTAGTAGTATTAACCTGTCCCCCACCCATTTTTTTAACTAGTAAACCCGAGGAGGTGGATTTAATTATATCTTCCGGGTCCTCATCTCCAGGAGCAATAAAAGTATTGCTCATTCTTGGTATGGGTTTATCCTGATATGATTCGCGCCTCCCATTACCCGTAGATTTAGTTTTATCTTTGGCCGCAGTCAGGCGGTCATACATATAACCTTCTAACACTCCATTATTAATTAAAACTGTTCGTTGGCCATAATTACCTTCGTCATCAAAACAGAAAGTACCATATTTCCCTTCCACAGTAGCATCATCTATTACGCTGACCCCATCTGCTGCTACCTTTTCTCCCAATTTGCCCTGGTAAACGGAAAGTCCCTTCTGGACCAGATCTGCTTCCAAACCATGACCGCAGGCCTCGTGGACCATAGTCCCTCCAGCCTCTGATGACATCACTATCGGCATACGTCCAGCCGGGGCGGGGCGGGCGGAAAGCATATTTACCGCCAGCCGGGCTGCCTTCTGGGCCATACTTTCAAAATCAATCTGCTCCAGTAATTCCCAGCCGCATACTCCTCCCGCTGACTCATAGCCGGTCTGAATAAGCCCCTCACGGGAGGCAACCGTATTTACTATTATTCTGACCCGGGTACGTTCATCTTCGGTCAAATCACCATCACTATTGGCTATAATTACTTTTTTGTGCAAATCACCAGCAACCACTGTTACCTGGCGTATTTCATCTGATACTTCGCGGGTACTCTTGTTGGCGGAAAGAACATGCTCGATTTTTTCATCAAAGGTTACATCCTCCGGCAGCCGCTTAACATTAAGCCTAAAAACAGGTTCTTTAACCGCTAGGGGTTTGGAACTAATTGCCGTATTGTTCATGACTGCATGTCTGGCAACTGCTGCAGTTTTAAGCAGACCTTCCTCACTTAAATCACTGGTATAAGCATAGGCTGTCTTTCCTTCCTTTATTACCCTTATTCCAGCTCCCTTTTCCCTCCCGCTATTTACTTTTTCGATGCGGTTATCCTCGCAAATCACATTACTAAGCTGTTTTTCCTCAATATATATCTCAGCAAAATCTCCACCTTTTTTCAAAGCTTCTTCCAGAACTTTTTCCAGAATTGATTTATCCAGCCTAACTCCCTCCATAACCATAAATTAGCTTTATGTTTCCCTTAAAACGCAGGTATTAATTATAAGTTTTCCGTTTGCTACCTTATTACATTCCTGAAAAATATGCATATTCCTGCATGTGCAAGTATAAAGTCACATATTTACAGAAGTACATGTAAAAAACACCCTAAGGCACTACTAAGGTTGGGAATAAAACTTGTTTTTTGTCTTATACGGGAGGTACTTTTTCGAGCACACCTATAAAACTCGGCATTGAGGAAGGATCATAGTAGGTTGTAAGCTGCACAGTCATAACCAGGTTATTATCAGCAGAAATATTTGATGGTTTCGTTTCTTCCTGAGGTGTTGACGGAATTTCGGTATCTTCGTTTATGGTAATTGACACTTCCGGTGCACTTATTTCCACATTATTAATAACAAACAGACGTGGTGCTTCCTCTATTTTTCTGAGTAAAGTTAGCAGATTATAATAACTGCCACGCGCAACCAGTACCATTTCACATGTTCTAATATCGTTACGATTCCCTTGCGACGACTCCATTGCGCGATTATGATAATTAATCTTTTCCAGTAAAACATCTGCACTCCGAGCATTTTTTTGTAAATAAGATACGATCTCTGGTAAATAATCCTCTTCAGGCAGCTTAATCATCATTTGCTGGTATTCAAGCTCAAGCTTGTTTATCTCAAGCTCCTCATTTTTTCCTTTTTCCCATTGATCTTGCTGTTTCTTAATTGCAGACCTCAGATTAAGGTTTTCAGCCCTTAAACTAGCAGTAGCTTGCTCCAAAGGATGATAGAGAAAAGTATAGAAAAGGTAAAAAGTAATAAGCAATACTAAAATAATTAATAACACCTTTTCCCGGGGGGATAATTTCATTACCTTTTTACCCCCTGCTCGATTTTAATAGAAAATATAGTTTCCTCGCTGTTAGGGGCAGTTTCAGAAGATAGCATATTCACTTCCCCCAATAGAGAACTTTGCCTTAAAGAGGATAAAAAACGAGCAACTACATCATGACCAGGGGCACTACCAGTAATACTTATTTTATCTGGCTCTATTCTAACGTGGCTTATTACAACTCTATGAGGTAGGGACCTTGACAACTCCTCCAGCACATCAGTATAGGTAATTTGCATAGCCTCCACTTTAGCAATGCTATTTCTTTTGGCCTCATACTTTTGCCGGAATACCTGATTAACTTCAAGCGCAGAGGTTAAAACACTATATTGTTCCCTTTCTGCAATTAACCTTTTATTTAAGGCTATCTGCTGGTTATAGGCATTAAGGTTAATAAAATATAAACCAGCCATTATACCCAGCATTGGTACGATTAGGGCTATTATAAATAATAGAACCTGTCTTTTTTTGAGCTTAGCCTGATCAACTTCCAGCAGGTTTATCATTATAGGGGCTGGCGTATTCATGCTGAAATCCCCCTTACAGCCAGACCAAGGGCTACCGCAAAATCATGCTGCAGTTCCCTTTGCTTATCCTTTTCAATACCGGGAGGAAGTATCATACCGGCCAGAGGATTAGCTATCTCTACCTCACAATTAATCCTGCTGGCCAAAAGCTTGTCTAAATTTAAGATGCGGGACCCCCCGCCACATAAAACCATTTTATCCAGGCTGCCAAAATTCTGCAGGTGGTAATATTCCACCGAACGGGTAACCTCAGATACAATATTCCTTATTAGAACATCCAACTCGTTATAATGCTGTCCCATTTCTGGTTTGGTTGTCAGACATAAACCCATAGTCCCCAAGGGCAAATGCCGGTTAAAAACAAGAACATTACCCTGGAACACAGAGAAATGAGTATGGCTGGCTCCTATGTTTAAATAGGCTATTAGCCGGTCATTATCATGGACATTTAATACCCTTTGTATAGCTAGTGGCTCTATCTCTACAACTCTAAGCCTCAAACCGGCAATGCTACAGATAAGCTTTAAATTTTCCACCTGTTGCCGGCGCACAGCAACAAAAAACACCTCAACTTTTTTACCTTCGTCATCTTCCCTTTCCCGTAAAGGGAAAACATCCATAGCTGCATCTTCCACTGGTATAGGTAGGAAACGAAAAGCCTCATATTTTACCGCTTCTTTCAATTCTTCGATTTTCATCTGGGGCATAATCAGGTTGCGGGTATAAACTTGAACTCCAGACACAGCTGCAGTAACACTGCAGTTCTTATAATGCCCTGACTGGATTAATTCACCCAGAGCCTCGCCTAAAAGCTGCGGTGCTAAAATTACTCCCGCCTCAACTGTTCCCGGTGGTGTAGGCATACTATCCCAACGGTATATTATTGGATTTTTTCCTTGGCTAGCAAAAAGGCTGACTAATTTAATTTTCCGGCTACCTATATCAAGGCCAAGTCCCCATCGCTTTCTTAGCAGCATTCACCTAACTCCCTGCTTAATCTAAATATCTATAAGAAACAAACCGCCCTTTTTCCGGCACCAATATCTCGGCTTCTATCTGAATGGAAGCTATGATACTGCCTCTTTTATTCTTCACTACCCCCAGAGAACAAATAGTAAAAAATTCATCATTAGATTGACTAATGGTAATAGAAGCAGTGGCATTTTCATTTATTATTATTTCCTGTTCTGCAGGAGGTGCTTGCCCCATAGCAAGATTGTTCAAAATTATGTTTCTCCCCACCTGTATTCCAGCATCAGCCGCCTGTATTGCCTGCTCCCGATTTCCATAGTTAAGCGCAATATAATTTTCCCTAATTGCAATAGCTAAAATGGTTGTAATAACAATAGTAATAATAGAAAATACCATTAAAGCCATTAGCATTAAACTGCCCTGCTCGAATTTTGATTCTTTAATTGATCCTTGGTGTGCAGGTTCCAACCAACTCAAAAACCTGGTTACCCTCCTCATCGATAATTGTTATTTCGCATAAAATGCTTCTGCCTTTCTGACTAAACCGAGTATTTACCCGATTTACGGTAATCGTGGTAGTACTTATGTGAGATCCTGTCTCAAAAACCCGTCGTTGGCGGCATAGCTGACCACTGGAATTGACTATGTATGTAACAGTGCAATTAACTTTCCTATCATTTATAACCTCAGTTTTTTCCAAGTAAAGCTGCATCGGCATTAAGGTAGGAGTTAATACTGCACCTGCAGGAACGGGCTGGTTATTTTTATCCCTTATCTCAAATGCATCTGGGTTTAGATCACCCAGATTTTGACTTTCCCGAATATCAATAGAAATCTTAGCCAGAGCCATGCTAGCATCATACTGGGCTTCGGCCCGCAATTGTTCCCGGTTATACGAATTTATTCCTAACCAAAGTACGGTAATAATACCCGAAGCAACTATGCTCAATAAAGTAAGTGCTGCCATCAATTCCAAAAGGCTTATTCCCCAGTCATTGGCAACAAATTGATGGAGTTTTTTTATAGTAATCATGGCACCCCCATGATGGTAGCCAAAGTAAAAGTTCGGTTATTATTTCTATCCTGCCACTTAATATCAACACTTATAGCAACTAAACGCTTTATCCCATCTCCATCTGCATCTATCACTTCGTCATTATATTCGTTTGAATAGCAAAGAATTTCATTATAGGGATATATTTTAAGAATGGCTTCAGCAATTATGTCATTAGGTGCAAAGACATTAATAGTTAACAGTGGACTACCCTCTTGCTCCCAATTAAGATTGAACTCCCCATCCCCTTCATTACTATCGCTCATTTGTATAATTCCAGAAGCAGGCATTTGCAAATTGTCTAGCTGGGCAGATTGAGCATGGAGACCTTCTATAACGGAACTGGCATATTGTACGGCTATTTTTTTATCCCCGGCACTCCTGATCCACTGGCTGCCAGTAGTAAAGACCGTTAAGAAAGTTACAGCAGTTAAAGATAAAACTACTAAAGCTGCCATAACCTCGATAAGGCTTATTCCCTCTTCTCCCTTATAATAATCCACTATTACCCTACTCCCCTGCCTGCTACTTTAATTAATTACTTGGAGATAAAAATCCATTATTCGGGCTCCCCAGACATAGGCTATAAATCCCCCTAACGCTAAAAAGGGACCAAATTTTATGGCTGTTTTGCGGTTAGCCTGATGACTGAGTAATAGAATTACCCCTACGGCCCCACCAAGAATTGATGACAACATAAATGCCAGGATTGCTCCCTGCCAGCCGGTAAAAACCCCTATAGCTGCTGCCATCTTAATATCTCCACCACCCATTCCCCCTCCTGAGATATAAGCTGCCAGGAGAAGAATCCCACCAAATAATAGGGCTCCCATTAGCGATGAGATAAATCCGGTAGTAAGTAGCGATATTAAAAGTCCGATAATTATACCAGTAATACTTATCTTATCAGGAATTATTCCATGGTGAAGATCTATCACTGCTGCCGGAATTAACAACATAGCCAGTATTACCGCAACCAGGCTGTCTATCGACCATCCCCATTCGCTATAGATTAGCAGTAAGGCAGTGGCAGTTACCAGCTCTACTAGAGGATAGTGCAGGTTAATTCTACTTCCACAATAACGGCATCTGCCTTTAAGCCAGATATAATTAAGAATGGGTATTAGATCAAAGGCTTTTATTTTCTGGCCACAATCAGGACAATAGCTCCTCGGTTTGACTAATGACTCCCCTCGGGGCATGCGGTATATTATCACATTTAAAAAAGAACCGATTATTAAGCCCAAAATGAAAACTATCGTAATCATGGTTTATCTCAACTTTTTTCCACTGCAGGACACTCGTGTTCCCTTATTACTCGCGTATTCCGTGCTGAATTATTCAACCTCATGCATGTTTATTGCTTCTAGTAGTAAAACCACTATGTATCATCGCCTTCAATCTCTGTAGAACCAAATTCGATTTTGGTAATTTTAGTACCATCATGTGTTACATGGACTGTGTATTTATGCTTAGGATCAGAAGGAAGCTTCACAACCTCTTCCTTTAAATATCCTTTATTACATAACGTCGGCATAAGATCATCACTCTTAGTATTAACAGTTAAAGATTCCAAATCTCCGGCTTCGTAACACATTTGTACCGCGGTTTCAATCATTTTTTTATTTATTGCATCGGCTTGATCTTTAGAACTTTTACTAATTCCAGTAAAGTTTGGTACTACAAGTGCTGCCAAAATCGCTAAAATAGCCATTACTACTATTAACTCAATCAGGGTAAACCCCTTATTATTGGTCTTAAAGAACTCCCTCCAACTCATCATTCAATCCCCCATTACCTTAAGACCTCAAGTCTAATAATTATTAACCATACAAACAAAGTGGGCCATCGTCTTTCTTTAACCCCCTATTATCCTACAAAGTTAATCATTCCTAAAATGGGCATTAAGGTGGCTATTACTACCAAACCTACCAATAGTGATACTAACAGTATTAACACTGGCTCTATCAACCCCAACAATGAATCAATCATATAGAAAAGTTCTTTATCAAAATATTCCGCCAAGTGCATTAGCATTTCGTCCAGGTTTCCGGTTTCTTCCCCCACAGCTATCATCTGAGTTACCATAGGTTGGAATACTCCAGTTGCTGCCAGAGGGGCAGTGATGGAATCACCTTCACCAATATTTTTGCGCGCTTGACGGATAGCACGACTAATAACTTCATTGCCAACTACTTCTTCTACCACCTCCAAGGCCTGTAGAACAGGTATACCTGACTTAAGTAAAGTACTCATAGTGCGGGCAAACTGGGCAACATTTATATCTCTTATGGTTTTGCCAATAATGGGCAGGTGTAAGTATATATTAGCGAATACCCAACGACCGCTATAAGTCCTAGCCCAGTATCTTAAAAAGAAGGTAAGAACAGTAAGTATTACTATTAAATAAAGCCAATAATGGCGGAAGAAGTCACTTATATTAAGTAATAACAAGGTTGGGGCCGGCAATGCGGTGGCGGAAGAAACGTATATATTAATGAAGGTCGGCATAATGAATATTATAATAATAAAAATCATAATAATGGCCACGGCACTGATAATAGCCGGGTAGATAGAGGCTGATTTTATCCTGGTACTTATCTCCTGTTCTCTTTCTAAATGCAAAGCCAGGCGATCCAGCATAACACCAAGAACTCCGCCAAATTCGCCGGTTTTGAGCATGCTAATGTATACCGGGGAAAAAATATCCGTATGACTGGCTACCGCTTGCCACAGGGGCTTGCCCCCTTCTACATCGTCGTGGATTTTCCGTATAGCTTGAATAAGCTTTCTATTACTAGCTTGTTTGGCTACTATTTTCAAACAGGATAGAATAGGTAACCCAGCTGTTATCATAGTGGATAGCTGGCGGGTCATTATAATAATATCCCTGCTTTTAACTTTATTGAACCTAAGATTGATAGCAGGACTGGATCCAGATACTTCCCTAAGAGACAGTATATAATAATTCTGTTTTAATAAACTGGCTATAACAGCCCTCTTATTTTCTGCTTCTAAATGCCCTTTATAAATCCTTCCCTGCCGATCCCTAACCCGGTATACAAATTCCAGATTATTCTCCTCCCCACCAGAATGATAATCAGTCTTATAACCAGGTTAACTTTCTAGCAATACAGCCTTCATTACTTCTTCTAGCGAAGTTAGTCCTTTCCTGGCTTTTTCTATGCCATCGGTTTTCATGGTCCTCATACCTTCATAAAGCGCTACCATTTCCAAGTTCTCCTCGCAAAATTCACCACGGCTTATAAGCTGCCGACTTTGCTTGTCCAAAACCATAATCTCATGCAGAGCCAGCCTTCCCTGATACCCTGATTGCCGACACATATGGCAGCCTACCGAGTAATAGAATTCTTGATTACTCTCCTCGGGCAGGCCCAGTTTTACTGCAGTGGCTTCATCCAGCCGATAAGCCTGAATACAATTAGGACACAAACGTCTAACTAATCTTTGGGATATAACTCCGGCCAGAGCACTAGCCAGCAGGTAACCTTCTATTCCTATATCTCTTAAGCGGGCGATGGTCCCAACAGCACTATTGGTATGCAGGGTGGAAAAAACCAAATGTCCAGTAAGTGCTGCCTGAACCGCCAGGCGAGCGGTTTCTAGGTCGCGTATCTCCCCTAGCATTATAATATCGGGATCTTGGCGTAAAATTGATCTTAAACCACTGGCAAAAGTTAAGCCAGCCTTAATATTGGTTTGCACCTGATTAATACCAGCAATAGAATATTCGATAGGGTCTTCCAGAGTAATGATATTTTTATCTACGGAATTGATTTCATTAAGAATTGTATAAAGGGTTGTAGTTTTGCCCGAACCGGTAGGGCCGGTTACTAATACCAGACCATATGGGCGGTGCGCTAAGGTGAGTATTTTTTCCTGATTATTAATGGTCAACCCCAATTGTTCAATATTGGTAAAGGTATTCGTCCGATCAAGTATCCGTAAAGCTATTTTTTCACCATTACTAGTAGGTAGAGATGAGACCCGAAAATCAACTTCGCGACCCTCAATTTCCAGCCGAAAACGACCATCCTGGGGAACCCTTTTTTCGGCAATATCCATCCCTGCCATAATTTTAAGGCGGGATATTATAACTGCCAATGAACTTTGGGGAAAGGATAAAACCTGATATAACTCTCCATCAATACGGAAACGAACCCGGGTCTGTTCATCCTGAGGCTCGATATGTATGTCACTGGCTCTTCCTCTAACCGCCTGCTTTAACATAGCATTAACCATTTGGATTACAGGAGCTTCATCATCGGTGTTTATTAAATCTTTAAATTTTTTGGTGGTATAATTACTTTTATCATCCTGGCTAAGCTCACCCAACATCCTTTCCATAACCGGATCCGGGCGAAAAGCCAGATACTGCCCTATTGCCAGATCTAGTTCTCTTTCACTGGCTATAACCGGTATAATATCCATACCACTGGCCATGCTCAAGTCATCTATAGATTGCTGGTTAAGGGGGTCAGCCATAGCTACGGTAAGACTGTTATTATGCTTTTTTAAAGGTAATACCTTATGTTGACTAATTAAATGCGGTGGGAGGATTTTAATAATTTCGGGGTCAATCTGCATCTTACTTATATGTACCCAGGGAATTCCAAGCATTAACTCCAAACTCTCCATAAGTTGTTGTTCACTCAAGGCTCCCTGTTTAATCAAAACTGTACCTAACTTCTCTCCGCTTTGCTCCTGCTCAACAAGGGCCGCTGTTAGTTGTTCCTTACTAATAACACCAATCTCTATTAGCATTTGCCCCATTATTTTCCACTGGACACTCAATTTTTTCCTCCACCAATATCCTTTTTCCTACAATGACCCCAAAATTAGACTTTTTATTTACAAATATTACCCTATATTTATGGTGTATTCAACATATTCGTGGAAATATTTATATAAATATATAGCTACTTTGCAATTGTTGCATTATTTGCTAGGCCAATGCTCATAATACCATATAGAATTGATTCCACTGCCAAAAATCGTTTATGAAATAGACTCTAAATCCTATATAACTGATGAGGTGTTAACACTGAATGAGGCATTAGTAGTTTTTGTTAGAAGCTTAATCGCTTTTTTTACCTTGTTGATATTAGCCCGTATGTTGGGAAAACAACAAATCAGCCAGCTAACCTTTTTTGATTATGTTCTGGGTATAACCATAGGATCAATAGCCGCTACCTTATCGGTTGATCTGAGCAGCCGGGCTTGGCCCCACTGGATTGGCCTTCTCACCTGGGCAGCTGCAGTATATATCTCTCAGCTGATTTCCGTGCACTCCAAAAAAGCTGACCGTTACCTAGCGGGAAAACCTGCTATAGTTATTATGAACGGGCAGATTATGGAAAAAACTATGCGGAAATTGCGTTACACCACCTCAGATCTGCTGGAAGAACTACGAAGAAAAGATATATTTGATCTTAACCGAGTAGGATTTGCGGTACTGGAAACTAATGGTCAACTTTCGGTTTTGCTCAAACCTCAATATCAACCCGTAACTCCCAGTGATTTAAAAATTACCCCTGCGAATGGCGGGCTAAGTAATGAACTTATATACAATGGTCTGGTAATCGAAGAAAATCTGGCTAAAGCCGGGGTGGATCGTATTTGGCTGGAACAACAACTACGCGCTCAAAATATAAACAGTACCGATGAAGTTTATATAGCTAGTTACGACGCCGACAGTGGTTCTTTATATATTGATAAATTCAAGGATAACCTAACTTAAGAGGGGCAAGGTATGAAAAAAGGAGAATATTATCTATTAGTCATAATTCTATTTGCCTTCTTTATATTAATTATGAATGGAGGCAATCTACTTAAACAGCCCTTAAGTGCAGAAGATAATTTTATGTTTTTTTATGATAGACTGGAACTTAATATTATAAACCAGAATTGGGAAAAGGCCGTAGTAAATAATGAAAAACTAAATCAGGCATGGAATAAGATAGTGCCTCGTATCCAGTTCAGTGTGGAAAAAGATGAGATAAATGCCATTAATGTAAACTTGGCCCGATTACAAGCCGCTCTCACCAGCCGCGACCCGGTACTTGCTTTGACTGAGCTGAGCGAAATGCGGGAGCACTGGGAGAATTTAAACCGGTAAATGGACACAGATAACGCGGGTTAACACGGTTTTTTTATAGACACTGAAGGACGCAGATAACTATGAATCACGCTGATTAATTATTCTTATCACGATTGCCCGCTATAGCTCTTTTCCTCTCTCCCAGGGCAAGCGTGATGCTTTATCTAAGCGCCAGAGGGTAAGGCCGAGCGACTTAGGATTTCGTCATCTCATTAGCACTACCCTTACTAATCATCCCAAACATACCATAGTTCCTCAAAATAAAGACCGGCCGACCAGCGTTATAAAGCATCACGCTTGCCCGCCCTTTATAGCATTTATAATTTCATTACGGTTACAACCTTCATCAATAACATAATTGCCGATTCCTGAAGGGAGGATCAGTCGTATTCTGCCGCTACGTACTTTTTTATCTTTTAACATCGCATTATACACCTGGTCCGGATCTAAATCAGGAAAATCTACCGGGATACCTGCTCGCTGGTAAAGTTTTCTCACTCTCATTGCTTCCCCACTATCCATCAGACCTTTATCCCTAGCCAAATTGATAGCTGCCATTGTTCCCATAGCTACAGCTTCACCATGACGGTAAACACTATATGAGGTTAACTGCTCAATAGCATGGCCAAAGGTATGACCCAGATTTAGTACGGCCCGCAGGCCCTCTTCTCTTTCATCTTTGGCAACAATGTTACTCTTAAGGCGGCAGGAATGATATATAATATGGCTCAGACATTGCGCATCCCTTTTAAGAATTGGTTCCACATGGTCTTCCAGATAGGTAAAAAAAGATTTATCACATACTATACCATACTTAAAAACCTCAGCCAGCCCACTACGATATTCGCGATTATTTAAGGTAGCCAGAGTATCTATATCAATAATAACCAAGCGCGGCTGATGAAAGGCACCTATCAAATTCTTACCTTGCGGATGATTAACTGCCACCTTGCCCCCTACACTGCTATCCACCTGAGCTAGTAAAGTAGTAGGCAACTGCACATAATTTATTCCTCTCTGATAGATGGCTGCTATAAATCCGGCTAGATCCCCAACTACTCCTCCTCCCAGAGCCGCTATAGCACTACCACGTTCCAGTCCGAACTCTAAACCCTCATCCAGGACCTTAAGGGCTTGTTCCATATTCTTATATATTTCGCCATCAGGCATAAGGGCAACGTGGACTTTAAAACCAGCGCTACCAAGCGAGTCAACAACCCTCTGTCCATACAGATGAAAAACAGTGGGGTTACTGACCAGCATTATTTTTTTGTCCCCACTGACAGCACTTAGCAAAGCTCCAGCATCAGCCAGTAAACCGGATGCAATTTTAATAGCATAACTACGTTCCTTTAACCTAACCTCAAGTTCCTGCATTTCAGAAATTCCCTAATATAAAAATAAGCCTGTTAACATGCAATTTGTGTTATTCATAATAATTTCACAGTGTCTATTTCCCTGCTAACAACTTCATAATCTCTTGGCTTACCTCTTCAGTGCTTTTGCCGCTGGTACTAACGTGGTAATCAGCCTGGGCATAATATTTTTCCCGCGCCTTAAGCATTTCCTTTATATCCTCTATGCTAACATTCTTCTTTAGCAGGGGGCGGGTACCCTTACGTCGGTTAACCCTTTCTAAAATCTCCTCAGGACTAGCATGCAAGCACACAATAACCCCATTGGAACGGAGAAGCCTAAGATTTTCCTCATCTAAAGCGGTCCCGCCACCAGTAGCAATCAAAAGATTACTCTGACCTGCTAACTTACGGGCCAAAAGCTTTTCCTCCGAACGAAACCTGGTCTCACCATGACGTTTAAATATTTCACTGACGCTCATATGGGTTATCTGTTCAATTTGCTGATCCATATCTACAAACTTCATTTTCAGCTTTTGTGCCAACTTTAATCCCACTGAGCTTTTACCAGTACCCATGAAGCCAATGAGTATTATATTTTTTTCCATTGCCACTCCTTATGTAAATAATCTAAATATGATCTATATGCCTTCTCTACCTGTTGTATGCTCCCCCCGGTAAATTGCTCCCGAAAGGCTCTAGCCAGGATGAATGCCAGCATAGCTTCACCCACAACGGCAGCGGCCGGCACCGCACACACGTCAGCACGCTCTACCTGTGCTTTTTCCTCCTGCCAACTGACCGTATCAACCGAAAGCAATGGCTTCGCTAGAGTAGGCAAGGGTTTCATATAGGCTCTTGCCCATACCTTTTCCCCATTGCTTATTCCGCCTTCAATGCCTCCAGCCCGGTTACTTTTGCGATATAGCCCTACTTCCTCCTGGTAGGCTATCTCATCATGTACCTGGGAACCAGATTTACCAGCATTAGCTATACCATCACCTATCTCCACCGCCTTAATGGCAGGAATACTAACCAATGCCGCCGCAATCTGTGTATCTAGACGGTGTTGCCAACTAACATGACTGCCCAGCCCGGGAGGAACAGAGATCGCTCCTACTTCAAAACTGCCTCCTAATGTCTCACCCTGGTTTCGGGCTTCGCTAATCACTTTTTTCATTTTCTCTTCACTTGCTTTATCATAACAGCTTACAGGTGATTCATCTACTCGGCTATAGAATTGTTCATAGTTTTTTTCAGTAACTTCAAAAGGGGTGACCTTAACTACCCCAATAGAAATAACCTGACTGTATATAAATATACCAAAATATTTTAAAAATGCTTTGAAAAAAGCTCCTGCTGCCACCCGTGAAGCAGTTTCCCGGGCACTGGCTCTTTCTAGTATATTGCGCATATCCTTTTGCTGGTATTTCATCGCTCCTGCCAAGTCAGCGTGTCCCGGGCGTGGTCTGGTAACCTGCTTTTTATTAATACCATTACATTTCTCACTATTCATAATATCCTGCCAATTGGCATAATCATGGTTACGAATCAGCAAACCAACTGGACTACCCAGGGTTTTACCGTCTCTAACCCCAGCAAAAATCTCAACCTCATCGGACTCAATCTGCATGCGCCCACCGCGCCCATAACCTTTTTGCCTCCGCGCTAGCTCAGCATTTATGTAATCCTGGTCCACCGTTAAGCCTGCGGGTAAACCTTCAATTATAGTAATAAGCCCTCTACCGTGTGATTCTCCAGCTGTTGTAAACTTAAGCATTTACTACCACCCTACTTTTTTTATATATCCTCCCTGAAAGCATTTCAGTTCCATTAAAAAAATATTCCTACTCTTCAACTCTTACCCGACCGCTCTCCACATTAACTACAACAGATATTTTTTCGCCATACTTATTCTTAAGGACTGCAGTACCGGCCTGAGGGGAAGGGGCCCCAGAAGGTTTGAATATACATACCACTCTATCATGGATTTTCCCAAACGTAGTCGTCCCCACAAATTCAATACCGGGACTCAAATAATACCTTTTCCCATCCTCATTGTAATAATTCTGAAAAACCCTAAAAATAACCTCCTGGTCTTGTCCAGTTGTAATCGCTTTCTCCCGGGCGCTGCGTAATACCCAAGCCATTTGTCTAGCATCAGATTTGAGCTTAATTTTCTCCTCAACCTTATCTAGAGTGGGAAAACATACAGCTGCCAGCATTGCCATAAGGGCAAGTACTATTAAAAGCTCTAATAGGGTAAAGCCCTGTTCAGTCCAAGACATTAAGCAACACCTCTTTCATCAGCTGGACTGAAGGCTTAATCCCTAACCAGATTTCCAGGCTTAAGGCAGCCTGATGAACGAACATAGGCAATCCATTTATGGTTTTAAGACCAACGGCTTGTCCCAACCTCAAAAATTTCGTTTGTAAAGGGTTATAAATAATATCGCAGAGAACGGTTCCCGGCTGTAACATTTCCAGATTTTCTACTGGTGATTGCGTAATCCGGGGATACATGCCAACTGGAGTACAGTTTATAATTATATTGCTGAATTGTGCCAGACGTGAGAAAACAGCCTCATTCATTAAATAGGCTTCTGCCTTAACGGTTCCAGATAGTGCCTTAGCCAGATGATAGGCTCGCTCCTGATTTATATCCATTAAATCAATATGTTCTACTCCAGCAGCGGCTAAAGCCCAGGCCAGAGAGCGGGCTGCACCACCTGCACCAAGAAAAAGCACCCTTCCTTTAATAGGTACATTTTTTTCCCTGAGAGAAGCAACAAAACCCTGCCCATCAGTATTATACCCTACTAGTTTTCCAGCTTCGTTCTTAATTACATTAACCGCACCACAGTCTAAAGCTTCGGGGTCAACCTCATCCAGGTAAGGGATTACTTTCTCCTTGTAAGGAATGGTTACATTTACACCACGAAAATTAAGGCTGCGAATAGCATTAACGGCGTGCTTAAGCTGGCTTTCCATAATCTGAAAAGGTAAATAAACATAATTTAAACCCATTTGATTAAGGACATAATTATGCAGCAATGGTGATAGGCTATGGGCTACAGGGTTCCCCAATAAGCCCAAACAAGTAGTATTAGCATCTATTTCCACATAACCAGCCCCTCGACCTATGACAGTCTATTTCATCTTCTTTTTCAGGCGCCGTAAAACCAATACTTCCATACACCTAGCTATCTTGGTTCCCATAAACTCTTTCCGGGCAATTGGTTTTACCAATATGGTATATAAACCTGCTCGGTTACCCCCCAGGACATCGGTAAATATCTGGTCCCCTATTACCGCAGTTTCTTTAGCAGTTACCCCCATAATAGAAAGGGCCCGGTGATACCCGCCCCGACGGGGTTTTTGTGCTCGATGCACATAGGGAATACCCAAACTCTTAGCTACCGCCACAACTCTTTCTTCACCATTATTGGATAAAATGCAGGCTTTAAAGCCCTGTTGTTTTATTAGGTTAAACCACTTGCTTACTTCTTCTCGAACTTCATTGCTGTTCCATTCGGTAATAGTATTATCCAAATCCAAGATAAAAGCAGTGATATTTAATTGATTTAAGTTTTTTAAGGGTATATCGAGAATAGAGTCAACATATATCCGAGGATATAGTAAGTTAAACAAAAACTCACCTCATAGCCGCTATTTTTTCTCTAAGCATGGCAGCAGCTATTTCTGGTGCCACCGGGTTCATGTAAATACCAGTGGCAAACTCTACCCCGGTAGCAACTATAAGACGGGGTACAATTTCCATATACCAGTGATAGCCCCCATGAATATCCTAATTTACTGGTGCCGTATTTAACACAATATTATATGTGGGATTATCCAGACAATCAACCGTAGCAGGCATGAATTTTTTATAAGAGCAATTATTACAAGAAACTCCGGGGTAAGCCACCGGAGTAAATTTGCCTGCCAAAAAACCTGCTAATAAAATTAGAGCGTACCAGGAAATAACCTGATACGCCAATTACTTTAATTTAGTTATCCAAAATTCTTTTCAGGAAAACACGCGTTCTTTCATTGGTAGGATTATTAAATATAACTTCCGGGACATCGTCTTCGACAATAACTCCACTGTCCATAAAAACTACTCTATTGGCAACATCTCGGGCAAAAGCCATTTCGTGCGTAACCACTAACATGGTAAGCCCACTCTTAGCCAAATCCTTCATTACCTTAAGCACTTCTCCTACCATTTCCGGATCCAGAGCGCTAGTAGGTTCGTCAAACAATAACGCTTCCGGTTCCATGGAAAGAGCGCGGGCAATAGCTACCCGCTGTTTTTGGCCACCTGATATTTGATGAGGCCGGGCTTTAATAAACTGGGACATCCCCACCAAATCAAGATATTCCATGGCTATTTTCCTGGCTACCTCTTTACTGCGTTTTAAAACCTTAACCTGACCTACGACACAATTTTCAAGTACAGTTAAATTATTAAATAAATTAAACTGTTGAAAAACCATTCCTAATTTGGCCCGGTAGGCAGCATTACTCATATCGTGTTCCAGAATATTTTTACCATGAAATAGTATTTCCCCGCTGGTAGGAATCTCTAAGAGATTTAAGCAGCGTAACAAAGTAGATTTGCCCGAACCGCTGGAGCCTATTATACAGACTACTTCGCCCTTGCTGACCGAAAAATTGATATCCTTTAGAACTTCGTTTTCCCCAAAAACCTTCCGCAAATGGCGTATTTCTATTATTTTATCCATTATTGCTACCTGCCTATAATCTTGATTTCTGCCTCAGGAACAGTTTGCGACCCATGGATCGTATAAACGTCCGGTCCTTCCAGTTTTTTCTCAAAATACCTTAGTAATCGGGTAATAGTAAAAGTCATAATAAGATAAATAACACAGGTGACTAAGAAAACCTCAAAATACCTGAAGTTATTACCAGCCGCAGCTTTGGACTGGAAAAAAAGTTCGGTCACACCGATAACCATAAGCACGGAAGTATCTTTAATATTAATAATAAACTCGTTACTTGTAGCTGGCAGAATATTGCGAATAGCCTGTGGCAATACAATACATGCCATAGTTTGCGCATGAGTCATCCCTATAGCATGAGCCGCCTCAAACTGACCTTTGTCTATAGATATAATGCCTCCTCTTACAATTTCCGCCATATAAGCCCCGGTATTAATTGAAACTATAAATATACCAGCGTATAGTGTTGGTAAATGAATTCCATAAACCATAGCCGCGCCATAGAATATAACCATGGCTTGCACTATCATCGGTGTTCCTCTGAATATTTCAATATAACACAGTAAAATAAAATTAATTACCTTTAAAATTGCCTTATTTAGGGGATGGGTATTATGGTCGATAGGGATTGTTCGGATTACACCAATTAATAAACCTATGATAAAACCTATAATTGTACCTGTCAGAGCTATTAGTAAAGTAGTCCCGGCCCCTCTTAGAAAGAGAGGCCAGTAATTTTGTACAATGTAATATACCCACTCAAAAAAGCCACTACTTGCGTCTACCGCCATTTAATAAATACACTCCTATATTAACTAATAAGTATGTTTATTGCGTCACGGGCTGATTAGCGATAGCCTTATCCATTAAAGCCTTTTTCTGCTCATCGGTAAGTCCTGCTAAAATTTCGTTAATTTTATTCAACAATTCGGTATTGCCTTTCTTTATCCCGACGGCAATAGCTACATCATCATCAGAAGCCTGAAAACCCTGACCTTCGGCAAATTCAACCATGGCAAAATTATCATTGGCCGCGGTGGCAGAAATACCTTCCGGCCTTTCCGATACATAACCATCAATAATCCCTGATTCAAGTGCTACCCGCATAGCCGGAAAATCATCCATGGCCGTTTGTTTTTTTACATCAGGAATCTGGTCAATAACTGTATAATGAAAGGTATTTAACTGAGCTGTAATCTTGGCTCCTGAGAAATCCTCCAGTTTGGTAGCGTTTTCATAAACTGAACCCTTCTTAACTACCATTACCAAATCAGAGCGGTAATAAGGTTCACTAAAATCAATAGTTTTTTTCCTTTCTGCCGTAGGTGACATACCCGCAATAATAGCATCAATCGTTCCGGATTGGACAGCAGGAGTTAACCCATCCCAGGCAGTTTTTACTATAACCAATTTTTTACCCATACCTTCAGCTAATATCTTGGCAATTTCAACATCGTAGCCACCGGCAAATTCCTTGGTACCGGAAATAGGAACAGCACCATTGGAATCATCAGCTTGAGTCCAGTTAAAAGGAGGATAGCCACATTCAAGCCCTACCTTAAATTCCGAATCATCAGAACCCCCGCAGCCTATTGCGCTTATACCCAATCCCATGATAAGGACAGCGCATAATACCAACTTTACAATCTTCTTCATGTCCTTCCCCTCACTTCGTTAAATTTTTGTATTTTTCCGTGCTTTTTAAGATATTGTATCATAAACATGTAGGATAAAGTGCTTTTATATTGTTATTGTAGAAAGAAAATAACATAAAATAACACTGCAAAAGTAATAAACATGCATTAGGTTGAATAATGGGACACTGCTTACTTGTCCAAAGGGAACAAAGATATATTACTAACGTTCATTCTAATGTAGTACCCAAGGCACTAGTAATGCTCCCGTAAAGAAGCTATAATTAATCAGTTGCAATTAAATTTTATATTTTATAGCAAATTATCACTTATTTGTTAATTTAATTAAGTATAATATTAAAAAAATAGACGTTAGGTGAGTATAATATTGGAAAACTGGATTGAAAAGATAAAAAATTATCAACCGGGAATTTATGGACAAAAAGAGGCGCTGATAACCGCAGTAGTCGTACCACTGGTGGAGTCAAGAGGAAAAACCTGTATACTTTTTGAAAAAAGGTCCCCTACTTTAGAACACCAGCCAGGAGAAATCTGTTTTCCCGGTGGAGCAACTGAGCCCGGTGACCGCAATCCCCAGGTTACAGCTATAAGAGAAACCTGTGAAGAATTAGGATTATCCCCCGATGATATTGAGTTAATCGGTCAATTGGACACCCTGGCTCCACCAAATGGTTTAATACTGTACCCTTTTGTAGCTAGGCTAAAAGATATTAACCGTATACAGATAAACCAGGCTGAAGTGGAAAAAGTTTTCTGGATTCCTTTGGAATATTTACTACAATACCAGCCCAAGGAGTACAAAACCATCTTACAAGCGAAAAGGGCGAAAGATTTTCCCTATCACCTTATTCCCCAAGGAATTAATTACCCTTTTCGGGTTAACCAGGTTATTGATTACTTCTATATATGGGAGGGCATAGTTATATGGGGGCTTACTGCTCGAATTCTCCATCATTTATTAGAGTTAATTAAATAAGATTAGCTTAAGGAGAGTTGAAGGATATAAATTCAGTGACTTCCCAATTCGTCGGCGATTATATATATAACATAGGTTATGTGGCAAGTCAAGACAAGGCTTAATTTTTCTAGCTGGTATGCGAACTTTTTTAAAATATAAGCCGTTATTAAAGTTCTCCATAAAATAGGGTCTAAATTAGCTTATAATTAAGTTTTATATTATTTACTGCCCAGTATATCATATTTCATGATACACATTTCCAGTGCCTGTATTGAATCAGGTTGCATATTTACAAAAAAGTGCCACAAATAATCAGGTTCTATAAAACCTACAGGACCTGATTATTTGTGGCCTTAAAGGGGGTAGAATATATAAGATAAAAATAAACCTAAATTTTTTGAAGTGTTACATACCTGGTTTTGAAATAACAGTAGGAAAGGAGTACAATAAATGCCTCATTCTTTATTGGTGCGTTTTAAGACTGCCAGGATATTGCTGGCCAGCATATTAAGCTTACCATTATTGATGCTTACACCAGCTTTAGCTATGGCTAGTGAAGCTGATTTGGTAATCCCTAGCTTAAGTGCCGAACAAAACCAATTGCTTTTTTATGGTATTGTGGTATGTATTCTGGGCATGATATATGCTTTATATCAATTCAATAAAGTAAAAAAATTGGATGCCCATCAGGCTATGTTGGATGTAGCCAATACTATTTATGAAACCTGTAAGACTTATTTAGTGCAACAAGGAAGATTTTTAGCTATACTCTTTATTTTTATCGGTGTGTGTATAGCTTTCTACTTTGGTTTCTTAAGCCAAATGCCGGTTGGTTCAGTATTATTCATTTTGATGTGGACCATAATAGGTATTTTGGGTTCCTACAGTGTGGCTTGGTATGGTATTCGCATGAATACCCTGGCTAACAGCAGAACGGCTTTTGCCGGTCTTACCAGAAAACCCCTGCGGGTATTGAATATAGCTCTTGATGCAGGTATGAGCATTGGTTTGCTCCTGGTCTGTGTTGAGCTTATTATGATGTTAATAATCCTCCTCTTTGTTCCCCGGGACCTGGCTGGAGCAAGCTTTATCGGCTTTGCCATAGGTGAATCCCTGGGAGCTAGTGCTCTGCGTATTGCTGGTGGTATATTTACCAAAATCGCCGATATTGGCGCCGACCTGATGAAAATAGTCTTTGGCATCAAGGAAGATGACCCGCGCAATCCTGGTGTTATTGCCGACTGCACCGGAGACAACGCCGGCGACAGTATAGGGCCTACGGCAGACGGTTTTGAGACTTACGGGGTAACCGGAGTTGCAGTAGTTACCTTTATCGTTCTGGCGGTGGCACCGCATCTGCAAACCGCATTACTCACTTGGGTTTTTGTAATGCGTATTCTTATGGTTATTACGTCCGTAGTGGCTTTCTATATTAATAAATCCATAAGCCAAGGAAGATACGCCCATGCTGACGATCTTGACTTCGAACAGCCTTTGACTAACCTGGTATGGATTACTTCCATCCTGTCTATCATAGGTACATTCGTTGCCAGTTATTTTATGCTGGGACCCAACTCCGGCGTACCTGAGGAACTTTCTTCCCTCTGGGTAATATTGGCAACTATTATTAGCTTCGGCACCCTGGGCGCCGCTTTAATCCCTGAATTTACCAAGATTTTTACCAGCCCCAAATCAGGTCATGTAGCTGAAGTTGTTAAGGCTTCAAGAGAAGGCGGACCTTCACTTAACATCCTGTCTGGACTGGTTGCAGGTAATTTCAGCGGTTTCTGGATTGGATTAGTTTTCATTGTTTTAATGTTTGGGGCTTATTATGCCAGCACTTTTGGTTTAGCTAATATTATGTCCTATCCTTCTATATTCGCTTTCGGTCTCGTGGCTTTCGGAATGCTGGGTATGGGACCAGTTACCATTGCTGTGGACAGTTATGGCCCGGTTACTGATAATGCCCAATCTATATATGAACTTTCCTTAATCGAGGAAATTCCGAATGTTGCCCAGCAGATTGAAAAGGATTTTGGTTTTAAACCTGACTTTGATAAAGCCAAATACTACCTGGAAGCCAATGATGGCGCCGGCAACACCTTTAAAGCAACGGCTAAGCCAGTATTAATTGGAACAGCTGTTGTTGGTGCAACCACTATGATTTTCTCCCTTATTCTGGTTATACAGAACGTCCTGCACGTAGAACCAGAATCAATTCTTAACCTGCTTAATCCTTACACTATCCTGGGATTAATTTGCGGCGGTGCGGTTATCTTTTGGTTTACTGGTGCTTCTACCCAAGCAGTTACAACAGGAGCTTATCGTGCGGTTGAATATATCAAGAGAAATATTCGCCTAGATGATGAGGCCAGCCAGGCAGCTAATATTGAAAACTCCAAAGAAGTAGTAAAAATATGTACCCAATATGCCCAGTCAGGCATGTTTAACATCTTTCTTGCCATATTCTCCTTTGCCCTGGCATTTGCTTGTCTGGCAGCTCCTTCAAGTTATAACGCACCAGTTTCCTTATTTGTTTCTTATCTCATGTCAATCGCTGTATTCGGTTTATTCCAGGCCGTCTTTATGGCTAATGCCGGTGGATGCTGGGATAATGCCAAAAAAGTAGTAGAAGTGGATCTCCAGGAAAAAGGTACTGAACTTCATGACGCTTCCGTGGTAGGTGACACCGTAGGTGACCCCTTCAAAGACACCTCTTCGGTAGCCTTAAACCCAATTATCAAGTTTACCACCCTGTTTGGCCTACTGGCTATGGAAATCGCCATCTCGGAATCTTTCCGGCAGGTAGCCCCCATCGCGGGTATTATCTTCCTGGTGATTGCTTTGTTCTTTGTATGGAAATCCTTCTATGGTATGAGAATACCGGCTAAATAATTGCAGTAATTAATTGCTGAATACAAAACACCGGGTAACTATCCGGTGTTTTGTATTTCTAAGGTTTCCTGACAAAAAAAACACCCTGGTTATACTACCAGGGCATAAGTAAATTAAAGATATTTAAGGGGATCCTTATTTTAGAATCGGGTGGTTATTAACCGTATGGTAGATTTTATTCCTTTATCTCCCCCCATCTAAAATAATTTATTTTATGCTATTATTAGCTACTAGCTATACCACATATTTGACTTGAGAAGTAATTAGGTCAGCAATTTCTTGCCTGATGGCAATGGTATTAATAGGTATATAATTACCTAGCTTCTCAATATTAGTTAGGTTTTCTATCAATTCATCGCCTTCATACACAGCTGCTACTACTTCTTTGGCTAAATTAATCATAGACGCAATGGCTGTATTTATATAAACTTTAGCCATGTTTAGTTTCATTTTAGCAGCTTCTTCGCCATTATTAGCTACATCCTTTTGCGCCCGCAGATATGCGCTTTCCATACCAAAAACCTGCATGCACATATCTGCAATCTTACCTACAATTTCTTGATATTTGAGAACTTCATTACCATATTTATCTAGCGCTGCTCCAACTGTATAGAGTAGAATATCTTTACCAGCTTGAACCAACTCCAATTCTCCATTACGCCTGGGGACTCCGGCAGCTAACCGCTCCCGAACCTGAGCAATGGCTCCCTTTAAAGGTATTTGCCCGCTTAAACCGCGGCGAATGAGGGTACTTGTTATAACGGTACGGTTTATTTCATTGGTGCCTTCAAAGATTCTGTAAACTCTGCAGTCCCTATAAAGCCTTTCAATAGGATAATCTGCAGTAACCCCATATCCACCATGAATTTGTACACCTTCATCCATGACATAACCCTGCACTTCGGTAGCAAAAACTTTATTAATGGAGCACTCTAATGCGTATTCCTCAATACCTTTAGCAGCCACTTGCCCGCCATCCGGGCCAGAAATGTCAAGACTGTCCATCATTTTATCTAATAGACCACCGGTACGATATACCATACTTTCAGCAACATAGGTTCTTGTAGCCATTTCAGCAAATTTTTCTTTTATCAAACCAAATTCTGAAATCGATTTGCCGAACTGTTTACGATCCACAGCAAACTGAGCAGCAAGTTCTATCGCCTGCTTACAATTGCCAACAGCATTGCTTGCCAATTTATAACGCCCCATATTAAGAATATTAAAAGCAATAACATGACCTTTGCCAATCTGAAAGAGTACATTCTCCACCGGCACTTTCACATCTTCGAGTATTAATGTGCGAGTGGATGATCCTTTTATACCCATTTTCTTCTCTTCCGGTCCAGTAGAAAGGCCTTCAGAATTAGCGTCCACAATGAAGCCAGTAAACTTCTCACGGTCTATTTTGGCAAATACTATGAATATATCAGCAAACGCCGAGTTGGTTATAAATTGTTTAGTCCCATTTAGAATATAGTATTTACCATCTGGGCTTAATACTGCCCAGCTTTTGGCAGAAAGAGCATCTGAACCTGCACCTGGCTCAGTTAATGCATAAGCTGTAACAATTTCGCCTGTTACTATACCAGGCAGGTATTTTAATTTTTGTTCATGGGTCCCAAAATATACTATTGGTAATTGTCCTATTCCGGTCTGCCCCCCATGGGTCATAGCGAATCCGCCTGCTCTTCCCATACATTCTGCAATTATGCATGTACTGATTTTATCCATGGCATAGCCACCATACTCTTCTGGTACATCTGTACCAAGAAGGCCTAGTTCTCCAGCCTCAAGCAGGAGCTCTTTGTTTAATCCCTCTTTCTTAGCTTCCAAGTCATCAATCTGTGTAAGAACCCTATCATTAACAAATCCTAGAGCAGTTCTGTAAATCATTTTGTGTTCATCAGTAAAATCCTCAGGAGTAAAAATTGCTTGCGGATCAATTTGCTCAAAGAGGAAATTACATCCTTTAATTACAGCATCATGCATCTAGGTCACCTCACTTTCCCCAATTGTCCATTACTTTACTTATCTATATAATTTGGTTTCCGTTTTTCGACAAAGGCGGTAAGGCCCTCCTTGCCATCTGCACTGGAAAATGCAATTACAAAATTTTGAATCTCCAAATTCAAACCTGAGTTAATATCCACATTCCCGCCATTATTTATTGCTTCCTTGGCCATTTGTATTGCCACTAAAGGTTTTTTAGCAAGCTTCTTGGCCATTTTCATAGCCTCTTCGAGAAGGCTATCAACAGGAACTATTTTATTAACTAGACCTATCTTTTCAGCGTTAGCAGCATCAATAATATCACCTAAAAATATTAGCTCTTTTGCCTTAGTGGCCCCAATTAGCCTAGGCAGACGCTGGGTACCACCCCCCCCGGGTATAATTCCCAAACCCGTTTCAGGAAAGGCAAATTTAGCATTATCTGCAGCAATACGGAAATCACAAGCTAGAGCCAGTTCACAGCCACCGCCAAAAGCTACGCCACTAATGGCAGCTATAACTGGTTTGGATAAACTTTCTATCTTAGCAAAAGCCGTCTTAGAACCTTGACAAAATGTATATGCTTCAACCGGTGTTAAAGTAGCCATTTCGGATACATCAGCACCTGCTGCAAATGCCTTGCTACCAGAACCGGTAATAATAACCACTTTAACCGAAGGATCAGCTTGAATTTCTTCAGCAGCTTGAGCTAATTCCTTAAACACCATGCTATTTAGAGGATTCATCGGAGGACGGTTAAGCGTTATAACAGCTACCTCATCTTCTTTATTAAAGAGAATTGTTTCGTAGGCCATAAGCGCTCTCCCCTTTCTTTTTTTAGTTAAGAATTACGGATAGCCGAGCAGTGAGCCTGGGGATAAAACCTAGTATTAATTCCGTTTAAGTGACCCACTGCTCTCAACTATTCAAAGCATTTTATAGGCTTAACTTTTATTTCTTGTAGCTATACCAACCTTCGCCTGTCTTCCTGCCCAGTTTTCCAGAGTTAACAATAGCCTTTAGAGTATAAGGTGGAGCCCAGAACGGATCTTTTGTTTCATCGTAGAAAACATCCAGCACTAATTTGGAAATATCTATTCCGGTAAAGTCCATTAGTTCAAAAGGACCCATTGGATAGTTCAATCCAAGTTTTACAGCAGTATCAATATCGGCCGGGGTAGCTACTCCTGTCTCTACTAAACGTATTGCCTCCAGGAATTGGGGTAACATAACCCGATTTACGATGAAGCCAGGAGTATCCTTTTTGACTTCAACTGTAGTCTTGCCAAAAGATTTAGCTACGTTGGTTGCAATCTCAACTGTTTCATCACTGGTCGCGTAACCACGGATAATCTCACATAGTCTCATCAAAGGTACCGGGTTGAAAAAGTGCATTCCTACAAATTTATCAGCGCGCTTAGTGGCACCAGCGAGTAAAGATATAGATATGGATGAGGTATTTGTCGCCAAAATGACATCCGGTCTTAATATCTGGTCTAGTTCAGCCAGAACCGCTTTCTTAATGTTTACGTCTTCAACAATAACTTCAATCATGTAGTCAACTGCAGCCAGATCTTGTCTGTTTGTAGTTTTCTTAATGCGTCCAATAATGGCATCTTTAGTTGCCTGGTCCATTTTCCCTTTCTCGACATTCTTGCTTAAGACCTTGTCAATACCTGCAATGCTTTTATCTATAAAAGCCATATCCATATCGCATACTATAACATCATAACCAGCCTGAGCAGCTACCTGAACGATACCGGTCCCCATGGCGCCTGCTCCTAAAACACCGATTGTTTTAATTTCCATATTATTACCTCCATTCTCATGGTTATTTTTATAAGAAAACTTTAAAACTCACTTACTCAACGTCTAAAATCCTCATCAACTTTTGTTAAATTCCAGTACCCGTAATAGCAATTTAATCAATTATGCCACGGCCTTTTATTGCTTCAATCTCGGCGTCGGTGTAGTCTAATAGTTCTTTCATAATTCTTTCAGTGTCATAACCTACATCAACTGAGCCGCGCCATACCTGACCAGGGGTATCCATAAATTTGGGTACAAACCCAAACGCTTCTATTTCTCTGTCAATAGCCGGGACATAATATTTAATAAAATTACCCCTGGCATGCCAGTGCGGATCTTGATATATATCTTTGGGTGTCTTGACTATGCCCACTGGAGTTTTATATTTGTCCATATGATCCTGTGCTTCTTGCGCAGTGCGTTCACTAAACCATTTATCAATATAGTTATACAGAGCTACTCCCTTAGGAGAGTCAACTGCTTCCTTAGTGGCTCCGCATTCTTCCCATTTCCACTCTTCAGGATCGAGGCCTAACCCTTCTAAACAGCGATCATATGCCGCTTTCCCAAATGCTCCGATAAAGGCCCAGCGTCCATCTTTGCACCGATGCATTGAAGCAGGCTGGAATATAGGTACGCGGTTGCCAACACGACTTTTTTCAACCCCTAAGTTAATATAAGCAGCCCAATGATCATCCAAATTGCGTGCTTGGGTTTCTACTTGGGCAAGATCGATCTCTTGGCCCATACCGCCGTTTAAGACATGTATATAACCAGCACAACAAGCACCAAAGGCGTATACCCCGGTTAGGTAATCATTGGGAAAAGGCTGTCCGTACATGGGCGGACCGTCGGGAAATCCGACCATGTTAGCAAAACCACCTTCACATTGGCCGATGGGATCATAGGAAGCACGGTCGCATATTTTCGGGTCACCGCCAAACTGGGGACGCCCAAAACCACTTACATGCACAATAACCAGTTTGGGATTAACTTTCAGCAATTCTTTTGGATCTATACCAAATTTATCTAACCAAACGATATTCTCCAGCCAAACATCAACTTGTTTAATCAATCTATAAAATATCTCTTGAGATTCCTTAAATTTATTGAAGTTAGCATTTAGGGCAAAACTCAGCTTGTTTCTTTTTTGGCAATAAGCAGCCCCCATTTCTTTGGTCCCATCCGGGCTCTTAATAGCTGGTCTTTGTGTACGGTAGGAATCTCCTATCCGGGGTAGTTCCATATGGATTACCTCTGCCCCAAAATCGGCCAGCAATTGCCCCCCGAACGGTCCGGCTACAATAGACCCTGAGACTAAAACTCTCATGCCTGTCAATGGACCAAATTTAGGTATAAAATACGGTGCAGGTTTTTTTTCTAATGTTTTCCACCGTTCCATTTTTTGTCTCCTCCTTTGTAAATAGGGAGAAAATTGCTATAATGTTATTAGTCTACTTTTATTACCATCGAAGCTGCTATATCACCAGCTGCACAACCAGTAAATGCACCGTAACCGCCACCCTGTATTGCTAAGGCTTCAATTAACTCAATAATAGCTCTTCCTGCGGTTGGTGCCTGTGGATGGCCATAAACCATTGAAGATCCGTAATTATTAATTATTTTTTGATCAATATTTAGCTGCTTGCTGGTATTTATATCATTTACTATGAAAGGATTATGCGTTTTTACCTGGCTGAGGTCGCTTATCTTTATACCGGCAGCTTCGGTGGCTTTCTTTAATGCCGGAGCGGGAGCACCAGCCATGCGTCCAGCAGCAACCCTTAGTGAGGCATAGGATAAGATCTGTACAGTTATATTAGGATCTGCGCTCAATTCCTTGGCTTTTTCCTTGCTAGTTACAATAATTCCGCAGTTACCATCGGCTGGATGTGTTTGACTGCCAAAGGTTAATACTCCGCCTTCTTCCATTGGTTTTAATTTGGCGAGAGATTCTCTTGAGGTGGAAGTGACACCTTCATCTGCTTCTATTAGCACAACTTTCTTACCCTGTTTTAGTTCTACCGGGAACATGTAGCGCTTTTGGAAAGCCCTGTCATTTGCTAATGCATCCTGATATTGTTCATACCGCAATAATGTAACCTCATCGCATTCCTCCCTGGTTATGCCTACTTCTTTGGCTACTGCTTCAGCGGTCTGGTACATTTTTAATCCTGCTCCTGGTGATGGATCCCGGTTAAAATTGTCTATAACAATGTTTTCTATATCCAGACTACCAGTCTTACTATTCGGCGATACTACAAATGAATGATTTGAGGTACGGTCAACGGAAAGACAAAAGACTGTGCCATTTATCCCCATTTCCACATCATTAGCAGCCAGTGCCAGGCTGGTAACGGAAGTGGTACAAACCTGGTTAAGTCCTAATGCTGGAATATCTTTAACACGATTAAGAATAACTGCGGCACTATAAACATGCCCAAAAAATGTTAAAGGAGTAGTTATGGTCTGCCCAAAATAAAGAAAATCAAGTACTGTGGGATCAATATTTTTGGCCTCAAACCAGCGTCTTGCTGTGGCAGCACCTAATACAATAGGATTTTCACCTTTTAAGGATCCGTTCCACCGAATAAAAGGTGTTGAATAATAGCCACCATAAGGAATAAAAGCCTTAGTATACATATTTAAAAACCCCCTTAGTTTTTTGTTATGAGTTGATTATTGATTTTCAAAATTTTATATTGTTCATTTTTTGACTTACTCCATCCCTCCTTATTATTTATTTGCGCACCTTTGTTGCGTCTTCTTATCCGAATAGCCAGAGAAAAAGGGAAAATTATCGGTGCACTATGCCAATATATAATAGCAAAAATCGTGCCATCATATGTTAATAATCCCAATATAAGGTTATTTACCAAAGAAAAAAGCCCAGATTCTGAAATATTTTTGAAAATCTGGGCTTTAGTTTTCGTCTATTTTGTTATCCTTTTTTCTAATTTGGTTGCACTTTTTATACCAATGTGGTTGAAAAATTTATACTCGGTATTATTAACGCATCATTAAAGATTGCTGTTTTTTCTTTCGATATAAAGCAGTTCTATGAATACCTAAACGCCTGGCAGCTTCACCTACACGGCCATTACATTCAGCTAAAACCTGATCTATATATTCTTTTTCCACCTTTTTTAGGTAATTTTTCAAAGGACCTTTATATATAGAGGAAACAACTAATGACTTATCTGGCTCTTTTGCGCTAATGGGAAAAAGCGTAATATCATCTTCTAATTCCAATTTATTCCCCACTGAAGTTACCACCATTCTTTCGATAACATTCCTTAACTCCCTGACATTGCCCGGCCAATCATATTCAGTCAGATAGCGGATAGCACTCTCGGAAAGGGACTTATTCAAACCGTACTTGCGATTATACTCCTGTAAAAATTTTTCAGCCAGAATTATAATATCTTCTGGCCTTTCTCTTAAGGGAGGCAATTTTATTGGTATAACATTAATGCGGTAATATAAATCTTCCCTAAATAGACCTTCTTGTACCATTTCCTTTAGATTTTTATTAGTCGCACAAACCAGACGAATATCTGTTTTATAAGTAGTGGTGCTGCCCAACCTCTGGACTTCACCAGTTTCTATTACTCTGAGCAATTTAGACTGCATTGTTAAAGGCAGATCGCCTATTTCATCGAGAAACAAAGTTCCCTTATTGGCAATTTCCACTAAGCCCGGTTTGCCTCTACTACTAGCTCCAGTAAAAGCACCCGCACTATAACCAAAAAACTCTGATTCTAGCAATTCCGTTGGTATTGCTGCACAGTTTACTGGGATGAAAGGCTCTTGAGCTCTTGGACTATTACAGTGTACATACCTGGCTATAACTTCTTTGCCTGTACCAGATTCCCCAAATAGCATTACCGTACTATCTGATTTCGCAACTTGTGTACATTTCTCTATTATATCTTTCATAATCTGACTTTTAGCTACCACTTCGTCTTGCTTTAACTCTCTTTGGCCTAAATATTCTGCTACTGTTTTGTACCGATCTTCCGTTATTTTACTCTCTTCTTCCAAGGCTTCAAGATATTTTTCCAGCAACCCAATATCACGGGAGTTGACAATGACTATGCTAACCTTACCATCTATATCCAATACCGGTGTAGCTGTTGCCATTATTTTTTTGCCGTGCCTATTTTTTATTATACCAGTTACAACTTTACATTCCTTCAGGGCTTCCAAAGCAAACGAACGGTCATATATGCCATCTTTTACTATATCCTTAAGATTCCGTCCCACTAGTTCCTGGGGATCAACATCTAATAAGCTTCCCGTAGCTGGGTTACAAAGAATCACAGTGCCATTACCATCAATTACCAATATAGCATCATAAGAATTGATAATGACTTTTTTCAGTTCTTCTTTGGAACATTTTTTATTACTTTTATCCGACCTAACCTCTTCACCCATACCTCCACCTCCGTAATAAAATCAATTCTTCCTTGCTTTAATAATTTCAAGAAGTGGAATGGATTTCGTGCATATTATATAGACAACAAAAATAACTTATTTCTTAATTATATATTTATTGGTTATATTTGGAAACTAGAATAGTGATGGGACGCTCAAATGTAATTCCTTCGTGTGAAACTCTTAAATGATAGATATTTTCAAACGAAATGAAACTCAAAACTAGCTGTTATGCAATTATGCAGGATCTGCTTGTCAAACAGATATAGATCAGATGCAGCAAGTTAATCTATTCTAAACTACGCTTTAGCATGACAGTTACTTGATTTTCATGATCAGGGCATTGAACTGTTATAGAATCTCCTTCCCACCAGGGTAATTTTCCTCCAAATTGAAAGGTCATCAAGCTGGGAAAGATATCGTGGTAGAAAAAACCACACAGACCACCATTGTTATAACAATTAACAACGAGCTTTTCTCCTATGTAATGCCCTGCACTGCAATTGCCTTTTACATCTGTAACCGTTGCTGAAATATTGTAGCCTATTCCCAAATCCTTTGCCATGCAATAACCCCCCCTTTATTCTTAAAATCTAAAAAATACAAATGTTTTATCTAGTACAGTTTTATCTAGTACAATATTCTTTAGCAAAATCCATACCAATTTCATTTAATACTTATAAAATGCACCTACAATCCCTAGTCAATGGTAATTATTAGATCAAAAAATTATTTGTTAATTTTTTCAATTTTGTATTATGTTGTGAATTGGCAACCAATACCGGTTGCATTTTTTCACATGGTATTTTTAATGCAACCATAATTTAGGTTTAGTTAGGTATATTTTACCAAATAAAAAGCAACTCGTTTAGTGAGTTGCCAAAATATTTAAAATTTTTTTACATATCAGGTTTCAACTGAAATTTCCTTAATAAGTTTTTTTAATGCCCTTTTTTCAATCCGGGATACATAAGAACGTGATATGCCAAGTTTTTTCGCAATTTCCCGCTGTGTTTCCTTAAGACCGTTAAATAATCCGTAACGCATTTCTATTACCTGGCGCTCCCGCCGGGACAATACATCGATTTTATCCTTGACTTTTTCCTCCTGTAATTTTGTTTCCACCATGTCAACAATTTCATTATCAACCGTCAAAACATCCAAAAGAGAAATTTCATTTCCTTCTTTATCATAACCAATAGGATCATAGATAGAAATCTCTTGTTTTACCTTTTTAATATTACGCAAATGCATTAGAACTTCATTTTCTATACAGCGTGCTGCATAGGTGGCAAGCCGCACTCCCCGGTCGTCGTTGTAAGTTTTGATAGCCTTGATAAGTCCAATTGTGCCTATAGAGATTAAATCCTCCATATCTTCGCCACTGCTTTCGTACTTCCGAACTACATGCGCAACCAGACGCAGATTTCGTTCTATCAGAACATTTCTAGCTTCTTCACTACCGTTCTTCAGTTCAAGTAAATAACGCTTCTCTTCCTCCTCCCCCAAGGGTTGTGGGAACACCTGGTTTTGCAGGTAACCAAAAAGAAATAGAATTCCCTTGACTACAGCCGCAACTGCCAGTACCCATCCCCAAAAAGTCAAGCTACCACCTCCCAAGCAATTAGACCGCCTTATAATATATGTATCACGGCGGTCTAATGTTAAAGGTAAATGGTACCAATATAAGTAAACTAAGGAGCAGGTCTTTCCCCTACTCCTAAGCTAACCTCTATATGCTTTTTGATAAATTTTAAGTACATCTTCTTTCTCTAGTTTCTTGAAGCCTCCAATAGCTCCTCGGACAGTAACCCTTACAGCCATCTCTTCGAGACGGTCTTCCTCTACCCCCACTTCTTTAAGGGTGCTAGCCAAACCTAAGGAGCGGAAAAACGCAGCTGTTTTCTCTATACCTGCCCTTGCTAGTTTCATATCATCTAATTCGCCCTCTATTTCCCAGACGTTACGAGCATATTCCCCAAATTTAGGTGCAGTCTCTTCACTTAAAACGTAATCCATCCAATAGGGAGTTAGTATCGCTAAACCCAGACCATGGGTAATGTCATAAATAGCACTTAGTTCATGTTCCATAGCATGGGTAGCCCAGTCTTCTTGTTTACCTTCGCCTATTAATCCATTTAAGGCCAGACTCCCTGTCCACATTATATTAGCCCGGGCTTCATAATCCTCAGGATTAGCAATGACTTGGGGAGCATAATAAATACAGGTCTTGAGCATAGCCTCTGCCATACGGTCTTGGATAAAAGTTCCCGGAGTTAGACTGAAATACTGTTCAAAGATATGACTCATTATATCAGCTATCCCGGCTGCAGTTTGCTCTGCAGGCACCGTGAAGGTGTAAACCGGATCTAGTATTGAAAATTTGGGGATTAAATGCATACTACCCGTTCCCATTTTTTCCAGGGTATCTTCATTGCTTATTACAGCATTACCGTTCATTTCCGACCCAGCAGCAGCCAGGGTAACTACTGTTCCTACTGGAAGTGCCCCCTTAATTCTGGCCTTGCGAGTAAAGAAATCCCAGGGATCCCCCTCATACATAACGCCTGCAGCAATGATCTTAGCACAGTCAATAGTACTACCACCGCCTACGGGTAAGATAAAATCGACTCCATGCTGCCTACATAGCTCAATACCCTTACGGACACTGCTGACCCTTGGATTAGGCTGAATTCCCGATAGTTCAACATATTCAATCCCATTTTCACTCAATATTTTTACTACCTGTTCATAAATCCCGCTGCGTTTAATACTTCCTCCCCCATAAACCAACAATACCTTGCGGCCATACTTTAATATCTCCTTACCCAGCTGTTCAATTTGCCCTTTGCCAAAAAGAATACGGGTACCGACTTGATAAGTAAAATTCTGCAATGTCAAACCTCCCATCTTAGGGATATTATACCCTATCCATAGCTAAAATAAGTGACGTTTTCCGGTACCAGACACGAAAATCATCACTTATTGGCAGCGAAGTTTAATAACCCTAGATTGTAATATTACCAAACTATGCTACAACACTTTGGGTTAAGCATTAAACGTTGAAGGTTATTATTTATATTATTATTTTATTATTTTTGGATAAAGAGATGTGGCGGGAGCCGTTTTAATAAAACAAGGTTCCCGAAGTTTATGGACTATTTGGTTAAGACAAAGTTCAGACTTACGAATGCTTATGAAGTCTTATGAATACTATAATGCTTTTTTTCACGGAAAAACCGTTCAAACAATAACTAATTACCTCGGTATTGGTTCATAAGGTTTTGCTTTGCACAAGAATGAATCGAAAAGGTTTATAATAGGTTTTATTTTTTGATTGCGCCATTTGTAATATAATTTCCCTTCATCCACATTATAGATTGCTACAAATCCACATAGTCGAAAAACACGAAAAACCATACATATCCCCTCTCCTTTTTAAATCGTATAAGCCGAATTTTACCATATAAATAATTTTATTACAATATTTAGTTATATTTGCTTTTTAATATGGAATATTTATGCATTCTAACCTGCAAAATATTACTTTTTGTAGTAGAACCATTTTATGTCATACAGTTTTCTATATAAGTTAAAACGGTATCATAGTTCCCAGAAGCAATATTTTCCATATACTATACTAGAAAGGAGCAAAACCTCAGCAGCAGCCATACCTGTCCACCGCCCGAGTCCTTTACGTGGATAACTTTGGCAACGATGTTGACCTTATAATTGTCCCCCATATCCAAATTCAATTCGGATCATAATCCCAACCGGGGTTATAGCTTCCACGAAGCGGTAACTAATGGACCTGTGCCTTGCAATGTATCAGAGGTTATCGTGCGCTTTTTCTATTTTGAAAACAGTACCGCAGGCAGTTCCTGGTTATTAGATGGCGTATCCTTAAGGGCAGTATATCCTACATCAACCTGCTGCTGTGGGAATGTTGAATAATGCGGGGCGGCATGGAAACCGCCCCCTACAATGCGTGATATTGCGTGATATAATAGATGCTACTTGAGATGGGTACATAATTAGATAAAATATAGATAAAAAACGGGTACTGTCCCTTAATAAATTACCGAAGACAGTACCCTTTATTTTCCGCTCCCAAACCCTTGTTATAAAAGGTTTTGGTGCCCTGACTTTACTTCGATTGGTTTCTGTTAATTATAGCAGCCTGGGCGGCGGCTAACCGGGCTACTGGTATGCGATAGGGAGAACAGCTTACATAATCCAGATTAATAAGGTGGCAAAATTCAACTGAACTAGGTTCTCCGCCATGCTCACCGCAGATTCCCATAAGGATATTGGGTTTAACACCTCGAGCTTTCCTTTCGGCCATCTGCATTAAAGTGCCGACACCTTTACGATCAAGAACAGCAAAAGGATTATTCTTAATAATCTTTTTATTCAAATAAACAGGGATAAATTTACCTTCAGCATCATCACGACTAAAACCTAACGTAGTCTGGGTTAAATCATTAGTTCCAAAAGAGAAGAAATCAGCTTCAGCAGCAAGTTCATCAGCTACAATACAGGCACGCGGAAGTTCTAGCATAGTTCCTAAAACAAATTTGAGCTCTACTCCATTTTCTGTCTTGATTTTTTCGTATACGTCCATTATTTCATTTTTCAGGAATTTAAATTCAGCCACATCCATTACCAACGGTATTTCAATCTCAGTAAATACATCTATTCCTTCCTGCTGTAACTTTAGCATAGCTTCAAAAATAGCCCTGGCCTGCATACGATAAATTTCCGGGAATGTTAAACCTAAGCGACAACCGCGATGTCCTAGCATCGGATTGTTTTCACTCAGGCTTTCAATCTTCTTAAGTAATTCTTCTTTGCTAAGTATTAGAGCCATATCAGCTTTATTATGTTTTAATTCCGCTATTTCTAATATAAGACTTTCTTTATGCGGTAAAAATTCATGTAAAGGAGGATCCAGTAATCGAATAGTTACTGGGAATGGAGCCATAGCTTTCAATATTTCGTAAAAATCATCGCGTTGGAAATTAAGTAAACGGGATAAAGCATTTTCTCTTTCCTCCAAAGTTTCGGACAGGATCATTTCTTGAACAATAGGCAGCCTTTCTTGGGCCATGAACATATGTTCTGTACGGCAAAGGCCAATGCCTTGAGCACCGAATTGTTTAGCCCGGGCGGCATCCTGGGGAGTATCAGCATTAGCCCTTACTGCCAGACGCTTGCTAGCATCAGCCCAACTCAATAAAGTTTCAAATTCATCAGAAAGGGTGGGTTCTATCATGGGTACCTCGCCTAACATAACCCGTCCTGTAGCCCCGTCTATGGTAATAATGTCCCCTTCGTTTACCGTCAGGTCACCAATGTAAAAACAATTCTGGTCTGGATCTATCTTTATCACTTCACATCCACATACACAAGGTTTTCCCATACCTCTGGCAACTACAGCGGCGTGTGAAGTCATGCCACCCCGAGCGGTTAATACCCCTTGGGCATTAACAATACCATGAATATCATCGGGGGTAGTTTCATTTCTTACTAATACTATTTTTTCTCCAGCATCACCAAGTTTTTCTGCCACATCAGCATCAAATACAACTTTACCACAAGCGGCTCCTGGGGAAGCTGGAAGTCCTACAGCAATAGGATCTAGTTTAATGCTATCGTCAATCTGGCGGTGTAAAAGCTGGTTGATCTGTTCCGCATCTACTCTAAGCAAAGCTTCCTCTTTACTAATAAGCCCTTCATTAACCATATCAACTGCAACCTTAACCGCTGCCCGGGCTGTACGTTTGCCATTTCTGGTTTGTAACATATATAACTTACCTTTTTCTACGGTAAATTCGATGTCCTGAAGATCACGGTAATGGTTTTCCAGTTTATTACAGGTATCAATGAACTGCTGGTAAACGGAAGGCAATTCTTCCTTAAGTTTTGAGATAGGCATAGGGGTACGAATTCCGGCAACCACATCTTCTCCCTGGGCATTTACTAAAAATTCACCGTATAATTCCTTTTCGCCAGTAGAGGGATTACGGGTAAAAGCAACCCCGGTTCCGCAGTCTTGCCCCATATTACCAAAGGCCATACACTGGATATTAACGGCTGTACCCAAACTATCGTCAATTTTATTCAAACGGCGATAAACAATAGCCCGTTGGTTATTCCAGGAATTAAAAACCGCTTTAATGGCTAAAACCAGTTGTTCTTTTACATCCTGGGGAAAATTAATGTTTTTCTCCTGTTTTACTAAAGCTTTATATTCATTTATGATTTCCTTAAGTTCAGAAGCGGGGATTTCATAGTCAAAAATTAGGCTAAGTTTCTTTTTATATCTTTCTACGATATCATCAAAAAGATTATGTTCAATTTCCAGCACTACATTGCCAAACATTTGTATAAAACGCCGGTAACAATCATAAGCAAAGCGCTCGTCCCCGGTGAGACTTGCCAGACCCTGTACTGTTTCATCATTTAAACCCAGATTAAGAATAGTATCCATCATACCCGGCATTGAGATGGCTGCACCCGAGCGAACTGAGACCAAAAGGGGGTTTTCTTTGGAGCCAAAGCCTTTACCAGTCTTGGCTTCCAGCTTGGTCATGGCATTATAAACTTGCTCTAAAAGCCCCTCGGGAAATTCATTCTGTAAGCTCAGATATTCGTTACATGCTTCCGTACTTATGGTAAAGCCCGGAGGAACAGGCAAACCAATACGTGTCATTTCAGCCAAGTTGGCACCTTTGCCCCCTAAAAGAGAACGCATTTCTGAATTTCCTTCTTCAAATAAATAGATATATTGCTTATTAGACATTGCTTAACCTCCTATAGTAGATTTCTAATATTTTACTAGCGGTCTCCTCCACCGCCCGATTGGTAACATCTATTACCGGGCATCCCAGTTTTTTCATAATTTCACGTGAATATTCGAGCTCCTGTAAGATTCGCTCAGGATTAGCATAGTTAGCCTGACCTTTAAGCCCCAGCGTTTTAAGCCTCTCTGCCCTTATATGGTTTAGTTGCTCTGGATTAATTGTAAGTCCAATTACTTTTCCCCTTTCCACCTTGAATAGCTCTTCGGGTGGTATTACCTCAGGCACCAGCGGCACATTGGCCACCTTAATTCGTTTGTGAGCCAGGTACATAGATAAAGGGGTCTTGGAGGTGCGTGAAACTCCAACCAGTACAATATCAGCCAAACTTATGCCACGTGGATCTTTACCGTCATCATAGCGAACAGCAAACTCTACTGCCTCGATGCGGCGATAGTACATTTCATCAATCTTGCGCAAAAGCCCTGGTTCCCTTTTTGGTTCTATATTACTTACTTGTTTGAAGGCATCTATTAATGGTCCTAAAATATCTATGCACACTACATTATGTTTGTCGGCAACTGCTTTAAGGTGTTCAGCCAACTCTTTTATAACCAGGGTATAGGCTATAATAAAATTATTCATACTGGCTTGATGTACGACCTCATCCAGAATGTAAGTATCTGATATATTAGGGATTCTTCTAATCTCCATAGTGCCGGAGTTAAATTGACTGGCTGCAGCTCGGACAACCATTTCCGCGGTTTCTCCAATTGAATCGGAAACTATATATACTCCGGGTAAATGTTTGAGCAAATTAATACCCCCATTTTTTTCTAAAATTCCTACCAATACTAGAATACCCAGCGATTTTTAACGCCCATCAGTAGCCAGGTCCAAAAACAACCTGGCAATGTTAGTCTTGGTTATTTTCCCTATTACCTCCAGTTTCTCCTCTCCCTCCACGTCAATAAAACTCCTTACCACAGGGAGACTGTCAACTTCATGTTCTACTATTTTTTTGACAGCATCAACTACCGTATCATCCGCACCTGTAGTAATAATATTAGGCATGCGCGTCATAATGATACTAACCGGCATTTTATGAATATCAGCCTGCCCCAAAGTTGCCTTTAGAAAATCTTTTCGGGATACTACCCCACAAAGATAATTGTCGTCATCAACAATAAAAATGCTACCGGTATCCTCCATAAACAGAGTAACTATTGCATCATATACGCTGCAACTATCCTTAAGAACTATCGGCAGTGATTGCACCTCTTTAACCCGGTACTGATTAAGTATTTTTTTCAGTTCATTACCATAGCCTTCGGCTTTAAAAGTATAACCGACTCGCGGTTTAGCTTCTAAAAACCCCGACATTGTTAGTACGGCTAGATCAGGACGCAATGCAGCTCTTGTTACATTTAATAATTCCGCAATTTTTTCTCCAGTAATAGGGGCTTGTTTTTTTACAATTTCAAGAATTCGTTCCTGACGCTCATTCAGTTCGATAATACCCACCGCCTGTTATGTGCTATACTTTTTAGCTAGAACCATCCTAATTATATATACTATATCACTTAATATAATCCTGTTGGAAAAATAATTTTATGCTGATATTTTAGAAAAATCAGCAATAAAGTTGCATAAATTGGCTATTCCCTTTAATAAGCTCAGGCGTGTAGCTTTTAGCTCCTGTTTATCGACCATTACCATGACAGAGTCAAAAAATGCATCTACCTGCGGGCGTAGTCCTGCCAGCATTGCGCAGGCTTCTAAAAAAGACCTTTCATTCACAAGGCGGTAAACATCATACTTTATCAGGTTAAAGCTGCGATATAGATCTTTTTCAGTTTCGTCTTCCAGTACCTCCACATTAACTTCATCATCTTCCCATTTTCGGGATAGGTTATAGCAACGATTATAAACGACCATAAAATCCTCAAAGAAATCCGTATGTCGAAGTTCGTGTAATGCCGCAATACGATTATAAATTTCGGTAAGGTCATATGCAGGTATGGCCAAGGCTGCGTCAATTAGGTCATGGGCAAAACCCCTTTCAACCAAAATTCCGCGCATCCTTTGTATAATAAAATCCATCACTTGAGATATAGTGTCATGCCTATTTACATCGAGTTTTACCTCAGCTAAATTATCATAAGCTCTGCCTATCAAGTCCACCATATCTAATCCAAACTTACCGCTCTCGAGCATGATACTAACTATACCTATAGCCTGGCGCCGTAAAGCATATGGGTCTTGCGAACCGCTAGGCTTAATGCCAATAGCAAAAAAACTAACCAGGTTATCTAACTTCTCTGCCAGACTAAGAACAGTGCCACATGCAGTAGTAGGTAGCAAATCACCAGCAAAACGGGGCAAATAATGTTCAAATATAGCTTCGCATACTTCCTTTTTCTCCCCGCTCTTTTCCGCATAATAACGACCCATTATTCCCTGGAGCTCTGGGAATTCATAAACCATATTGCTAAGTAAATCAGCTTTGCATAAAGTTGCCGCCCGGGTTAATGTCTGTTCATCACTTAACCCCCAGGCCGAGCCGATATAAATAGATAGGTTTTGAAGCCTTTTTACCTTATCCATAAGCGTACCCAGACGTTCATGGAATAGAACATCTTTGAGTCCATCTACCATATCTTCCAGGGGCTTACGGGTATCCTCATTCCAGAAAAACAATGCATCTTCCAGGCGAGCCTTAAGTACCCGTTCATTACCAGCTCTTACTATATCCAAGCCATAATCGTTTCCATTCCTGACCCCTATAAAACCGGCCATTAATTGACCTTCAGCGTCATACACTGGAAAATAGCGCTGGTGAGCAATCATACTGGTAGTTAAAACTTCAGGAGGTACACTAAGATATGATAGCGAAAAACTACCATAAAACGCAGTTGGGTATTCCAGAAGGTAATTGACTTCCTCCAGCAGCTTTTCATTTTCCATCGGTTTTCCGCCGACGGCTGCTGCACAGTTTACTACCTGTTGCCATATCATTTCTTTTCTTTTCTGCTGGTCTAAAACTACATAATTATCTTTAAGTATTTTAAAATAGTCTCCCGTACTATTTACTTCCAGGGGGCCATTGGACAAGAAGCGGTGACCATAAGTATACCTGGCGCTAGAGATATTTTCCACTTTCAGTTCTATTAGCTCACTGCCAAATAGAGCTAAAAGCCACCTTATAGGACGGGCAAAACGAGTATGATAATAGCCCCAGCGCATAGATTTAGGAAAAGACAGGCCACGAATTATATCTTGAAGTATATTCGGCAAAATTGTAGTACTGCTGCTTCCCTTTTCTTTCTTTACTACAAATATATACTCAATACCCCCCACTTCCCGAACTTCCAAATCCTTGAAATCACAACCCTGGCTGCGGGCAAAACCTAGTCCTGCTTTAGTAGGATTACCTTGGGCGTCAATAGCTATAGCTTTTTTAGGCCCTCGGTTTTCTATTACCGCATCAGGCTGCTGCTCATCCAATTGTTCCACAAATAGAGTCAACCGCCGAGGAGTTCCGAAAGTTTCAATGCTTTTATAACCTAGTCGGGCATCATTTAATTTCTGGCTTGCTAATAATTTTAGTTGCTCTATGGCTTTACTCATATAAGCAGATGGAATTTCTTCTACTCCTATTTCCAGTAATAAGTCTCTCATTATCGAACCTCCTCTTCACTTAGCAGTGATTTTCTGAGTTCCTCATCCTTTAGCAAGGGATAGCCCAGCTGCTTACGCTGCTTTAGGTATTCTGATGCCACAATACGTGCTAAGTTGCGTATACGGGCAATATAACCGGTACGCTCCGTAACACTAATAGCACCGCGCGCGTCCAATAGATTAAACAAATGGGAGCATTTTAAAACATAATCATAAGCCGGCTGGGGTAAATGACAGGAGGCTACACGTTGCGCCTCTTGTTCACATAAATTAAACATAGTGCTAAGTGAGCTTATATCAGCAATGGAAAAATTGTAGTGGGAATAATCAACTTCGGTTTGATGATGTACATCAGCATATCTAATTCCATCAACCCATTCAATATCAAAAACACTTTCCCGGTCTTGAATATACATGGCTATACGTTCCAGTCCATAAGTTATTTCCGCACTAACCGGAAAGCAATCAAACCCTCCACACTGTTGGAAGTAAGTAAACTGAGTTATCTCCATCCCATCCAGCCATACTTCCCATCCTAAACCCCAGGCTCCCAGGGTAGGGGATTCCCAGTTATCCTCAACCAACCTGATATCGTGTTTTTCAGGTTCAATACCCAGTTCCCGCAGGCTATCAAAATAGAGATCCAGTACATTATCCGGTGAAGGTTTAAGTATAACCTGATATTGGTAGTAGTGTTGCAGGCGATTGGGGTTTTCACCATACCTGCCGTCAGTTGGGCGCCTTGAAGGCTCTACATAAGCAACATTCCACGGTTCAGGTCCTAAAGCCCTTAAAAAAGTAGCAGGGTTCATGGTTCCTGCCCCCTTTTCCAAATCATAGGGCTGTTGAATTATGCAACCTTGTTTTCCCCAGTAATTTTGCAGGTTAAGAATAATATCCTGGAAATTCACTTTGTAACCTCCTCCATAATCAATCATGCTAATATAAAAAAATCCCTGCCCTTTCGGACAGGGACGAGTAAACCCGCGGTTCCACCCTGATTGGCTTCAAAAAGCCCACTTTTTTACAGTCAGGTTTTACTAACCATAATGGCGTTCCTCCTGCAGTTCCAAGGCGCCTTCGAAAAGTACCTCCCTGCCGGTTTCCAGCAACCCCGGCTCTCTGTAAGGGGTCTACTTTCCTACTACTCCTTTTCATCACCATGTATAAGTTTAGCAATCGTTGCCTGTAAATGTCAATATTTTGCCAAAAGAACT
>Ga0134092_1000393_pt1 | contig 45022 bp, 31 predicted proteins | sample 3_6taG_FD_94454 | JGI IMG/M metagenome (GOLD analysis project Ga0134092, IMG submission 94454) | Switchgrass degrading microbial communities from high solid loading bioreactors in New Hampshire, USA - 3_6_20_6_A3 metaG | ecosystem: Engineered > Bioreactor > Semi-continuous > Anaerobic >... | reverse complement strand
GTTCTTTCAGCGACCCTCATTTCCAGCTCATCTGCATAGGCGATCAACTTCTGCTCCGCCCTGTGAAGATCTTCATAGGGCTTTCGGACATTGATGACGAACTTGGCCTGAAATAAGAAATAATAGGCAGCAAACTTGTAGATATGACCCAGTAAATTATAGGTATCATAGACACTGTGATATAGTGTAAAGGCCAAATCGCTGTAAACACTGATGGCCAATGCGATAATGACCAGTATGTATCCTCCGTCATCCTTTTCCTTTTGGAAATTTCTAAAATAGACTCCCATCGTAACGATCTGGATCAGGATCACCACATATTCTAATATGATTTTCAGATTTGTTAAGCCTTTCCCTTCGATAAAGAGCGGGGGAAAAAAATCCAGGTGAAAGGTTACCGCAAATAAAACCGCTGCAACATAAACCAATGTGAGCAAAAGGAACAGGACCCTGGAAACCTTAACCGTGCGATGGCCGGCCAAGCTGGCAGACAAAAGGCCGACTGCCGCCGTTAACCGCCCGAGCACCCAAAATGTGGTTGCTTTGGCTTCAGAAGATTCGGTTAAAAAGAGAGGCATCCCCTTATAGGAAAGGAAATGAAATGTATCAATAAAGGCTACAGAAAGGAATGTACATGCATAGATCATAGCCCGTAATTTATTGGATTGGTCAAAGGTATAGAAGGTAATGGCATAGATTGCAAAGGCCATGGATACGCTCAGGAGCTCCAGAATGGTATGGATGCTCAGATACCACTGCTGGTCATAAACGGCATAGAGGTACCTTTCAAACCAGGCAGCAGCTTGAAAGAGAAGAAAAGAGCAGAGCACAACGCATATAAGCCCTATGTAATATTTCTTAATCTTTTGATCCTCCATAAATCATTGATCCCCCAAACCTACTTTTCAATCATGCCTTAACTGCCTGGGTTGACCTTTTTCGCCATACCAAAGCCCCCGTCTATTATTTATCATTATATCATTCAAAACGACATAATTCAAAGCCATTATCTATTTTTAATCCATTTTTTAGCTTTCTATCTAAAAATTTATAAGAATTTTCTGCTATCCTGCTTTCTAAGGGAATCATAAATTTCTGCAAAAGACCCCAACGAAAAAAGCCGCTTCCAATGATAAACCATTCGAAACGGCTATACAAAAATTTGCTGATCGGTCAGGCCTTCGGCCTTTCCCAGACCATATCCTACCGCAAAGCCCTGGGCCATACACCTGGCAAACATCATGGCCAGAAACTCCCTTTCTTCCCTTGCCAGCCCGACATCCGCCATTCTCATGAATTCCTGCACTTTTTCCTGTGAGAGCTCAAACATGGCTTCTTTGATGTTCGTATATTGGCCATTCAACTTGATGCTCCCTTCACGGGCAAAGCTCTTGATCAATTCTCCCAGTTCCACCTCATAAGCTCCTTCTACACAATGATCGATTGAAGTTGAGATTCCTAAGCATCAGTAAGTTTTTTCAGTCCTAATATTCCCCTTTTCTCTGGTATTTTATACCTCCACTTGTTTTCCCATGAAAGCTTTCATTGATTTATATGAGCTTTGATGTTAAGATAGAACCTGAGCCTTTTGAGCCGTGATCTAAAATACGGAATATCGGATGAATGACTGAAAAATGAGAGGAGCATTATGGGCATATTCCTTATCATCATCGCATCCCTGATGTGGAGCTTCGTTGGGATCTTTGTAAAAACGGCCTCCCTGGCGGTGGACAGTTCTACCATTACTTTTTCCCGTTTTTTCTTTGGTGTTCTGTTCCTTGGCCTCTTTCTACTCGTCAAGGAGAAAAAAATCAAGATCAACTGGAAATCCAAATGGATCTGGATCGCTGCGGCGGGTAAATGCTGCAACTATATTTTTGAGAATTTAGGCATCTCAATCGGTTATGCCTATGGCAATGTCCTGGTCATGCCTATGAGCACCCTGTTCCTGGTTCTCATATCAACACTGTATCTGAAGGAAAAAATCAGTCCAAAAGGCTGGCTTGCCATATTCTTTTGTTTAACGGGAATATTTCTGATCTGCTGGAACGGCCTTCCCCTCTCTGTTTTTATCAACGACAGCATTGTTACGACCTTACTTTTTACCTTATCTGCCGTCGGAATCGCCTTTCATCTTTTAGGGCAAAAAATGCTTCTTCCTACTATGGATTCAGGAACCATGAATTTGTCCATATTCTTTTGGTGCTCATGGATCACAATCCTCCCCCTGCCCTTCACTTTTCATTGGAATGGCCCCTTCGACATCCGGGTACTCGCTGCTTTGATGGGACTGGGCTTTATCACCGGCATCAGTTTTTATATCAATGCCATCGGCATGAAGAAAGTACCCTTTTTGGCTGCGGTAATTCTGGGAAATTCCAATGTGCTGCTGTCCCTTGTATGGGCACGGCTCTTTTTCCATGAACCGATTACGCCGTATATTGTAAGCGGAGCTGTTTTGTTCTTAATCGGAATCGTACTGCAAAATCTAGAAAATGCATCAAAAAGACGGGCCTATGCAACGAACAAATCGTCAGTTGCACAACTGCCCAATTGCATTTTCCAAAAACAGAAAACCGGCGAGGGTTAAGGAATTTTGAGAAAACTCTCGTCGGTTTTTTATAAGTTTGTATAAAAAAGAGAGTGTAGCTCCCTACTTAAAGTAGTTTTGCTACACTCCCTTTGCATCTATGATTTGCAGCCTTATCTTCGGCTTTTATAGGATGTATGGAGAAGCTCATGGGATTTATGGCCCAGGGGCTCTATTAAAAATTCCTCATACAGCTTCCGCACGGCCGGATTTTCATGGGACTTTCGGATGGGCAGGGATTCATCTTCTTTATAAAGCCCCTGCATTCGCTTTGCCCTCACATCCTTATCCCTGGAAAAGGGCTGGCCGCCTCCGCCGATGCAGCCGCCGGGACAGCACATGACCTCGATAAATTGATAGGGGCTCCTGCCCTCCCTGATCTCCTCAAGGACCGGCCGAACGTTTGAGAGCCCGTGGATTACTGCTGCCGATAATTCCATATCACAAAGCTTCACCCTGGTTTCCTTGATGCCTTTTAGGCCCCTTACCTCATTGAATTCCAGTCGATCCAGGGGCTTGCCGGTTACCAGCTCATATACCGTCCGCAAGGCGGCTTCCATCACTCCTCCGGTATTTCCGAAAATGGCGCCGGCTCCGGTCCCCGGCCCAAAGGGCTCATCAAACTCTCCGTCCGGACAGGCCGCAAGGTCGATACCGGCTTCCTTCAGCATGGTGCCCAGCTCCCTGGTCGTCAAAACCGCATCCACATCTCGATAACCGCTGGAGGCCATCTCAGGCCGCTGGCTTTCGTACTTCTTTGCAGTACAGGGCATCACCGAGACGGTAAAGATCTTTTCCGGATCTAAGGCCATCTTATCGGCATAATAGGTCTTGATGACGGCACCGAACATCTGCTGGGGAGACTTACAGGTAGAGAGATGCTCCAGAAGGTCCGGGAAAAAGTACTCAATGTAATTGATCCAGCCCGGGCTGCAGGAGGTAATCATGGGAAGTTTCCCGCCTTCCCTGATTCGCTGAAGTAGCTCGTTTCCTTCTTCCATAATGGTGAGGTCGGCAGAAAAATTGGTATCAAAGACCCGGTCAAAACCCAGTCGCTTCAGGGCTGTCACCATCTTGCCCGTTGCGGGAGTACCGGGTTCCATGCCAAACATTTCTCCGATGGCCACCCTTACGGCAGGCGCTGCCTGAACTACTACATGATAACCGGGATCTGACAGGGCATTCCAGACCTTTTGGGAGTCGTTCTTTTCCATGATAGCTCCGGTCGGACATACTGCCGCACACTGGCCGCAGAGCACGCAGGGTGAGTTGATCAAGGACTCCTTCCATGCCGGTGCAATCACCGTTTTGAAGCCCCTGTCAATGGGAGCAATGGCCGACACCCCCTGTATCTGGCTGCATACCGTGGGGCAGCGCCGGCACAGGATGCACTTGCCGGAATCCCGCACAAGGGAAGGAGTTCCGTCGTCAATGATGCGCTTTGAATAACTACCCTCAAAACGCCTGTCGGTTATATTCAGCTCCCTGGCCAGTTGTTGCAGTTCGCAGGCGGAACCCTTGCCGCAGCTTAAGCATTCATTGGGATGGTCCGACAGCATCAATTCCAAGACCGTCCTCCGGGCCCTTCTCACCCTGGCGGTATGGGTCAGAATCTCCATTCCCTCCCGCACCTTTGTGATACAGGCCGGAAGCAAATTTCTGGAGCCCTTTACCTCCACCACGCAGATCCTGCACACGCCCATCTCATGGACTCCCTCCAGGTGGCATAAGGTGGGTATCTGAACCCCTGCTTTACCGGCTGCCTGCAATATTGTCATTTCACTGTCTACTTCAACCGCATTTCCGTTAATCCATACCTGCATTCTACTCCCTCCCTCTTATCGAACATCGCATCGCAGACAGCGCGATGCCTCTCTCTGGCAGGCCTCTATATCAAAGGGCAGCTCAATCTCCCTGAAATTGTTTTTCCGCTCCTCGGGGGTGAGTAAAGGTACCCTCAGCCTCTCCTGCTCCGTCTCCACGATAGAGCCGTAGATCTTCCTTGGCTTATGCTGCTGCGCCTTCTCCAGCTCCTCCTGATTGCCGCCAAGATACCGGTCAATGGCCAGAGCAGCTCTTCTTCCGTCGGCAATGGCCTGTATGACGGTATCCGGCCCATGGATGCAGTCGCCGCCTGCAAAGACGCCCTCCATCGAGGTTTGCATCGTGTCTTCATCCACCTTGAAGGTCTTCCATCCGGTGAGCTCCAGCTCTTCAAAACCCTCTACCTCACCCTGGGCTCCGATGGCAATGAGCAGGGTATCGACATCCATTCGAAATTCAGATCCTTCAATCGGTACCGGCTTTCTCCTGGCTGAGGAGTCGAATTCACCCTTGGCCATCCGGATGCATTTCAGGCCTTCTATCCTGCCGTTCTCATCGGGGATAATGGATACGGGTGCCACATAGTCGAATATTTTAACCCCTTCCTCCGCCGCATGCTCCCGTTCCTCGGGAAGGGCAGGCATATCCCACTTGCTTCTCCGGTACAGGATGCAGACTTCCTTTGCCCCCAGCCGGACGGCGGAACGGGCTGCGTCAAAGGCCGTGCTGCCGCCGCCGATGACGACGACCTTATCCCCTATCTCGGGTCTTTGGCCTCTGTTGATCCGGCTCAGGAAGTCCAGGGCGGTCATCACTCCCTTGCTCTTTTCGCCTTCGATTCCCAGCTCCGCAGCCTGCTGTGTCCCAATGGCCACAAAGACGGCGTCAAAGTGATTCCGGATTTCTCCAAAGGAGATGTCCCTTCCTACCTTGGTATCCAATACCACATTCACGCCGGAGCGGAGAATGATATCGATCTCCCTGGCAAGCACATCATTGGGCAGGCGGTAGGGTGGGATGTAATAGTTCAGTGCTCCCCCCAATTGGCCGGCAGCTTCAAATACCGTTACCTTGTATCCCCACAGGGACAGATAATAGGCTGCCGTCAAACCCGCCGGACCTCCGCCGATGACTGCAACGGTTTTATTTTTCCCGTTTGCCTTTTGCTGATCTTCGTTGAAATAAAAGGCCTCCTTGTTCTGAAGTTCGTAATCAGCCGCAAATCGCTTCAGGCTGCGGATGGCCATGGGCTCATCCATTTGGGCCCGCTGGCACCTGTCCTCACAGGGATGGGTACATACCCTTCCGCATACGGAAGGAAATGGGTTTCGCTCACGAATGGTGGCAACGGCCTCCATCAGCATACCCCGCCGGATGTATTCAATATATTGGGGAACATCGACTCCGGCAGGGCAGGCGTTCTGGCAGGGTGCCAGGAACATGGCGGCACACACCGAGGCATCGCAGTGGTGCTTCTCGATATGCTTTACGTATTCATCGAGAAAATACCGGATGCTGTTTAGAACCGGGTTCGGAGCCGATTGACCAAGGCCGCACAGGGCTGTATCCATAATATCCTCGCCCAGCTGCTTCAAGGTCTCTATATCCTCCCGCTTTCCCTTGCCTTCCGTGATCCTCTGGAGTATCTCCAGCATCCGCTTGGTCCCCAGGCGGCAGGGAGTACACTTGCCGCAGGATTCCTCCTGGACAAAATCGAGAAAATACTTGGCCAGATCCACCATGCATGTTCTTTCATCCATGACAATGAGGCCGCCGGAACCCATGATGGTTCCCCATTCCTTAAGGGACTCATAGTCTACGGGGATATTTAAACCGCTGGCCGGGATACAGCCTCCTGAAGGGCCGCCTGTCTGGGCTGCCTTGAATTCCCGTTTCCCAATGATTCCTCCTCCGATATCGAATATGATGTCTCCCAGAGGAGTTCCCATGGGTACTTCAACAAGGCCGGTATTCACAACATTCCCTGCCAGGGCGAAGACCTTGGTCCCCGGGCTTTTTTCAGTTCCCATGCTTTTGAACCATTCCGGTCCCTCCAAAATAATGGCCGGGATATTGGCATAGGTCTCTACATTGTTTAAGAGTGTCGGCTTGCCCCATAGGCCCTTTTCTGCCGGGAACGGCGGTTTGGGTCTGGGCTCTCCCCGTTTTCCTTCCACGGAGGAAAGCAGTGCCGTCTCTTCGCCGCATACAAAGGCTCCGGCGCCGACCCGGATCTCCAGGTCAAAGTGAAAACCGCTTCCCAGGATGTTTTTGCCCAAAAGGCCGTATTCCCTGGCCTGGGCAATGGCCTTCTCCAGGTGCTCCACCGCCATCGGATACTCCGCCCGGATATAGACATAGCCCTGCTCCGCCCCGATTGCATAACCGGCAATGGCCATGCCTTCGATAAGGGTATGGGGATCCCCTTCGATGATGCTCCGATCCATAAATGCCCCCGGATCTCCCTCATCGGCGTTACAGGTCACGTATTTGGGGCTTCCGCTTGCCTTTGCCGTAAGCTCCCATTTCAGACCGGTGGGGAAGCCTGCACCGCCTCTACCCCGGAGCCCTGAATCCTTTACGACCTTTATCACATCGAAGGGGGTCATCTCGGACAGGGCTTTCGCCAGAGCAAAATAACCGTCAAAGGCGATATACTCCTCGATCTTTAAGGGGTCTATGAGCCCGACATTCCGAAGGGCCACTTTCTTTTGCCGGGTAAAGAAGGGAATCTCATGGATTGTTGCCATGGCCTCGCCGCTGTAGGGATCCCGATAGAAAAACTCCTTTACCGGATTCCCTTCATACAGATGCTCCCGGGCGATCCTTGACACGCTTTCAGGTTTTAAGCCGCAGTAAAAAATACCTTCCGGATATACAATCATAACCGGGCCCAGAGAACAGGGACCCATGCAGCCGGTTATCACCACATTGATCTCGTCCCCTATCCCCAGCTTGATAAGCTCATCCCGCAGCTGCCTGCTGATCTCCTTGCATCCTGAAGACTGGCATCCGCCGCCGCCGCAGACCAATACATGGTTTCGATAGAGCTTCATTACAGCACCACATCCTTTCCTTTCAGAGTCCAGGCTTCAATGATCCTGTTCCTCAAAGCATATTCAGAGATCAAGACTTCTGCCCGCTCCGGCGTAACCCGGCAATAGGTTACCGGCTCCCGGCCCTTTCTTCTTAAAGTAATCAATGGCTCATAGGCGCAATAGCCAGCGCACCCGGTCTGGCTGATATAAACGTTCTCCAATTTCTGGGCGTTTATCGTCCTCTCCAAAGCCTCTATCACTCCCGTCACTCCGGCAGCCCGGCTGCAAAAGCTCTCCTGCACCTCAACCTCTATCGCGTCGCTCCCCGGCTTGAGTCGGTTGTCCAAAACCTCCTCCCTGAGTTTTAAATACTTCTCCATCGGCGTCACTTTCAGCCCCTCCCCTCTTCCTTTGAGCGAATCTCATCCAGAATCTCCTTTACCTTCTCAGCTTTGACACGGCTATATACATTTTCATTAATCGTCATAATAGGACCCAGTCCGCATGCCCCCAGACAGCGCAGCACTTCGATGGAAAAAAGGCCGTCCGGCGTAGTCTCGTTTACTTCAATTTCCAAAAGTTCCTCCAGTTTTTGAATGATTTTCTCAGACCCTCTGACATAGCAGGCCGTTCCCTTGCATACGCCAATGTTGTACTTCCCTTTCGGCTGCTCTGAAAAGAGGGAGTAGAAACTGATGATGCTGTTCACTTCACTGATGGGAATATTGAGGACCTCCGCTATCCGTTCCTGGGCCCATCTCGGCAGGTATCCCAGTTCCTGCTGTACTTCATGGAGCACAGGAATGACTCCTCCTGCCTTTCCCCTGTAGCTTTCGATCAACGCTTCCACCTTTTGCCTTTTATCCTCGGCAATGGCAGCTTGATACCCTGTCATTTGACATACACCCTCTTTCTTTATTCTCTACCAGAATATAAGAGCAAGAATCGTGCCAACTTTCCCAAACAGCCAGGAAATCATCTAAAAATACTAATATTTTTACTTTTCTCAAATTTCTGTACAGGCTGAAAATAAAAAAAAACCCTTTTGGGCCCTCATCCCGGCTTGTTTCCGTTTTCGAAAACCACCGGTAATGCAGCAGTGCATCACTTGTTTCGCTTTTTCACGATTTACAGGGATGTATAAAGGGGAATTCATAATGCAATATTGCATTACGAATTCCCTTTTGCATTATCCTCATATTTCTTCAGCTTGCGTACAACGGTAGATTGATTGACGCCCAGGGCTTCCGCCATCTGGTAGGTGCTCTGGTACAGCCTTTGAGCCCGCAGCAGCAGTTGCCTTTCCACCTCATCAACGGCTTCCCGCAGAGGGAGTATCCCCTTCACTATGACCCCTGTTTCTTCACTGGAACCCATCTTCAAAAGCGGAGGCAAATCATCCCCGGTGATGACCTGCCCGCCGGCAGTCACGACCAGCCTTTCCATCATATTTTGAAGCTCCCGGACATTTCCCGGCCAGGAGTAATTGACCAAAATCTCCTTGGCATCCTTTGATATCCTGCAATGCTTTTGATACTGCTCATTAAACCGATCCAGGAAAAAATAAATAAGGGGAATGATATCATCTTTTCTTTCCCGCAAGGGCGGGATCCAGATCGGCACAACATTGATGCGGTAATACAGATCGGCCCTGAAAAACCCCTTGGCCACCATATCAGAAAGATCCCGGTTTGTGGCTGCCAGCAAACGAACATCAATTTTTCGGGGTCTAAGTCCTCCAAGCCTGTAGATCTGCCTTTCCTGAAGAACTTGAAGGAGCTTGACCTGCTGGGATAAGGGCAGCTCTCCGATCTCATCCAAAAAAATCGTTCCCTTGTCGGCTATTTCAAAGAGGCCCGGTTTTCCCTGCCGCCTGGCCCCTGTAAAGGCTCCCGTCTCATATCCAAAAAGCTCCGATTCAATGAGATTTTCAGGGAGGGTACTGCAGTTAATCTTCACAAAGGGCCCATTGGCGCGGGGACTGTTTTGATGAATATACCGGGCAATAACCTCCTTGCCGACCCCCGATTCCCCCAGGATGAGAACCGTAGAGTCCACAATGGCAACCCTCAGGGCCATGTCCAAAACCCGTTTAAATTCCTGGCTCAGTGCGATGATGGAATTTTCCTTGTCCACCTTCCCGATATGGGGTCCGTTTCGGACACTATATAGCTCATCTTTGATCTTTTCCAGCTGATCAAAGTCCCGTACATTGCAGATGATCCGGGTGACATTTCCGTTTTGATCGAATACGGGATTTCCGGTGGCCAGTGTCCGCTTGCCGGTATGGAGCTGCTGAAAAAAGGTCACCGTCTTCTTTGTTTTCAAAGCCATCAGGGCAGCTGAAGGATAAACGATTTGCTGTTCCTCCAATTCTGCCATATTGGTTCCGATCAGCTTCTCCTCATCCATCTTCAAAAGCTCCCTCAGCTGCTTGTTCACCCTCTGGATATTCCCCTGGCCGTCCGTCATGATAATCCCATCGTAGGAAGCATCGATCAATATATCCAACTCATTCTTCAAATCCTGAACAATTTGAAGCTCTCGATTGATGGATTCAATCAATTCATTTTTCTTCTTTAGAAGATAGGGCATACACATCTCAATTTCTGCAATGCCCTGGTACACGGCAATGGCCTTTTCACGGCAGGAGGAATAACCACAGGCTCCGCAGTTGATGCAGTCCTGGGGCTTTGTCTTGTTGGTCTGCCTCAGGATCTCCTTGATTTCATCCTCCGAAGGATAAGGGAGAAGCGCTTTTTTATCGGTGTAGCTCCTTGTTAAATCGATGCGGACATCAAGGAGCCGTTTTTTCCCCATCGCTTGATCCCTAAGGGGGATTGAGCGCATATAATTCAGGATCGCTTGCTTTCTTATGAGGATATTTTCCCCCCCGATCATTTCCGGTCCGTCGATACAGCCCCTGCAAAACAAGCCGTCCACCAAATGGATGGGATGGTCCTTTTGCCCAATGAGCTCCAGGGTATCCTTCCATCCCTTTTGATCCTCTATCACCAGACAATCGTCCTGCAGTACATCATTGACCCGGTTGAGGTTCCTCAAAAGGCCTGCCGAGATGGGAAACGTATAGGCAAGGGATGCGGAAGGGCTGTCAAAGGGCTCCTCATCCAACTGATCCCAGTTGAGCTTCTTTGCTTCAAATATCCTTTCCAGTTCTCTATAGGTAATGGCTTCATGTATTTCTCCGGCTATCGTTTTTTCCCGTATCTCCCCTTTTTTCGCAATGCAGGGTCCGATAAACACCATTTTTTGCTTTTTCCCGGGGTGTAAGCTCCGAATCAGCCGGGCTGTGGCAACTGCAGGAGAAACAAAGGGAAGCAAATAGGGTATGCATTCCGGATAATGCTTTTCAATCAGATTGACCACCGCAGGACAAGCCGACCCGATGTGAATCCCCTTCTTAAGATCCAGCTCCTGGCAAGCCTGAACAACCAGTTCCGCTCCTACCGCCACCTCCCACACCTGGGAAAAGCCGATAGCCCGAAGGGCAGCGGGTACTTTCAGGGCTTTGCCGTTGAAGGCTGCAGGATAGGACGGCGCCAAAAGGGCAACGGCATTTCCCTCTTCCAAGGCCTGCAGGGTGGGTTCTATGCCGCTTAAAACCTCCTTGGCATCCTGGGAACAGATTTTTACACAGTTGCCGCATTGAATGCACCGCTCCTGAATGATCCTGGCCTTGCCTTCGCGAATCGCCACAGCTTTTACCGGACAATTGCGGATACATGCGTAGCACTGAACGCATTTTTCAGGAATGGTCCTGATAACAGCCTCTTCCATGAAGCTCACCTCTCATCGAAGAGTACGACCTCTAACCTCCACCACCTATTATATCACACTTTTCCGAATTGTCAGAAATCATTTCAGACAGGATTTGGATTTAGCTGAGACAGGACCTCCTTAGCCGGGGAGCAACATCGAAAGGGAAATCCCCATCTATCAATGCCAAGTACCGGGTCCTCTCCCCAAGTTCCGGTGATCTTCGGCCGGGCTTTTTCAGATATGCATAAAGCCCATTCTTGTCCTGCCCATTTTCAACCGGCAGCGGTTCCGCTGACTTTAACACTTTCCCGATTCTATCTGCCAGAGAACAGAAAAAATCCGGACTTTTATGAAAATCCGGAAACGAAATGATCCACAACAGCGGAAAGGGGAAAACTGAAGGTATTAAAGAAGGCATGGAGCAGGATGCTGTGCTCAATCCCGCGCTTATCATTGACATAACCGAGGACCATGCCAAGGGGAATCACCTGGAGGATCTTGATCCAGTCCTCCGTCAAAATCGAAACATGGGCAATTCCAAATACTGTGGCTGTGATCAAAAGATTGAAAAACACTGCCGCCTTTCCCGTCCCCAGTACATGATACAAAAAGCCCATGGCATAATGCCTAAAGAGGATCTCCTCTGATAGGGGCGCCATAACCGATACCGACAGAAAAAGATAGACCCAGGTCAGCAGGCTGTCTTCTTTGGGCGTCATGGCCTCCGCCAGTTCACTGGCTTCGGGCTTTAAAAGGCCGAACAGAATAAAGGTCCACAAATACAAAAAAGGAAGAGGCAGAAGGACAGCCTTCCAGTCAATGCTTGTTAAGCGAAATTCCCCTCTAAGGTAAAGGCTGCCCGGCCGTCTTTCCAATCGGGCCAGATGCTCTCCTGCCCTGACAAAGGGTATATACATGACAAAGGTGAAAAGGGCTGTGATTATGCCAATTATAAAATTCGCATCGGAATTGGCATCATAAGCCCTGATCTCGGGAAATTCAACGAAATATCGGGCCATCACCGCCGTTATAATCCCCAGGATCAAAAGGATTCCACAAATACCGATGGTTTTTCTGTTGGTGCCAGGGGTTCCTTCCCTTCCTTCAACAAAATAAAAGACGGTGGCGGAGACAGCGTAGGTCACCATTGCTGCACCCAGCAGTACAAGATAGACAAGCTGGGATATTTCAATCATATTCATTCCCCCTGTAAGTTACTTTCCAAAAACCCAGTAGTGCAGGATTGCCAAGGTTTCTCTGATCCGGTAGGAGGTTTTAAGCCAGTCAACCGATGGAGCCGGGGCGCCGGTGGCTTTGATTCCGGCCTTTTTCGCCATGCTCACGCTCCGGTAAATATGAAAATCGCTCGTTACCACCACAGCCGAACGATATCCCTTCTCATCCATGATCTTCTTGGAAAATTCAATGTTTTCATAGGTGGAACTGGACCGATCCTCCACCAAAATATTGGCTTCCTCCACTCCGTGGCTCATCAAATATTCCTTCATCAGCCGGGCTTCCGGCATGATCTCGTCCGGTCCCTGTCCGCCGCTGACCAGGAGGACCTTTCCATAGCCCTGCTCATATAACTCCAGCGCCTTATCCAGTCGATATTGAAGGGACAGGCTCGGGTATTCACCATTGATTCTGCAGCCCAATACCAGTATGACGTCTGACTTTTCAGGCCGTGCCTGCTTGCCCTGCTGAACCACAAAATAATACAGGCAAAGCTCCATGATGCCTCCCAATAGCGCTAGTCCGATCAATGCCAAAACAGCGGTTTTGATCATTCTTCCTCTCCTCATTGGCTCTCTCCCATGCTTTTTATTCTCATATCCATTATACAGGATATAACCGAACCTTCCAATAATCCTTTGAACAAAAAGAAAATGCGGCAGTTGAAGATTTTACCGGCTTTATGCAGGATTCCAATGAAGCAAATCCGCAAACTTGTTGCAGATTGCGGGCATGAAAACGAAAGCAAAGCCCGGAACCTTGCCGCTCCGGGCTTTGCAGCATTTTGGATTATTCAGGCAGGGATATCACTTTAAACTCCTTGAGCATGTAATCAAATCTGGCGCCGTGGCCTTCCGCAGCCTCCATAAACATCTTCTGTTTGATTACAAAACATCCTCCCTGGCCATTGTCCACGAAATAATACTTCACATATTCGGAATTCCAGTCCGATCCGGCCCGGGCCGTAATCAGATACGAATCAATCGGGAAATCCACCTCACCGACTTCGTTGATATAGTCATATTCCTCTTCCAGCCGGCCCTTGATCTCGGCTATCATCTCTTCGACCGTCCGGTCCTCCATCTGCCTGATTTCCATATAGACCTCGGGATACCTTTCATCCAAGGCTTCTTTGAGGACCACCCTGTCTACCTGATCTCCCTTTTCCATCTTATAGCGCTCTTCGTCTATATAAATGGTATATCCTACCGCCCCTTTTTCAGTGGGGTTTTCCACAGTCTCTTGATCGCTTCCCTTTCCGTCCCGGACATGGAGCGAGAAGTCTGCATCTTCTTTGTTGCCCTCCAGCTCCTGGGTGATGGTTTTTTGAGGCGCCAGCAGTTCCCATATCTTCTGAACCGCAGCCTGTCCCGGCTCCGTGCCAAAGGCAAAAACGCCAAAGGCAACCGCCGCTGCCGAAGCCAGTCCTATAACAGCTCTTGCTGTTTTTTTGCTTTTCCTTTTTCTATCCATTCTGGTCATTCCCCTTACTCCTCCGTAAATGTTATTTTGAATGTTGTGCCAAACTTGATCCTTCAATTCCTCCGACCCTTCGGTAGACTTTACCAAAAAATCCTTTATTTTTTTCTCCAATTCCTTATCATCCATTCGTCATCCTCCTTTCATCCAGCTTCTCCAGCACTTCCTTTAGCTTTTTTCTCCCTTTGAACAACCTGGATTTCACCGTATTCACATTCAGTTCCAGGATATCGGCGATTTGGCTTTCGGTAAAGTCGTTGAGATATTTTAAAACAAGCGGAATCCTGTAGATCTCCTTAAGTTTCCGGACAGCCTTTCGCAGTTCTTCATACTCCTCAAAGTCATATTGATCCGGCTCCCCTTCTCCCGGATTGCTTTCCAAATATTCGGACAGGGAGACCGTCCTGAACCTGTTCTTCATCAAGCGCCTGCATTCATTCATCAATATCTTGTAAAACCAGGGCTTAAAAGGCATCTCAATATCAAAGGAGTCAATGTTTCTGTATACCCTGACGAAAGCCTCTTGAACCGCATCCGCTGCGCCTGCCCTATCCCGCATTACTGCAGCAGCGGCCCTAAGGGCATATCCTGCATATTTCTCATATAAGTCGTGGAAGGCTTTTTCATCCCCTCCCTTGATTCTCAATATCATTTCTTTTTCATCAATCATTCCTTCACCTCCGCACGAGCGCTCGGAAGAAGTACTTTCATCTAAAATACCCGGCCGGAACGCAAAAAGTTTTTGGTTTTTCTTATTTTGATACTTTTTCTTTTATTCAATAAAAAAACTGTCAGAAAATTTTGTGCTTTGCCCTATTGACATTCATGCAAATTTACGATAATATAAACCTCAACATCAACATTCAAACCGGTGATTGAGAGAAGTAGCATAATCCACTTTACCCAAAGAGAGCCGCAGGCGGTGGGATTGCGGTGGTAAAGCTTATGCGAATGGACTCATGAGGGCGAGGCAGAAATTCTATAAAGAGTATGCCAGCCGGGAACTTCACCCGTTATCAATGGAGCGCATATGATGGTATGCGAAACGAGGGGCGCTTTATGCGCAAATTAGGTGGTACCGCAGAGACAACAAGTCTTTGTCCTATACAGGGCAAAGACTTGTTTTATTTTATAAATTTTTAAAGAAAGGATGAGCAGCATGACAGCCATACCCTACAAAATTTATTTATCCGAAGAGGAGATGCCCAAATTCTGGTACAACATGAAAGCCGTTATGAAAGAACTTCCGGACCCAATGATCAACCCTGCCACTTTGAAGCCCTGTACAGCCGAAGAGCTTCAGCAGGTTTTCTGCACCGAGCTGGTGGAACAGGAGCTCAACACGAAGGATCTGTACATCGAGATACCGGAAGAGATTCGGAATTTTTACAAGATGTATCGGCCTTCCCCCCTGGTTCGGGCCTATTGCCTGGAGAAGATCCTGGATACCCCGGCAGAGATCTACTATAAGTTTGAGGGCAACAATACCTCCGGCTCTCACAAGCTGAACTCCGCCGCAGCCCAGGTCTATTATGCCAAGAAGCAGGGTCTCACAAGCCTGACGACGGAGACCGGAGCCGGTCAATGGGGAACCGCCCTGTCCATGGCCTGCGCATACTACCAAATCGGCTTGACCGTCTATATGGTAAAGGTATCCTCCGAGCAAAAACCCTATCGGAAAGCAGTTATGGAGACCTACGGCGCAAAGGTGATCCCCTCCCCGTCCGATACAACGGAAGTTGGGCGCAGAATTTTAGCCCAAAATCCCGATACAGGCGGCTCTTTGGGCTGTGCCATCTCCGAGGCAATTGAAACAGCAGTAAAAACCAAAAACTGCCGATACGTTCTGGGCAGCGTCCTGGATCACGTTCTCCTTCATCAATCGGTGATCGGTCAGGAAACCAAAATTGCCTGCGAAAAATACGGCATCAAGCCGGATATCATCATCGGCTGCATTGGCGGCGGCTCCAACTTTGGCGGCCTGATCGCTCCTTTTATGGGCGAAAAGCTCCAGGGGAAAAGTGACGTCCGGGTCATCGGAGTGGAGCCTGCCTCCTGTCCATCGATGACCAGAGGAAAGTATGCCTACGATTTCGGGGATACAGGCAGGACAACGCCCCTTTTGAAGATGTATACCCTAGGTTCAGGCTTCATGCCGTCTCCCAATCACGCCGGAGGCCTGCGATATCACGGCATGAGCCCCATTGTATCCAAGCTGTATCATGACGGCTACATGGAAGTCCGCTCGGTAGAACAGACGAAGGTCTTTGAAGCAGCCACCCTTTTTGCACGCTCCGAAGGAACCCTGCCGGCTCCTGAATCGTCCCATGCAATCAGAGTTGCCATTGACGAAGCCCTCCGGTGCAAGGAAACCGGCGAAAAGAAAACCATCCTTTTTGGATTGACCGGTACCGGTTATTTCGATCTGTCGGCCTATATGAGCTATAACAGCGGAACCATGACCGACTACATCCCAACGAACGAAGACCTGGAAAAGGGATTTGCTTCTCTACCCAAAGTGGAAGCATAAAATAATCATTGACACGAAACGATTTCGTCATACTAAAAAAAGGAGGCCGCTTTCTTTGCGGCCTCCTTTTTTTAGAGCAATATCCTGCAGGCGAAGGGCTGCGGCCTTTCTTTTCTAGCAGCGCTTCAGCCAATCATTCTAAATCGAAGGTTTTTGATTATGGATTCCCTTTAATCTTTCAATTTCCCTTTTATAAAAATCAACCATCTTGCCTTCTGTCACATTCCAGTCGCTCCTAAGCAATGCGATGATCTCCTGAAGTTTTTCAATCGCCATGTCGTACTTTCCTTGAATCTCATAGATATGAGAAATTGCTTCCAGTGAATCTGAGTATTTGGGATTTGGCTGCAGCTCATACCCTTTGGTGTAGTATTTTATTGCTTCATCGTATCTGCAAAGCTTTGCCATGCAGTCTCCTCTTGAGGCCCATGCAAGCCAATCATCAGGATACAGATTGGTCATCTGTTCCCAAAGAGCTAAAGCCTCGGGAAGCTTGCCTTCCTCCTTGCATATCAAACCTCCGTATAATTGATATAAATATCCAGGATAAACCCTATTCAATCTTTCCAGAACCTCTCTCGCTTCCCCGCATCGGCCGTCTGCTATCAGGTAATTCAAAAGCCACTTGTAAGCCGGCCAGTAATCCGGATGATTTGACACGAAGTTCTTATAATACTCTATGAGTTTATGCCTGTTTGAGAAGTTCCAGTCAAAGATTGCTCCATTCTCTGCATCCCGCAAAGCATTGTGGCTCGCTTTCTTATAAGGCTCTAAGGCCAGAGCTTCCCTGGCATAACGGGAAGCCAATTCGCGGTGATCCTCTGAACGGCGAATGTGTAACTGGGCCAGCAGTGACAGGCATTGGGCTTTTTTATCGTCATCACCCAGTTTCTCCTTAAGAAATCCTTCGGCATAATGAAAATCGTCCTTCGATATAAAATGTTCATTGTAAATCATGTTTTCGATGCGCTCCAAATGGGCGTCATCGGTTAAAGCAAACAGCTCATCAATTGTAACACCGAAAATAACGGATAAACCGGGGAGCATTTGTATATCCGGCATTGTTACACCGTTTTCCCACTTGGATACCGCTTGGGACGATACGTTCAGTTTGACGGCAAGGTCTTCTTGGGTCATCCCCCTTTGTAGCCGCAGAGCCTTGATCTTTTTTCCTATCTCTATATTCATCTCGGATAACCTCCAATTTTTATCCTTTTGACCGGTCAATTACATTATAAGTTTTGTTTGCAGCACTCTCAATGACCCCATGGTTGAACGGATCCGCTTATCGGTTACACGAAGCCTTAACGAATGGACTTAAAATAATTCGGGATGCTTGATGTAAAGGCCGAAGAATGGATTTTTCGCTTTTATCTTGTACCCTCCCTGATATCTCAATATAATAAAAAATGTAAAAGGTTAGCAATTTTTATCAATTGTTTTTAGAATCTTATTGCTATAATGATGATGAAATGAATTACAAAGACCATATAGAAAAAGCCTTAACATATATTGAAGAGAACCTGAAAAATGACATCGATTTATCTATGGTTGCAAAAGTTTCGGGATATTCAAACTATCATTTTTTGCGTGTATTTAAAGAGGTTACACATCTCACCCCTGCTGACTATATTCGAAAAAGGCGGCTTACAGAAATTGTGCGTGAAATGGGTAGAAGCGAAAGACCCATATCGGATATTGCTTTCGAATACGGCTTTAATTCAAAGGAAAACTTTACAAGGGCATTTAGGAGTGAGCATCATATCCTGCCTACAGAATATAAGCGGGCGGGCAACAGCTTGAAACTGTATGATAGGTTCAAACTTGAAACAGAGTCGCTTTCAGTGACCCCTGATATCGTTAACCTTCCTTCATTTTCGCTCACCGTTTATCCAAGCGACGAAGACTATCCCCCCAATTTTTGGAATAAATATAACTGCAGAAAGCTGTCCAAGAAGCTTTCCGGCGGTGCAATTTGCGAAGATTTCGGTGCTTGTATTTGGAACCATGAAACTCAAAAGCTTGATTATTACATCGGAATACGCACCGATGAAGCCTTTGGAGATCTAAGCGGGACAATCAATATCGTTATCCCCGGTGGACTCTATGCAATTTTTAAAACACCGCCGGCCACCCACTTTAACTTTGTAAACACAATTCATGCAACATGGGACTATATAAACACGATATGGCTGCCAAAGAGTGAATATACCAGAACAGGGGGCTATGAACTGGAAAGCTATATCGAAGCAAGCCGCTGTTTTAGTGAGAAGATTTACATTCCTATTATGAGACGGTCAGGGTAATGGATTGTAAAGAATATTTGAATCACAGATATTAAAAAAGGAGGAATGGAAAAATGAAAAAGCTGAACATCACCTGGGCAGACGGGGTTATCGACACAACGGGCTACCTCTTTTCCTTTGCCAAATCCCTGGGGACCGCCGTAAAAAACAGCCCCTATGCTGAACTGGCAGAGGATATCATTGCCACAAGCGGGTTTGCCTTTCGCATGTGGGTGGCTGCAAATTTATGCCCCAGCGCAACCAGTATTTGGAGCTTTGATGACCAGAAAAAATGGGTGGAAAACGGAGGCTTAATCTGCAAGTATGTAGGCAGATATTGGGGACAGGATGATATTGAACTGCAAAAGCGCCTTGAAGCCATTGATCTCATCAGAGAGTCCATCGATAACGGTATCCCGGCCATTTCCTGGGATATAGGGGTCCCCGAATGGGGCTTGATCACCGGCTATGATGATGAGACACAGATGTTTTCAACCTTATCCCTTACAGGATCAGAAGATCAGATGCCCTATGACCTTTTAGGGAAACGTGAAATCCCAATCCTATCCGTCTTGACCGTTACAGGGATGACACAAAAACCACAGGAAGCCATTCTAAAAGATACGCTGAAGCTTGCCGTATCCCATCTGAAGGGTGAAGAATGGTGCGATAGTGCGAAGGGTCTTGAAGCCTATCCCGCCTTCATCAAGCACTTTGAGGACGCCTTTAACCCGGACGCATCATGGAATATGGAGTATTATTTAGGTACATATGGGGCACTCAAATATTATGCTTATAAATACTTTGAAAAGATGAACTTACCCGAGCTGGCCAAGCTTTATGAGGATGTATATCACTGCTGGCAGGATTCTTTCGATCTCAAAATGAACAAAGATATCAATGATCCCGATATAAGGACAAAAATCGCAAATGCTCTGAAACATGCATACAAAAACGAAATCAAAGCCGTTGAACTAATGAGTACGGCAGGGGACGGTTCACCGTCGTAATGTTAACATTAGAAAACTTCAAAATTGTGTAAAAAATACCTGGCTGTTTATTCTTGTATCCCAATACTCGCTGCATATGAAGAGATTGAAAAAGTTAAGCTTTTCAATCTCTTCATTTTTCCCTTCACTTATGGTATTTGCCCGTTTTTTCTTCCTTGTCCAGGACCCGGTTGCCTGTCTCTTTTTGAGCCTTTTGATCAAGTCCGATCATGTATTATTCCGGCTTTTCACCAATATTTATTCTTTTCAAGCTCTTTTTTCTGAAATGGTTCTTCACTAAATTGCATGCTCTGAAGGAAACCATCTACTGCAACCTCTTCCATATCAAAAAGAGCTCAGGTTTTGCGCAAAGATACCAAATACCTCATGCATCCACCGGCTTTCTCATCTACAAGCGAAATATATCACATATTGATGATTTTATGTTAACCAATTATTGGAATATCACCATATCCTGAAGCTTCTCTCTTGCCCTTAAAGACTCCCTTATCTATAGAGGTTTTTTAACCGTTCAAAGCACATATTAAGTCATCTTCCTTCCTATTGGAATCCCAATTGATCCAGCAGTCATCCTTTCTACATAAGATAAAAATTTCGATCTAAGCTGCCACCATAAAGGCTGCGACGGCAGAACCGTCCCTTGTCGCATTTTTTTATGAACTGCACAAAAAAAGGCAACAATATGGATGAATGACGAAACAGCAAATCAGAACTGCGCTCCACTTAGCAGTATTCATTACAAAGGGAGTCGATAGAATGCTTCAGGTAAAGGGAATCACAAAAACCTACACCACAGGCAACTTTAAGCAGGTGGCTTTAAATAATATCAGCATCAATTTCAGGAAAAATGAATTTGCAGCCATTTTAGGCCAGAGCGGATCGGGTAAAACCACCTTTCTGAATGTAATCGGAGGTTTGGACAGGTATGACAGCGGTGACTTGATTATAAACAACAAATCCACGAAAGACTTCACCGATTCGGAATGGGATGCTTACCGCAACAACAGCATCGGCTTTATCTTTCAAAGCTACAACCTCATTCCCCATCTAAGCATTATTGACAATGTGGAACTGGGAATGACCTTGAGCGGCGTTCCAGCGGAAGAGAGACATAAAAAGGCCCGGGAAGTGCTGGAGAAGGTAGGACTCAAAGAGCATATAGGCAAAAAACCGAACCAGCTGTCGGGAGGCCAGATGCAGCGCGTTGCCATCGCCCGGGCCCTTGCAAATGATCCTGATATTATTTTGGCCGATGAGCCGACCGGAGCCCTGGATACGGCTACCAGCGCCCAGATCCTGGACTTGATCAAAGAAATCGCCAAAGATAAGTTGGTGATCATGGTGACCCATAATACCGAACTGGCAGAGAAATATGCCGATCGCATTATACGATTTCAAGACGGCAAGGTCATTGACGACACCAACCCATATACGCCTGCTGACGATGAAACAGGCTACCGATTGAAAAAGACCAGTATGAGTTTTGCAACCGCTCTAAAATTATCGGGAAAGAATATCTCAACCAAAAAATGGAGGACAACCCTCACGGCCTTTGCCTCCAGCCTCGGCATTATCGGCATTGCTTTGATCTTAAGCCTCTCTTCCGGATTTCAAATCAAAATCAACAAATTCCAAAGCGATGCCTTATCCGAGTTTCCCATCATCATTTCCCAGACCACCACTGAAATGGATGAAGATACCATCAATGAAATGCGCGGTGAAGTCAAAAGAATCATAGCAGGAAAGCGAGAATATGCAGATTCCAATGAAGTTTACTTATATGATCCCAAAGAGCGAACTCTGAACCATACCAATGTGATAACAGATGAATATATTGAGTTTATCAACCATATGGATCCCAAGATCTTAAGAAGTGTAGGGTATACCCGCTTGACGGGAATGAATCTGCTGCGGCGCGTCAATGACAGCATCCGCCCTGTCACCATAGCAATTGGCTTCAGTATGGACAATGACAATGCAGAGATACATACCAGAGCATCCAATATGTCGAGCATGAGAGGGGCTGGGCTGTCTTCCTATCCGGAACCCCTCGATCCTTCATCCGAATCTTATTTGGAAATGAATTATGATCTCCTGGCGGGTGAGTATCCCAAATCTGAAACTGACCTGGTGCTGGTCATTGATTCACAGAACCGGGTCCATTATTCCATTCTCCAAAAGCTTGGATTTGAAACCGACGGGATCAAAAGCATCCCTTTTGACGAGATCGTTGGGACGGAACTTCGATTGATCCATAATGATGATTACTATATCAAAACCGAATTGGGCACCTTCCTGCCCGGAAATGATTATGAAGCCATGTACAACTCCAAAAACAGCATCCCCTTGAGAATCTCAGGGATAGTCCGCTTGAAAAAGGAAGTTCCTTTTGGAGTCATCGGCGAAGGAATAGCCTACAGCGACAGACTTGTTCAGCGTGTGATTGATATGGCAAAGGATTCTGAAATTGTCAAGGCCCAGCGGGAATCCGACCACAATGTTATAACCATGGAAAAACTGGATGAAACTGCAAAAGCCTCATTTTTGACCTATCTGGGGGGAGAGGCCATGCCCTTTATGATCTATCTATATCCAAAGGATTTTCAGTCGAAGGATGCGGTTTTGGCCCGCCTGGATGAGTATAACAAAGGGAAACCGAAAGAAAAAACGATTGTTTACACCGACCTAGCACGCTCCGTTACAGAGATGACCGGCAGCATCATGCGGGCCATCACCCTGGTGCTGGTTGCCTTTGCAGCCATTTCCCTGGTCGTTTCCCTCATTATGATCGGCATCATCACCTATATCTCTGTCCTGGAGCGGACAAAGGAGATCGGCGTTTTACGCTCCCTGGGAGCAAGAAAGAAGGATATTACCCGCGTCTTCAACGCGGAAACCTTTATTATCGGTGCCTTCTCAGGTATTTTAGGCATTACCATTGCCTATCTCCTCACTTTTCCGGTCAATCAAACCATTGAACGGATGACAGATCTGCCTGATGTAGCCCGGCTCAATCCCCTTCATGCAATCATGCTGCTCGTCATCAGCGTGACACTGACCCTTCTTGGGGGCTTTATCCCTGCAAAAATGGCGGCAAAGAAAGATCCCGTGGAAGCCCTGAGAACAGAATAAAATTATGTAAAAAAACGTGGTGAGACATCTGCTCGCCACGTTTTCTTGTTTTTGGGTAAGCTTAGTGGATTTGAAACAACCGCTTTAGTAATTTCGACTTACTTTTCTTATATAGGATGAGAAAAGCTGCCGGCATTATTGATAGTCTATTGCATACATCTCGAACAATTCCAATTTGTCAACATGAATAACCACATGCCGGTCTCTCACTTCATACTCTATACTTTCCTCACTGGGTAGACGCATTACCTTCATAGGAATTTTATCGTCCATAAAGACCCGGATAGTGATCCCCTCCACCGGAAGTAACGGAAATTCCTCCTGGACATTTACTACATGAACCAAAAATCTTTTCTCCTTGGAATCATGGAATAGGATAATCTCCGAGGGTCCAGGGCCTTCAGCATTAAAGACAGGCGTATCCGGCAACAGCATTCTTATCATATTCATAAACACTTCCCGATGAATTTGCTGTTGTGCCGCCTCTAACGGTGCTGCTATCCATATTACCTTCCCTTTTCCATATTTGCTTTGGATAATGGCAGGATAATCTGTTTTTATCCCAGGCGGGTTGGAATGTATGGATGCGAATTTACCAGGTTCACCCGGTTTGGTATAGGGCAGGGTAATTGTTGCCATCACATGAGCGCTATTGGCTCCCGTTACCCTCTGCTGATATCCGAAAACCGTCAGAGGATACTCCGCATCTACCCCCGGCATGAAGGCCTCCCCCAGTTTCGTAGGTGCAATATATGTAATCGTTTCTTCTGTTTTATTTTGGTATACAACCCCTAAGATTTCTGCTGCCAGTTCAGGGGAAGTTCTGCCGCTCATGTACAAATTGCCGCCTTCTCGAACAAAGGTTTGAATTGCTTCTTTTTCTTCCTTACAGATGTTTATAACATCCGGCAATATCAGAAGTTTAATTTTACTGAGATCACCTAATCTATAATTGTTCAATACACCATATGGAATATGATTCTCTGCCAAGACCCTTGCAGCCCCCAGCGCCGCCTCCAAATGAGGCACCCTTTCACCGGCATGAGTGACGTGTTTTCCATTGTCATCGGGATTCATCTTGGATTTGAAACTAAAATAAATCCCCACATCGAAACAAAAATCACCTTTTAAATATGGCTCATAGTGGCTAGACTCCTCAAAAACCTCTCCAAGCCTCTCAAAAAACTTTGGGTTCATGGTTCCTTTCGGATCAATGGCATCTATGGCAAGAAAAGCACCATGGTGGGCCAGGGTTAGGTAATTGTGCAGTTTGAGCATCTGGGTGGACTTCATGGTTGTATGATCGCTCAAATTAGGATAACACCTGGAAGTCATGTATTCAAAGGGTTGGCATTCAGTCAATCCATAATAGAGCTTACACACAAAGGACTGCTGTCTGTATCCTCCATATAAATCCCCACCAGCATAATCACTGGCTTTCGATATTCCTTCCGTAACTCCTCGTATCCAGGATTGGGGAGCGGTTGAAAATTGATGCTCTACCGATGCACCGGGTTTATACTTCTTTACTTCAGAAGTAGTAAGTTCTGCAAATTCACTCATCCATTCTTCTCTTTTATTTTGGAATTTCACCCACTCCGGGCTATTCCAGTTAACGACTGTAGGCAACTCTCCTCCGATTTCCCGGGCGTACCGCTCTTTACAGGAATCACAATAGCAGACCATCGGCCAGAAAGTCATATCAAAAAAAACACCCTCAAAGTCATAATGTTCGCAAAACTCCCTTATCTGCGACAAGGTGAAATTTCTATATTCTTTATTGTTCGGGCAACAGACTCCATACCTTCCCCCATACTCTCGTGATCCTTTTCCGTTGACATCAGTCATTCTCCATTTAGGGAACTGCTCATAAGCCCAATTGTTATAAATCAAGCTGTAATATACAATGACATCTATACTCTCTTTATGGCATAAATCAATTACTTCGCCGATCTTATCCTGACCTTTAAAGCCAGAATGCATTTTTCCGGTTTTTGTGGGCCAATAGCAATAACCAACATGGGAGTTAATATAGACCATTGCCGATTGTATCTTGGCTTTCTTCAGCATCTCAACATAATTCTTGCTGTCAAATTGAGATAGGAATTCCTCATTCCAATCTTCGATATGCATATCTACCAAATTCCTGCGATAGCTCTTTTCATACCATTTGCCCATTGGAAACCTCCTTATAAGAAATCATCTTCCCAACAATCTGCTTCACGCCTCCATCCAGCCGCCTGCAAATCCCTGATACTCATCCAAAAACCATTCTGCCACCTTCGTCATAAAAATGCCTATTTCCTTTCCCTTGTATGAAAATGTAGCTTTCAGGGTACCGAGATAATCATCCGTTATGTATACAAGCATATTCAGCTTGTGATCCTCTACCCATGCTGCAGAGGCCAGGCATTTATAGCCCTTGCCCAAGGGTGTCCCTATCCTCTCTCCAAAGTAATGCTTTTCAGGAAAAGTACCGGCAACCGTCTTTCCGATGCCAAAGTTCAGCCGGTGAAAGCCTGTTGCATTCTCATATTCCCATATGCCTTCATCGCCTTGAAAAAGGAATCTTGTTCTTATGATCCCCATGGGATTTTCATCCAGTTTATACCACTTTCCGTTGATGGTACCCTCAATCGGTGACGAAGCCTTACCGGGCTGATGGGGGATCTTGAGAGACGCGAGCTTCTCCTGGAGCCTTCTATTCATTAAAGCGTCACAGGGTAAGGGCTCATCCTTTATCTTGAATAGGATTTCCTCCCGAAAAGAGTCTATAATTCCCACTCCTGTTGGTCCTTCTCCCTGGGTATCGGCGATGCACGCAAATAAAAGGTCTTTTTCCGGATAGCACAGGGCCAACTGGGACCCCATCCCAATGAAAGCAAACCCATTATCCTCGTTCATCCATATCTGATATCCGTATCCATGGTCCCCCGAAATAGAATTGTCAATTTGCTTGGTGGTGGCTGCACGAACATATTCCTCCGATATCAGCTGCAGATCTCCCCAGCGGCCTTTTTTCATGCAAACGTAGGCCAGCTTCGCCATGTCCCTCAGTTTGCATATGACTCCCGAACCGCCCCATGAGGTACCTTCCGGCGTTTTGATACACCAGGCTTCTTTGGAAAAACCGATGGGATCCAGCAGCCGCCCACGCATATACTGAAGGAACGGAACCCCGCTGATTCGCTCAATGATGGTGTTGAGAATCACGGTAGCAGCGGTATCATAGGCAAAGATCGTTCCCGGAGGGTGGGACGGCTTTTTTTGAAAGAATGTGGCAGCCCAATCCTTATCATACCGGGTATAGGAATTTTCTGAATGGGGAGTCGCCATCATCAAAAGATCCCTGATCGTCGTCTGGGCCAAATAGGGATGCAAATTTTCCGGTACCTTGTCCTCAAAAAACTGAGCAACCCGATCATCCAAATGAATTTTCCCTTCATCAATCATCAGGCCAATGGCCAGCGATACGATGCTCTTGCTGACTGAGTACATGCGGTGCATGCTGTTTTCCGAATAGGGAGCCCAGTAGCCTTCAGCGGCTATCTGCCCGTTTCTCAGCAGCAAAAAGCCATGCATGCAGGTTCGCTGCCGATCGATTCTCTCGAGAAAACGAAGAACGGCTGATGAGGGAATCCCCAAGCTTTCCGGTGACGGCGCCGCCGAAAACAGCTTATCCTTATCCATCGATACCTCACGCTCCTTTACTTCATCTATCCTTTTTTATTCCTTATGGAAAAAATGTTATCTCCATTTTTACGCTTCCGCCCCATCGGCTGCAACCGGCTTGACCAGGGCAGCCTTTTCCCATTTCCGCGAGCGCCAGCGCATTGTCATCAGCTGGCCCCGGAGCCATTCATCCGCCAAAAGGGCAACAAAGGCTCCAGGAACACCCAGGGGAATGACCTGGGTAAACACATAACCCAGGGGGATGAGAACCAGCAGGATGGAGACGGAGCTGGCGGCAATGGACCACTTTACATCTCCCGAACCGCGTACGCAGACGCCGATGACCAGGTTGAAGGGCCGGCCAAACTCCAGCACCAGGTCTACAAGGAAGCACCAGAAAATAATTGCCAACACTTCCTCGCTATAGGTAAACAAACGAAGAATCGGCCGCTGGAAAATCATCAGCACGGCCATGACAGAAAGGTTTAAGCCCATGGCGATCCATGTGGCCCGAAATCCCAGGCGGTAGGCAGCATTGAAGTTTCCGGCCCCCACATGCCGGCCTACAAGAATTTGGGCACTCTGCCCGACGGAATAGCCCAGGATCTGAACAAATGCAATCAAGCTTGTTGCATACGTAAAGGCTGTTAGGGCTGTCGTTCCCAGGGAAGTGACAAAATAGGTCAGGCAAACCTGTGCAAAGCTATAGGCAAAGTTATCCCCTCCCCCGGGGATCCCCACCCGCAGAATCTCACCGGCCATTTTAAGGGAAAAACCCGTATGAAGGCCTAAGGGAATCCCGAACCGGAGGGCACAGAGCACCATGGCCACGGAACCGCAAGCCTGGGAAAAGGCTGTCCAGGCGGCGATCCCTCCTAAGCCCAAATCCGCCATTCCAAAAGGCCTTGTAATAATGATCGTATTGCCGAGCACATTGAATATGTTGATTCCCAGAAAAACCATCATGGGAGCCTTGGCCTGCCCGTAGTTGCGCATGATGGCAGCCAGCAACAAATTTAAGCCCTGCAGGCCATACAAGCCTCCTATTATGGAAAAATACCTGATTGTATATTCCAGAGCCTGCCCTGTTAAGCCCATCAAGGACAAGAAGGGACGATGAAACAAAAACACCGCCAAACCCAGGATAAGCCCCAGGCTGATATTCATCTTGACAGCCGTGCCGACCGCGGACGCAGCTTGCTCTTCTTTTTCAGCCCCTAAATTTTGTGACACCACTACGGCCGTTCCCAGTGTAATAAAAAAGAACAGCATGTTGATAAAGCTTACCAGCTGATTTGAAAAACCGACAGCAGCTACCGCTTCCTGGCTGTAGCTGCTGAGAAGGTATATATTTACCATGCTAAGGGCTTTGGTAAGAAAATTCTCAACAAAAATCGGCCATGCCAAATCCCTTAAGTTTAGTTCTTGCTTCATGGACAGGCCCCCCAAGTTGTGTAATAGCCGCTTCTCAATCCAAACCTTTAAGAATACTGGAATCTGCAGAATAATTATATCATCATTCTAACTTTTTGAATAACATTTCCATTCTTATGCTTAAATATATTTCCATACTTCTGAGGATGCTTTGCTCTCTCAACTGAAGCTTGAGGTTACGGATTTTATCAAAATACAGAAAAAGCACCGTTTATATTTACGGTGCTTTTCTTAAACATTACTTTATTTGTTTCAATGCATCATTAACATCATCAACATATTGGACTGATTCAGTCCAACCGGGTACCTGAGCCCCCAAGCGTTTAAACTGTGATATGGTAACAGCACTCCCTTTGGTAACTAAATATCTTGCTTTGAACGGTACAGCAATATATTTTTCCAAGAGGATTTTCAACATGCCGGCTACTTCCGGACTTGATGGTTTTAGTTCCGGAGCATTAATGATAAGTGTATAATCTTTGGCAGGAAATGTTTTTGTGACCTGATCATAATCCTTCAAAAAAGATTCGCCGTCTTCTACGCTGAAAAAGCCTGAAGCCTGTGCAAGAAAAACCTTCTTATCCCTATCAACTGTCATTTCATAAGAGCAATTTTTTCCTTGGTATTTTGGCATATGTACTCCTCCTTAATATATTATTTTATTTTAGTAGGACACTTCTCTAAAATTTAAACAATAATGTGGATACCAATGATCCTGAACCCATGGATGTGAGTGTTACATAGTCCCCTCTCTTGATTTTTCCTGTTTTCAATGCTCTATCAAGTGCGATTACAGGACTTGTTGTTCCGGTATAACCAAATTCATCTCCAACATATGTAGTCCTGTTTTTGTCTATTCCCAACTTCTCTAGCGCAAGATAGGTATCAGGCAGCGTGAATTGTGAAAAAATCAGGTGATCAATATCCGTTACTTTTATTCCATTGTCCTGTGCAACTTCAGTAATGAGCCGAACCCATATGTCAGAAATAAAACTTCCATCAAAAGGTTTCCATGACCACTTCCTATCATCTTCATTCTCTGTACCGTCCCTGATGATCTTGGAAAACCCTGCCCTTGGCATAAGTATGTAGTTGCATTCTGAAACCTGTGCCAGATGGGTGGAATCGATAAAACCTCTCTTCTCCCCTTCCTGGGCTTTTTCCAGAACCACGGCAGCTGCCGCATCTCCAAAATTGGAATATGCTACAGGATCATTGGGACTCCCCACTGCGCTGAATAATATACCTCCAACAACCAACGCTCTTTTAAATCGTTTGTTTGTCATCAGGATTCTGCAGACCTGGTCTATCGCAGTGATCATACCGAGGCAATTTGAATTGATATCATACGCCATTTGTATTTTTATTTCCGGTCCACCCAGCATTTCTAATACTTTTACTGCATTTGCAGGAGATGTATATTCAGGAGTATCTGTGGCAAATATCAATAAGTCTATATCGCTGACATCCATTTTGGCCTCTTTTAATGCTTCGGCACTTGCCTTGTAACCCATCGTAATAACGGTTTCATCAGGATCGTCACTAAGATACCTATACTCTCGTCGCAAGTGCCTTAACAATCCTCCCACTTCCACTCCTAATTTTCTGAAATGATCGATAAAAAACTCATTATGTACTCTGTTTTGGGGATGATATATGCCTGTACTAATAATATTAACATTTTGATATTGCATAATATCCCTCCTTCTTGAGTTAATGAATATAAAAATAGGAAAATTCCTCTAGTAAAATTATAAATAAAGCGGATTTTATGGTTCAATATTCATATAAACAAATAGTGCCCCAGTCCTATGAAAATAATCTTTATAGACTACATAAAAGAAAAAGCTATTATATACTCTTTATTGAAGGGATTTTTATATTACGAAAGGAAATTGAAACTTCGCATTAATAGATTGCATCCGGCCTTTTTAGTATGTTCATTGAGCTGGTTTATCACAGAAAAATCAAAGGAGCACTTTGTAAAAAGTGCTCCTTTGATCAACAATATGGTCAAATAAATGAAAATTCCTTTAATAATTCTCTGCTTTCACTTCAAAGAAGGCCTGCGGGTGGTTGCAAACGGGGCATACTTCTGGCGCATTGACGGCAACGTGGATGTATCCGCAGTTGCGGCATTTCCATACTACGACTCCGTCTTTTTTGAAAACCTTGCCTTCCTCAAGGTTCTTTAAGAGCTTCAGATACCTTGCTTCATGTTCCTTTTCAATCTCTCCAACCATTTCAAATAGTTTAGCTATATCCTCAAAGCCTTCAGCCCTTGCCTCTTCAGCAAAGGTCTTGTACATGCTTGTCCATTCATCATTTTCGCCTTTGGCGGCCTCTTTCAAATTCTCTATGGTTGTTCCCACTTTTCCTCCATGGAGAAGCTTGTACCAGATCTTGGCATGTTCCTTTTCATTATCGGCAGATTCTGCAAAAATGGCGGCTATCTGTTCGTATCCTTCCTTCTTTGCCTGGGATGCAAAAAAGGTATATTTCGTTCTGGCCTGGGATTCACCTGCAAATGCAGCAAGTAAGTTTTTCTCCGTTTTTGTTCCCTTTAAATTCATATTCAAATCCCTCCAATCTGCAATTTCAGAGTATTATATACCACAAAGCGGAAAATTGAATCATAAACTTGCAGGGAATTTTAACCAAACATGCTGCCGAAAGCATTTGTTCCAAAGGTTGAATTCCACCGTCCATCAAAGGTTATGCTTTCTCCGGCTATTTTTATACCACAAAACCTTTTAAGTACCTGCTCCGGCTTGAATTTCGCAGCTTTTGGAGGGCTTTTGCTTCAATCTGGCGTATGCGCTCGCGGGTGACGCCAAAGTATTTTCCAACCTGCTCCAGCGTATGCCTTTGTCCATGATTCAGCCCAAATCGCAGCTCCAAAACCTTTCGCTCCCGCTCGTCCAAAGTCTCAAGCTGCTTGTTGATCTCCGCCCTTAAGGAAGCGTCTATCGCTCCCTCTTCCGGTGAAATCATCTCTGTATCTTCTATAAAGTCGCCGAACGATGCATTCTCATCGTCTCCGACCGGTGTCTCAAGGGAAACGGGATGTACTGCAATCCGAAAGACCTGCTCAACGGCTTTTTCAGACATATCAAGCCTCTCTGCAAGCTGTTTGATATCCAAGGGAAGGCCATTTTCCTGTTCCATGGTCTGGGCAGTTTTCATCACCTTGCGGACTGTTTCGCCCATATGAACAGGAATGCGGATGGTGCGGTCCGTGTCTGCTATTCCTCTTGTAATGGCCTGCCGAATCCACCAGGTGGCATAGGTTGAAAAGCGAAATCCCATCCTGTAGTCGTATTTCTCCACTGCTTTTATCAGGCCCAGGTTTCCTTCCTGGATCAGGTCTAAGAAAGATAGGGAATGGGTATTGTTGTACTTCTTTGCAATGCTGATTACAAGTCGAAGATTGGAACAGATCATTTTATTCCGGGCTTCCATGTCGCCCTCTTTAATTCTCTTCGCCAATTCTATTTCCTGCTCCGGTGTTAAAAGGGGCGCTTCTCCTGCAGCAGCCAGGTAATCCTTTACGGAATCAAAGCCGGACGGGGAATAATAGCTTTCTGCTGTTTCTTCCCCTTGGTCCATCGAGAGATCTTCAATATCCAGACTACTGTATTTCATTTCCAATCTCCTTTCTTCCCTTGGCCTTATTAAGAAAAAACACAAAAACTGGTTTATTTATATAAACCGAATATAAATTACACAATTCTTCAAAATTTCCCCTATATATTATAATAACACAATATAAGCAAAAAAGCAATTTATATATTGACAATCCTGCACATTCAGGTGTAGAATTAAAAATTTATAATTTTAGGTACAAAGAACTATTGATTCTGTCCCCCACGCCTATTTCCTTTCATTTTAACAGCCTCTTTTCAGGCTCTGTTCCTTCAAAAAACGAAAAAACCGTCCATATCGAATCCTCAGTCCATGGCTCTTTATCTCCATATCCCTGATGAGCTGTCGCTTTACTTGACTTTATCCCTGAACAGGTATATGCTCTATATGGCTTAAAACTTATATTAATATTGGCAAGGATGGTGAATGATGCAGTTATTGGTTCTCATTTTAAAAAAGGTGGAATTAATCGATTTGCTGATCAAAGAATTGGTGGAATCGGGTATCAAAGGGGGCACAATCCTGGAGGGTACAGGCATGGCAAAAGAGCTTGTCTCCATGGAGGACTTGCCCATATTCGGCATGCTGAGAAGCATTCTTACGGATGACGTGAAAAAGCCCTGTAAGATCATGCTGTTTGTTTTAAAGGATGAACAGGTCAAGACAGCACGAGAAACGATCCGGGATGTGGTCGGCGATCTGAATGCGCCCAATTCCGGGATCCTGTTTTCCATCCCACTCAACTTCGTAGAAGGGTTCGGTGAATACGAAGAATGACTCTGAATATCTACACATACCTAGCCATTGCACTATTTCTATGCCTATTATCCAGCAAACTCATGAAAACCGTGAAGCTGCCGAATGTCACCGGCTATCTTGTTTTCGGACTGCTTGCAGGGCCCTATTGCTTGAATCTCCTTTCCCATGATATCATCGATCAATTTTCCATTATACCGGAGATCGCCCTTGGCTTTATTGCCTTTTCCATCGGAGCCGAGTTCAAGCTCTCCTATTTGAAATTAGTCGGAAAAGCGCCGATCATCATCGCCTTTACAGAGGCCTTTGGCGCTGTACTGGCAGTAGACCTCATCCTTATTCTCACAGGAAATGACGTCCCGTTCTCGTTAGTACTCGGAGCCATTGCTGCGGCCACAGCACCTGCCGCAACGCTGATGGTTGTACGTCAGTACAAAGCCAAGGGTCCGGTGACTGACACCTTGCTTCCTGTTGTTGCAATCGACGATGCCGTTGCATTGATTGCTTTTGGATTGTCGGTAGCCATAGCCAAGTCCATCAACGCCCATGGAAATGTGTCCCTGGCCTCTACCTTGTTAAGCCCGGTGATCGAAATCTTCGGGGCTGTTCTTTTCGGGGCAGTCCTGGGATTTATTTTGAAATACCTGACTGACTGGTTTACCGGACGGGGCAACAGGCTGTCCGTAACCATTGCAATGATTTTAACTTGCATTGGCATCTCAAAAATCGCCGGCTTTTCACCCCTCCTGGCCTGCATGTCCTTAAGTTCGGTATATGTGAATATTTCTAAAGTCACCGACCAGGTATTTGAGCTGGTGGACAGGATTACGCCTCCCATCTTTATGCTCTTTTTCTTCGTCTCGGGAGCCAATTTGAATATCGGTATCCTGCCTGCTGTAGGAATCATCGGAGCCTTGTATATCATCTTCCGGGTTATCGGTAAAATCCTGGGATCGGCCTTTGGGGCCATCGTTTGCAAAACAGAGCCTGTTGTCAAAAAATACCTGGGCTATACCCTAATTCCTCAAGCCGGAGTGGCCATCGGCCTTGCGGGCGTTGCACTGTCTGTGGTACCGGAATACGGTGACAAGGTTCAGGTGATTATACTGTCCGCAACCGTCATTTATGAACTTGTGGGACCGGTCATTACAAAATATGCCTTGATGAAGGCAGGAGAAATCAAGCAAAATGCTTAACGTTGGCAATGAAAAAATCCTCGATCCTTTCGAATCGAGGATTTTTTTTACATTTCTAAATTTGTTTAAACTCAATCCAGTCTATTTGCAGTCCGGGCTTGATAAAGTCAAGCTTCAGCTCATACAAACCATCTTCCAGTTCAATTTTGGCAAACTTCCGCACCACCCATTTGCCGTCGGTGCCGTTTGTCTGAACGGTGGTTGCAAGCTGATCATTCAGGCTTACATTGCAGGCCGTTTGAGCCCAACCCTGTTCAGAGGATGCAATCCTTGCAAAGATGCGGTAAACTCCGGCCTTGGCTTTGATATAGGTCGCCCCTGCAGGATTTGGCTTCACCCTTGCATCCTGGGCCAGATCCTGAACTTCAGCCGCTTCCATAGAGGGATTGGCATGAATCTTCCGGGCGGTCTCCAGTGTTTTCTTCTCCCTGAAAAAGGCCGGGGTCTGCATCAGGAATTGGCAGATATTCATGGCGCAGCGCTGGAGCTCCCCGCGGGTCAAAGTTCCGTTTTGCAGGGATTCTAAAGTGTTGTCGTTTGCTGCATTGGTCTCCGCCCCGTAGTTGGGCACCACCATGTACAAATCATTCTGGGCGCGGACCATATGATTCGTGTTCCTTCTGTCGCTGGGTCCGCCCTTAATGGGATCATTCATTCTGGCCCACCAGTCGGTCATGACAATTCCTCTGAAGCCCCATTCCTTGCGAAGTACAGTGGTGTTCAAATCATAATTGGAAGCAGACCAATGGCCGTTGATTGGGTTGTAGGATGTCATGACGGAATTGGCACCGCCCTCTTTTACGGCGATTTCAAAACCCTTCAGATAAATCTCCCTCAAAGCCCGTTCGGAGACCACTGCGTTGACAAAATGCCGCTGTTTTTCCTGGTTGTTGCAGGCAAAATGCTTCAAGGTAGCATTGGCCCCGCTTTTCATGATGCCGCGGACTGCAGCTGCGGCAAAGGCTCCCGTAATCAAAGGATCCTCGGAGAAATACTCAAAATTCCGCCCGTTTAAGGGGCTTCGCCTGATATTTAATCCCGGACCCAAAAGCACATCGATGTTGTTGCGGAGCATCTCCTGTCCTTCCATGACATAGAGCTCTTCTACCAGGTCCACGTCCCAGGTGGCCGACAGCAGGGTTCCGATCGGCATTTGGGTTGCCTTCAGGCCGCTGTCCATGCGGATGCCGGACGGCCCGTCAGCCGCACAGGCAATCGGAATCCCGTAGCCTTGCAGGCTGTCTGTCACGCCGCCAAAGGCTGAAGCCGTTCCGGGAGTAACCCAGGGATTGCTCATTCCCTCTCCCCGGACGATGGCAGCAAGCTCTTCATCGTTCAGCTGGGCAATAAAGGCTTCCATGCTGACCTTCTTGTCATAAACATCCCGAAGCTTGTATCCCTGATTTCCCGTCTGCTGAATTTCCTTGGGCAAATTCTGTAAAATCCGCTCTGCCAGGGAGGTCTTCCTCAGGGGAACCTTTTCATAGGTCAGTTCATAAGTGCCGCTTTCCCTCCTGGCTCCCGGTTTCATTCTTTCAAATTCTTCCTCCGGTGCCAGGGCTTCCTCCAGCTGCTCCACCACCCGAAGGCTTTCCACCGGATAGCCGTCCTTTCCTTCCACTCCAATCCTTTGGGCTTTCCTCACGCTGTTTCCCACATAGAGCCTGTATTCACCGGCCTCCAGCACATAGGCAGAAGGATATCCCGTAACCCCGACATCATCATAGGAGGCCATCCTGCGAACGGGGAAAGCGATTGTGAGGCACTCCTCCTCCCCGGGTTTCAAAAGCTTCGTCTTTTTGAAGGCTGCCAGTACCCTTGCCGGCTTGCCCAGCTTGCCCTGTGGCGCTTCAAAATAAACCTGGACCACTTCCTTGCCTGCGAAGCGATCACCAATGTTATTAACCGTCACTTCGCATTCCAGGTATTCCTCTCCGTCTTTGATGATTCTCCTGGCATCCCTGGGCTTAATCTCAAACTCGGTATAGGATAGGCCGAAGCCAAATTCATACTGGACCTTTTCAGGGCAGAAGGTTTCAAAATATCGATATCCCACATAGATATCCTCTTGATAGCAGTTTTTCGTTTCACTGCCGAAATTTTTCGTAGAAGGATAATCCTCAATGGAATAGGCGATGGTATCGGCCAGCTTCCCGCTCGGTGTCACATCGCCGACTAAAACATCGGCAGCGGCGTTACCTCCTTCCATGCCTCCCTGCCAGGTATAGATGAGGCCCTGGATATGCCCTAAAAAGCTTTCGTCTTCAACCCAGCTCGTATCGATGATATTGGATACGTTGAGGACCACAATGACCCTTTCAAAATACTTGCAGACCATTTTGAGCATGTCCTTCTCTTCCTCGGTCAGCAGGTAGCTTCCGGGGACAGGGGCATTGTCCTTGTCTTCTCCGGCGGTTCGGCCAATCACCACAATGGCCTTGTCGGATTTCTCCCTGGCTTCCGATACCAGTTCATCCGTCAAGGGCATCTCCTTTTGATGCCACGGCTCTGCTGCCCAGCCTCCGCCGCCGTTGTCAAAGGGATTTTCCTCGATCCATTTCTCATATACGGCCGCCAAATCCTCGTTTACTTTTATTTTCTTTTTGCTCCTAAGGCCGTCTAAGAGGTTGGTGGTATAGGCCACATTGACACTGCCGCCTGAACCGGTCCCGCTCCGGTAATAATTGATTTGAATCCTGCCAAAAACGGAGACCCTCTCTCCTTCCTTGATGGGGAGAACCTGTCCCTCATTTTTCAGCAGGACGGCGCCTTCCGCCGCAACTTTTCTTGCAAATTCAGCAAAACCCTCCAGTGGAACGCCAAGTTTCTCTGTTTGCATACTGTCTACCTCCAATCGTAATCGTCATTCTATAAAACTTATTCTTTTCCTGTGCTGTCGACCCTATCCGAAATATTGCTCTCATCATTCGTTTTCGTTCTTTTCCTGTAAAGGAAGAGAAAGCATTTTCTCAATATCAGCCTCAGCTCCGTCGATATGGAAAGATACAACGATGTCGTGGCGCATAGCCGGCAAGGTCGTCCATGTCAGATGATACTGCTGTGGCATGGTGACCCGGTATTTTTCAGGTACCCCTTCGTTCAAATCCACGGCAAATCGATCCTTGATGCTGCAGGATCCCGTTAAGCCCGTATGGGGGCGGATATCCAGATGAATCCCCTTGCGATCTAAGGATACGGTGCCGTTCCCTTCCGCCTTCGGTTCGGATAGGGTATGGAGCAGCCAGGAAAGGGTCACAGGCCTATCGGCTTCGACGCGATCCTTCACCACCAGCACCCCTTCCGGGTCAAGATAAAAACGCCGGTTCCAGAGCTTCAGCATGGGATAAGCGGCAGTCAAGTCCAACTCCCCGTATCGAAGATCTCCAATCTGGCGGCAGCATAGAATTCGCCCTGTGGCTTTATGGCTCCAGATCTCCTGTCCAACACCGTCCACCAGGATTGCGTTATGGGCACGAGTGCTTTTGGTCCATTCCCTGTGATGGCGGGTCCCCCATTCCCGCCCAAAGTAGCCTGATGGGGAAATCAAGGCCGTTCCCCTGCAAATCAAAGCAAAGGAACCCTGGTCGGCATGCTGGTGGCTGTCACTGCCATGGCGGCTGGCTCTGGCCAAAAGGGCAATATCCCTGCTCTGATCCTCCAGATGAGTATGGAGGCTGATAAAGCCAGCGTAAGGGAAGGAGCGAACCTGTGTGACCTCCCCGGTTAGCCTCTCGGCAGGAGGCGACCCTTCGGGAATGAAAACATCTAAAAGGTGCAGCTTGAAGATGTCCGGCGCTGCTGCATCCCGCTCCCATTTCTTTGCCAGTTCAAGGCCGGAACGCTGGGCATAGATGCGATAGGGATTTTGGGCAAAAAAGCCGGGCCATTCCGGATCATCGCTCCGGCACCAGTAGCCGTCGCAGAAAGGATGGATTTCCCAGCCCGGCGGCGCAAAGTGCAGGAAAAAGTGTATCAGCCTCTGGTAAAAGGGACGATCAAGGAAGCGGTATCCGGAATAGCGCTCCACTGCCAGGAAAAAGGGCAGGTACCACTTGGTATAGCTGGTGGCGTAAAAGGTCCCTTCCGCCCATCCGCCGTCCGGACCGCCGAAATGGGGGAAAAAGCTCCCATAGATATCCAGAGCCAGGGTCAGCCATCGCTCCAGGATTTCCGGTGCGATGCTGCTCCCCCACAGCACCAATGCCGCCTCTCCGAGGTAAGCCGGAACCCGTCCTGCATGGGAGTTGCCGGGATTTTGGCTAAAGTCCAGGTGGTTTAAAAGTTCCTCACACTGAAGGGCATAGGCCGCGATGGTCCGTTCCACAAAGAGCCGCTGCTTTTCATCAAGGAGATCCCATACAAGATCATACACCGCAGGGAGGCAGCGGGCATGGCTCAGCCCCACCTCATCTCCCCAGGGCCCTAATATGGAACAAGGGCCTGCAGGATTCCAATCGCATATGGTCAGAAGGCTCCTGACTGCATGCTCTCCGGCCTCTTTGTCCCCCAGGAGTCGATAACCCAGGGCACAGGCCACCAGATCCCGGTCACAGAAATCCCGGTGCCGTCCAAAGTACTCCCGGTAGGGAAGGGCTTCCCTGTTCTTGTGGTACTCCGGTGGGCTGGGCAGGCCGTTTTTCAGTGCCAGATCAATGTTCCGGCGCAAGGTATTCATCTCCGAAGCCCGATGCTCCATGATCCAGGGGATATCCGACAGGGAAAAAAGATGACGCGGGTGCTCCCGGGGCACTTTCGACAGGACATCCTTTGCCTTCGGGCGCAGAAACTTCACCGCTCCCGGCATGATCTCAAAATCCCACCAGCCCCGTTCCATTCCACCCCCCAGCAGGTTCCATTCATATTTCCCCGCTTCCAGCACCAGGTCAGGGACGATAAAATTTCTTTTTGTGGTGCCGTGCCATATCTCTTTGCCTTTGGCATTGCGGATCAGAACTTCATATTCCTCCACGCCTTCTACCTTTAGCCAACAGAAGGAAGGCGGTGTCTCCTCCACCCTTTCTCCAGGTTGGGGAAAGGGAAAGATCTGTCCTGGGCGGGTGCGCTCCTGAATCAATTTTTTCATTTTCCATCCTCCTGCTCTTTGGTACTGGAAGAGATGCGGTGATTCCAATGGTATTCCCCTGTGACGGGATCGATATATCCCACAACCCTTGCAGGAATCCCTGCCACGATGGCATAATCAGGGGTGCTTTTGGTGACAACGGCATGGGCGCATACCAGGTTTGCCTTACCGATTTTGACCCCTGCCGTTACGGTAACACCGCTGGCCAACCAGGATCCTTCCCCGATCTCAATGCTCTCATCGCCGTCCGGCTCCGTCCGGGCGCTGAACCAGCCCGTTGCCGGATCAAATTTATGGTTGCCTGCCGGCAGGGAACAGTGGGGGCCAATGAGAACATTGTCTCCGACCTTGACCCTGCCGTTGAGATAAGAATAAAGGCCGATAAAAACATTAGAGCCTATGAGCTCCGGCGGGACCCTCACAATGGCACCCGGAGCGATCCTGATGCCGCGTCCGCCGAAACCCAGTATCTCCGCCCGCCGGAGGTTGTCAGCCTCATTGTCCGATTGGTTGGCGTACCGGGTCAGCAGTTCAAACATCTCATCGGATATCCGGGTACACTTTTTCCTTTCCTCAAGCTGGGTATGTACTTTCGACAGTTCTTTGTCTTTCACAGGCATTCCCCCTATCTGACAGTCCCACATCCACATTGTCTATTTTACCATATGGACCGGCTCTGGGAAAATATTTGAAAAACAAAGCGGGCCAATTAGCCCGCCTTTGATGTTCCGATCCATCAGCGTTTCAATAAGACATCTTCCTCATACTTTTTCACTACATCGATCCACTCAGTGCCGACGCACGTATCGGTTACTGCACAGAGATAGTCCCAGACATCGTTGTAGGGCAGGTTTTTAAACTCCTCCATGAGGGCAAGGCGCAAGGTGTAATCCCTCTTCTCCTCTGCATCGAAAAGAAGCTCTGTGGGCTCTAAAAGTGCAGTCAGCAGAGCCTTGCCGGCCGCCCGCATGCCTATGATCCAGCCTGCAATGCGGTTGATGGTAGCATCGAAGAAGTCCAGTCCCAGGTATACGTTTTTATCAAAGAGCTGCCCCCTCTTGAGCTCCCGCATGATATCGACCAGCTCATCGGTGAGGATCAGGGTATGATCGCTGTCCCAGCCTATGCCCCGGGACAGGTGCAGCAGGATGCAGTCCACAAAGGGCTGGACCGAAGACAGCTTGTCGATGATCGTTTCCCCCGGTCGATAGTGCCCTGTATCGAAACAAACGCCAAGGCCGTGGGTCGCAGCATAGCCCAGATAGAACTCATGGGATCCGACCGTAAAGGCTTCTATTCCGATGCCGAAAAGCTTGCCCTCCAGCACGTCCCGGGTATAGGCCTTGTCATACTTTTCTTCAAAGATCCTGTCCAGGGACTCGATGAGATTGGCACGATAGGCGAAGCGATTGGCAGGAATGTCCTTCATTCCGTCGGGAATCCAGAGGTCGTTGATGCATACAATGCCAAGCTCCTTGCCAATATCGGCGGCTATTTTTCTGGATCGCTTACCGCATTCTACCCAGAAATCGCGGATCTCTTTCTTTGGGGAAGACAGGGAAAAACCGCCGTCCATGTTGGGATGGGTAAAGTAAGTGGCATTCATGTCGATCCCACAGCCATGTTCCTTGGCCCAGTCAATCCACTTTCGGAAATCCTCTGTATCCAGCTCGTCGCGCCCCTTTTTGGTAGCCGGCTCCGCATAAATGGCATGGAGGCTCAGCTTGGCCTTGGTAGGAAAACACCGCAGGGCAACCTCTATATCGCTGCGCATCTCGTCTCCGTTTCTTGCCCTCCCGGGATAATTGCCGGTTACAACGTTTTCTCTATGTAAGCCCTCTACATCTTCAAATCCTGTAACATCGTCGCCCAGCCAGTTGTGGAGTGAAATCGGAATGGTCTTGAATTTTTCAATGGCGGCATCCACATCCACACCAAATGCTGCAAACTCCTTTTTGGCAAGCTCAAAACGCTTTTGAATGGCATCTCGATCCTTTTTCATGATTTTCTCTCCTCCTTATCGTTGGTTCTGACGAGTCCAAAGCTTATAGCCCTAGCGGAAAAAACATCTGACGCTGCTCTGCCTATCAGTATTATAGCATTTTAACATCGGATTTAAAATGGATTTCACCAACTTGGGCATCCGACAGGCTCTCGGCAGCCGTCAACGGCTTTTGGCGGCTCATTTCTGGCTATATGCTTTTCGATCCTCCAGGGTTTTAGACCTCCATAGGTCAGCGGATTCTAGACCCCTTCCAGTTCACCTGCCATTCCGTCCATGAATCTGTCCACATCAGTTTCAGAAAAGGCCGGTACATAATAACCAAAGCTTAAGGTGAGGGTTCCCTTATAGGTACTGGCTCCCAGGCAGAAAAAGGGAGCATAATTGATCGGAGCAACCAGATAGCCGTCAAAGGCTTCCCCTTTGCCAAACCGAAGGCCTGCCTCTGAAATAACCCCCATGTTGCTTAAGTAAGGCATAACAGGATTCACTCCAGGAGATAAGCTCTCTTTTTGTTTAAGAATTATTTCTCTTGCCTCGGACAGCGGCCCCCGGGCTATCAGCTCCATATAGGCGGCGGAAGATACTCCCGGACGTTTGCTCTTTATCTTGTCCATTCCCGTCTTCACTTTCATAAGCGTTGCTTCAAAGGGTTCACCGGCCTGAAGATCGATTGCCAGTACCTCCGAACCGGAAAAATTGCAGATACTGCCGGTTGTCTGCTTAGGCAGATATCGCCTCAGGTCTACGGTAACCGTTATTGCTCCCCTGTTTTCCGTACCCGGCTTTAAAAATACATCTTCCTTCAAAGTGGTTCTGAAAAAAGCCGCACAGAGGGCGTCGTTAACCGTTGCACCGTATTCTTTGCATTTTCTCTTAATCTTTTCCATTTTATTTTTATCTATCCTTCGCAATGCAAGCTTCGGAGTATTGTTTGCCAAAGGATTTACCTGGAATTTCATAAGATACTTCCCGTCATCCTGATTAAATGCTATCGCTGTACTTAGATCTGTGATCCCAAGGGCTGAAAAGAGCGGAGCCTGATCACGAAAACCGGGCCTGTACTCTTCGAGGATCTGCCCTTCAGCAGCCTTTGGATCGGGGCTCTGCTCCAAACGGCTGTAAACGGAAGAGAGAAGTGCTGCATATTCTTTTAGCCCACCGGCATCAGAGCACAAATGGGAAATCCTTATACACAGGACATCCCTGCTGCTTCGAAAAAGTTTGACGTGAACCATGGGTGCCGTCTTTCTGTCACCGGGCCTAGTGATATAATCATGGGCCTTTCTTAAAACTTCAGAATCAGCACATTCTTCATATTGAAAACCGCACTGCATTGCATCGCCTTCAGCCTTTACCCAATAAGGCATCTCATCGTCAATAAAATTGCAGGAGAGCACGGGTTCAAGCCTTAGGGTGATTTCATAGGCCTTCTCAAGCAGGCTGGGATCCAAAGGTTCATCAAAAAACAACACCATGGATATCTGAGGATCTGACGAAAGCAGGCCAATGAAATAATCAAAGCGATCCTGTGCAGTTGCAGGAAAAGTGTCAGGGTTTTTTAGAGCTTCCCTCACCGATTGCTCCCTCCTCTTTTTGCTTTTTGATCTATTTGTACCATATCCTTCTTTTCAGAGCAAGCAAAAACAGCAGTTGATGCCGGTGCACCTTCTGCTGTTTTCCCCTTTGCGGTTTGCTATTTGGGCTTCTGATTCGCTTCTCGCATGATGCCTCATGCTGCTTAAGCATTGTCGTGCATCGATGAAAACTACTGATGATCATTCCCATCGGAAAGGCTGCAGTAATGGATACGGACTGAAGAACTTTCATGGTTTATTCTGAGAAAATCAGCCCAATTGGCAGAAATATAAAAATGACTCAATAATTTCCATACAAAGGCACCAAAAACAAGGCAACTCTTGGGTTTGCATAACCACCCAGACCGATGCATATTGATTTTTTAGTTTTCACTTTACCATTTATTGTATCAAAGGCTCCATCAAGAACAAAAAAAGGGCAAAATATACATTTCTTCAACTGGATTTCGGTTTTGTTGTAGTAAAAGGCGGGCAGCCGGCATGAGGCTTTGTATAAAGCTCCCTGAAAAAAGAAAAACTTGACTTGGCTGTACATAGAATATACCATATAATTGAATCCATAGAATATTTCGGAGGAGCTGCTGTATGAAAAAAACATCCAAATGCGAAACCTGCGTTTATTGTATATATGATGATGAATATGATGTCTATGAATGTGCCGTGAATTTAGATCAAGACGAAATGGAGCGATTCATCAAGAGGACCTATGATGATTGCCCCTATTACAAGCTTTATGACGAGTACAAAACCGTCCGGAAACAAAACTGACAATGGATCAACCAATTCAAAAAGGGCTGTTGCTCAATGAACCATTTTCTCATTGTGCAACAGCCCTTTCATTTGCTTAAAAACAAGAAACCTATATCATGCCTCCAGGACTTTCTTTTCCTTTCCTTTCACGGCATACTGATGAGCAACAATAAGAACAATGATCGCCAGGCCTATGATATCCGTCATCAAGCCGGGATCAATCATCATAAGCCCTGCTCCGACGGCCAGGATTCTCTCCCACACCGGAAGCTCGGTCTTCATATAACCCTCCAGGCCGGCTGAGATGGCAAACATACCTACCACCGAAGTAACTACAAACTGCACGATCTGGCCCAGGGAGGCATTAATCAGCAGCATGGTAGGATTGAGGACAAACATATACGGGATGATAAACGCCGTTATGGCCAGCCTTGTGGCAATCACACCCGTACGGAAGGGATTCCCGCCGGAGATCGCGGATCCTGCATAGGCTGCCAGTGCTACCGGAGGAGTGATGTCCGCCACTATTCCGAAGTAAAATACAAAAAAGTGGGCAGCCAAAACAGGCGTCTCAGGGATCAATTTTAAAATGATCGGCGCAGTAATGGTGGCCATGATGACATAATTGGCAGTAGTCGGTATGCCCATTCCCAGTATGAGGCAGGCGATCATCGTCAGGAAAAGGGCGATGATGTCAATGCCGCCCGAGAGGAAGAGCAGACCTTCCGCCAGTTTGAGGCCAATACCGGTAAGGGAGACAATGCCTACAATGATACCGGCGATGGAACAAGCCGCTGCGACCCCAATCGTATTTTTCGCTCCGTTCTCCAGGGCTTCAACAAAGGTCTTCGGCGTCAGCCGGGTCTCTTTTCGGAACATGCTGACAATGATGGAGGCCAAGATGGCCAGGCAAGCAGCCCGTGAAGCGGTATAACCGATGGACATAGTCGTAATCAATACAATGATCGGCAGAAATAGATAGCCTTTTGTCAGGAGCAGTTTGAAGAAATTCGGAATCATCTCGTCCGGAAGTCCTTTTAAGCCGGTTTTCTTTGCTTCAAAATGCACCATCAGGAAAATACCGGTAAAGTAAAGGAGGGCCGGGAAAATTGCCGCAACGGCAATCATCGAATAGGGAACCTCAGTCATTTCAGCCATCAGGAATGCCGCTGCACCCATGATTGGCGGCATGATTTGGCCTCCGGTTGATGCGGCTGCCTCCACTGCTGCGGCAAAATCCTTATCATATCCCGTCTTTTTCATGATAGGGATTGTAACGCTGCCGGAGCCGACGGTATTTGCAACGGAACTGCCGGAGTACATGCCCTCAAGGGCACTGGAAATGACCGCAACCTTGGCCGGTCCTCCTGTGGCACGGCCGGCGACGGAATTGGCTATATCAATAAAGAAGCTGCCGATATTGGTTTTTTCAAGGAATGAACCAAGGATGATAAACAAAACGATAAAGGTTGAGCAAACCCCAATAGGAGTACCGATGACACCGTCAAGGGTATAGAACAGGGTATATACAATACGCTTGAGGGAATATCCTGCATAAAAGGCATAACCAACGAAAGCACCTGCGACCACCAGAATCGGAATGCCGACCACTCTTCTGCATATCTCAGCCGTGATCAGGATTCCTACAGCACCGACGATCACATCAAAATCAGAGATACGGGTCGCCTTTCCGGCCATGCTTTCAAAATTGAAGACATAGTAAAAATAGCAAGCCGTGCCGACAAGGCCCAGGATAATATCGTACCAGGGTACGAAATTTTCCCTTTTTGCAGATCTCTTTCTGGCTGGGTAAAGGGTAAAGGCCATAAAAATGATGAGCCCCACGAAGGATGCCCTTCGGATTTGCTCCGGCCACACACTGAGGAGATTCATATAAAATACATATATTGCAAAGGCCGCCAGGATGTAGCGCACAACTACCCTTGGTACACCGGTGTATTTTCTCGTATTGGATTCGCGAT
>Ga0134092_1000386_pt1 | contig 45339 bp, 33 predicted proteins | sample 3_6taG_FD_94454 | JGI IMG/M metagenome (GOLD analysis project Ga0134092, IMG submission 94454) | Switchgrass degrading microbial communities from high solid loading bioreactors in New Hampshire, USA - 3_6_20_6_A3 metaG | ecosystem: Engineered > Bioreactor > Semi-continuous > Anaerobic >... | reverse complement strand
TGGGTCTGAAAGGAATCAAGCTTAATATAAACAGCATTGGGTGCCCTTCCTGTAGGAAGGAATACAACCTTAAACTTAGGGAGTTTTTGAAACCGCTGCTGCCAGAGCTTTGCCCTGACTGCAACAACCGTTTTGAGAAAAATCCTTTGAGAATTTTGGACTGCAAGAATAAAAATTGCAAGTCGATGGTAAAACAGGCTCCCGCGTTGCTTGATAATCTCTGCGATGACTGCAGAAAGCATTTTGAAGGATTAAAGGAAGGGCTGGATAACCTGGGCATAGAGTATGAGGTAAATAAGAATATTGTGAGAGGGTTGGACTATTATACCAGAACGGTTTTTGAGTTTATCTCCTCTAATATGGGTGCCCAGGATACCATATGCGGCGGAGGAAGGTATGACGGACTGGTTGAAAGCTGCGGAGGAGAAAGTACGCCCGGAATAGGATTCGCAATAGGAAAAGAGAGGCTTTTAATGGAAATTGATAGCCAGGGTATTAATATACCTGAACCAGGCGGTATTGACATATATATTGCTTCAGTGGGAGAAGCCGCTGACAGGTTTGCGGAGAAGCTTGTGTACCAGTTGAGAAATGCGGGAATTGTGGCAGAAAAAGACCTTATGAACAGAAGCCTCAAAGCCCAGATGAAATACGCGGACAAGATCGGGGCAACATACACCATAGTTATCGGGGATAATGAGATTGAATCAAACAAGACGGTGCTTAAGAATATGAAGACCGGTGAGCAAAAGGATGTAAGCCTGGATTCGATATTAAACAGGTTAAAAAACAAGAATTCGCTATAATACGGGAGGAGTAGTGTATGGAAGCACTTTGCGGTATGAAAAGGACTCATATGTGTGCAGAACTGAGGTCGCAGGATATAGGCAAGGAAATTACTGTGATGGGCTGGGTCCAGAGCAGACGAAACCTGGGAGGGCTCATATTCATAAACCTGCGGGACAGATCGGGAATAGTGCAGGTGGTATTTAATTTTAATGAAAACAAGGAATTGTTTGAAAAGGCAGAAAACCTGAAGAGTGAATATGTCATCGGGGTAAAAGGAGAGGTTATCGGAAGAACACCTGAGAATATAAATCCCAGGATGGCGACGGGCGAAATTGAGATAAAGGCCAAGGAGCTAAGGATTTTCAGCCCCTCTGAAACACCGCCCTTTTATATTGAGGAAGATGTTGACGCAAACGAGCTGTTAAGGCTTAAATACAGGTACCTGGATTTAAGAAGGCCGGATATGCAGAGGAATTTCATTCTCAGGCATAGAGTTGCCAAGCTTGCAAGGGATTACTACGACTCTATGGGTTTTCTTGAAGTGGAAACGCCAATGCTTACCAGGAGCACTCCTGAGGGGGCCAGGGACTATCTTGTACCCAGCAGGGTTCATCCGGGTAAATTTTATGCCCTTCCGCAGTCACCGCAGCTTTTTAAGCAGCTCCTCATGGTTTCCGGTTTCGACAGGTATTTTCAGATAGTAAAATGCTTCAGGGATGAGGATTTGAGGGCTGATCGCCAGCCGGAATTCACCCAGATAGATATAGAAATGTCTTTTGTGGATGAGGATGATGTCATTAGTATTAATGAGGGTTTTATAAAGAAGGCCTTTAAGGAAATCCTGGGAATAGAATTCAATGAACCTTTTATAAGAATGCCGTACCGGGAAGCTATGGACAGGTTTGGTTCTGACAAACCCGATATAAGGTTCGGGCTTGAGCTTGTTAACATATCCGACCTGGTGGAAAACAGCGGCTTTAAGGTATTTTCCGATGCAGTTAAAAACGGCGGAAGCGTAAGGGCCATCAATGCAAAGGGATGCGGTGCGAAATTCAGCAGGAAGGAAATAGACAGCCTTGGGGAATTTGTAAAGGAAAACAAGGCAAAAGGCCTTGCGTGGATTGTGGTTGGGGAAGACGGGCTGAAGTCCCCAATAACCAAGTTCCTTACAGAGGAGGAAACCAGGGCCATCCTGCAGAGGCTGGAAGCCGAGCCCGGTGATTTGCTGTGCTTTGTAGCAGATAAAAATGAGATAGTATACAACGCCCTTGGCCAGCTTAGGCTGGAACTGGCCAGAAGGCTTAACTTAATAGACAAAAACGACTACAAGTTCCTGTGGGTAACAGAATTCCCCCTCCTTGAGTTTAACGAGGAAGAAAACCGCTGGGAGGCAAAGCATCATCCTTTTACCTCTCCAAGGGATGAGGATATCCCTTACCTGGATACCGATCCCGGAAGAGTCAGGGCAAAGGCTTACGATCTCGTGCTAAACGGCACTGAAATCGGAGGCGGAAGTATAAGAATACATTCCCAGGAGCTCCAGACAAAAATATTTAACCTTCTTGGCTTCACCCAGGAGGAGGCATGGAACAGGTTCGGATTCCTGCTGGAGGCATTTAAGTACGGCGTACCGCCCCACGGGGGTATGGCCTTTGGATTTGACCGGCTGATAATGCTCATGGCGGGAAGAAATTCAATAAGGGATGTAATTGCATTCCCTAAATTGCAGAATGCTTCATGCCCGTTGACGAATGCGCCTTCCGAAGTAGAAGAGAAGCAATTGAAGGAGCTTAATATTGAAGTAGGGGAACAGGAAAATGAATAAGTAGGCGAATAAGATAAGCGAATAATAAAATAATAAAGCGAACAATAAGTGAACAATGTAAACAAGGGTATGAGAGGGCACAAGAAGAGAATGAAAAGGTTTAATTAAAGATTAAAAGATTAAAAGAAAAGATTTTAATGAAATCAATAAAATATTTAAATAAAACAAGGAATTACAAGAGTAATAAAAACCTTAATAAAACACTTAATGGTAAGCTGAAAAGGGTGTGATTCGGTTGGCAGATAATTTGACAGGTAATTCGTCAGGCAACACGACAGCTAATTCGTTAGCAAAAGAAATTTTTGATTGGGTAATTCATATGGTGTTAGCCATTCTCGTAGGCTTATTTATAGTAACCTTTGTAGCACAGAGGACGATTGTGGACGGTAATTCGATGTATCCTACTTTAAAAGACGGCGACCAGCTTATAGTGGAAAAAATAAGCCCCAGACTGGGCAAGCTAAAAAGAGGAGACGTAGTAACGGTATACATTCCTGAATTCCTGGAGGAAGGAAAAGATTTTGTTGTGAAAAGAATTATCGCCCTTGAGAATGATACCGTGGAGATCAAGGATGGAAAAGTGTTTGTCAACGGCGAGGAAATCCAGGAGGATTATATTAACGGAAACACAACAGAGGAAGTCGATCCCCGCTACTCTAAGGTAACCGTTCCGAAGGACTGCGTTTATCTGCTAGGTGACAACCGGATGCCACATTCAAGCCTTGACAGCAGAAGCATCGGCCCGGTTAATAAGAAAAAAATAATGGGAAAGGTCATATACAGGTTTTACCCCTTTAATAAGGCCGGAAAAATATAAAGCCGTAAAAGGTAAAATATGAAGCCTTAAAGGTATAATAAAAGCGGAAAGATATAAAATTGAATAGGGCCACTGTTTGATTGTCATAATATCTCCTGCTAAGGAATAATAATTCTATATGGTTATGGTTTAGGTTATGTTTTACTTAAGATTTTAGACTTGTATAAGGCAGGGGATATTTTTATGCAAAGGAATATTGTGCAAAGGAACAACAGGTTGAAAAGAGTGCATAAAAGATTTTATAGGAAGGCACACAAACCGGCACATAAACATGCGTATAAACCGGATAACTTGTTGCCAAGGATTGCAACAAAGCTTCTGGCATTTTTTGCAATTTTGCTGCTTGCCTTTGGGGCTATAAAAGCAGGAACCGCAATAGGCAATTTCCTATATGATTATGATTTTAAGATTATCAGTGAAATTGACACTTCGAAATATAAGTCAATTATAAACAGCTCGCTGCCCATCATCCACGTTACATACAACAGCGGCAGTGTCGGAAATCCGTTTACGGCCCAGGTAAGGAAATTCATGAGATTAATTACCGGCTTTGACCTGGGTATGCCTGTAACAATTTTGAATTCCCAGGCCTCATATTTTAATTTGTATTACAGCAATAATTACGTTCCCATGCTTATGGCGCGGAATGAAACAGGAGGGGATAAGGAAGCTGTAAACGACGGTGGTGGAATAGGACAAGAAGATACAGTAGATACCGGTGACCAGGGTAATGACCAGGCAGGCAGGTATGCAGACCTGGGATCCCGAAGAAGCAGCGAGATAGTTGATGAGGGAAGGAGAAGGACCGGACAAAGCGGCAATAATAGTGATACAAGCGATGACATTATTTTGGACGAAAACGGACTAATAAGTTATTACTACTATGAGGGGGAAGAGGAAAAACTTGAGGAGCCGAAAGAAAATATTGTAAGCGACCAGAAGATTGAAATTCAAAATATGACCAACCTGAAAATAGACGTGGAGGCCCTTTTGAAAGAGCCCTTGAATATAAAATTTAGCAAAAGCGGACCTCAGATATTAATTATGCATACCCATACCACCGAATCCTTTATTAAAAAGCTTGAAGATGTAAATAAAACAAATATTGCCAACTGGTCCTTAGACCCCGAAGAAAACGTGGTGAGAGTGGGCCACGAGCTTGCGGAACTGCTGAGAAAAAAGTACGGGTACGAAGTACTGCATAACGGAACCGTACACGATTATCCAAACTATGATAACGCATACACAAATGCTTATAAAACAATAACCAGTTATTTAAAAAGCTATCCATCCATAAAAATTGTTTTTGACATCCACAGGGACGGCCTCAGCAAAAACCAGCCAAAGCTCAGGCTAACCACCAAGATCGACGGTAAGGATGTGGCAAAGATTATGTTTGTTGTGGGAACCAATGCCAAAAGGTCAGACCACCCTAACTGGAAGGAGAACCTGAAGCTTGCCCTCAAGCTGCAGGAAAGCCTGAACAAGCAGTACCCCGGACTGGCCAGGCATGTTTATATAAGCAACAACGTATACAACCAGAATCTTACAACCGGTTCCTTAATCATAGAAATAGGCGGGGACGGAAATTTACTGAGTGAATGCCTTGAGAGCGTAAAATATCTTGCAAAGGCTATAGATGATGTCATAAAAGAGAATGGTTTAATGGTTTCGAATTGAAGCCGCCATAAATGGCAATAATAATACAGGGTGGTATTTATGGGCAGGCTGGAGAAGTATAGAAGTATCAGGCTGTACAAAAGACGTTGCAGGCGAATTATTTTTTTTGCGTTTCTGCTTGCAATAGCGGGAATTCTTCTTGCCGATTATTCGATTAACGGGATTATGGGTGAATCGGCGAAAATCGGGATAATATCAGTCGAGACAGATGATTCGAAACTGGAAGTTCGATTTATGAACATGAAATTTTATGCCGATACCCGCTTTCTTTCCAAATTTGCGGACAGGATAAATATTCTGAAGTAATAATATTCTTAAATGAGCAAGCCCCATTATAAAGAATTTTTCCTATTCATAAACCAATACTTATGTTATAATATATTGCTGAAAATCTATAAAAGCCTTATAATATATTGCTAAAATATAAAGAATTGTGACAGACTCTAAGAGAAGCATATGTTGATAAGAATATACTCTTAAGTATTGGAGTGATAGGAAAAATCGATGGCGACTGAAAGAGCAAAGAAAATTCGGAATTTCTGTATAATTGCCCATATTGATCATGGCAAGTCAACTCTTGCAGACAGGCTGATTGAAGCAACAGGCTTGCTCACTGAGAGAGAAATGCAGCAACAAGTGTTGGACAATATGGATATTGAAAGGGAAAGAGGCATAACCATCAAGGCCAGGGCAGTAAGGATGGTATACAGGGATAAGGAGAACCGGGAGTATATTTTAAATCTTATAGATACTCCGGGGCATGTGGATTTCAACTACGAGGTTTCAAGAAGCCTCGCGGCATGTGAAGGTGCCATACTTGTGGTTGACGCTTCACAGGGAATCGAGGCGCAGACGATGGCCAATGTATATCTTGCCCTGGAACACAACCTGGAGATAGTCCCTGTAATTAACAAGATTGACCTGCCCAGTGCGCAGCCTGAACTTGTAAAAAGAGATATTGAAAATGTTATAGGTATAGATGCCGGTGATGCACCGCTGATTTCTGCCAAGAACAAGATAAATATAGAAAGCGTGCTTGATTGTATTATAAACAAGATCCCCTGTCCGGAGGGTGACGAGAATGCTCCTCTTAGGGCGTTGATTTTTGATTCCTATTATGATAATTACAAGGGAGTTATTGCATTTGTCCGGGTCAAGGAAGGCAAGGTGGCGCCGGGGGATTATATCCGAATGATGAATACCGGGAAGGAATTCCAGGTTACCGAAGTAGGATATATGCTTCCTTTTTCCAATATACCCGGTAACGAGCTGTGTGCCGGGGAAGTCGGATATATTGCCGCCAGCATCAAGAATGTCAGGGATGCGAAAGTGGGGGACACAATTACCCTGGTGAATAATCCTGCGAGTGAGCCCCTGCCGGGTTATAAAAAAGTTAACTCGATGGTGTTCTGCGGTATTTATCCCGCTGACGGGTCAAAATACGAGGACTTAAGAGAATCGCTGGAAAAACTTCAGTTAAACGATGCAGCCCTGACTTTTGAACCTGAAACATCTGCGGCCCTGGGGGCAGGGTTCAGGTGCGGTTTCCTTGGTCTGCTCCATATGGAGGTTGTGCAGGAAAGGCTGGAGAACGAGTATGACATGGATCTGGTCACAACTGCTCCCAGCGTTATATATAAAGTGGAAAAGACAAACGGAGAGGTTATCTATATAGATAATCCCACGAATATGCCACCTGTCGGGGAGATTAAAAAGATTGAAGAACCTATCGTTCATGCCACCATTATGACTCCCTCTGAATATGTTGGCAATATAATGGAGCTTGCCCAGGATAGGCGCGGTACAATGAAGGATATGCAGTATATTGACGAAAACAGGGTGATTTTGAATTACGAAATGCCGCTAAACGAAATCATATATGATTTCTTTGATGCCCTGAAATCAAGATCAAAGGGTTATGCTTCCTTTGACTATGAGCTTATCGGGTATAAGGAATCCGACCTGGTCAAGCTTGATATAATGCTTAACGGAGAAGTGGTAGACGCCCTTTCTTTTATTGTTCACAGGGATAAGGCATATCCCAGGGCCAGGAAGATGGCCGAGAAATTAAAGGAAGCTATACCGCGTCACCAGTTTGAGATACCTATACAGGCATGTATCGGCGGTAAAATAATTGCCCGGGAAACTGTGAAGGCGTACAGGAAGGATGTGCTTGCAAAGTGCTACGGGGGAGACATAACCAGGAAGAAGAAGCTCCTCGAAAAGCAGAAGGAAGGGAAGAAGCGCATGAGGCAGGTGGGAACCGTGCAGATTCCCCAGGAGGCTTTCATGAGCGTTTTGAAAATTGACACCGAATGAGAGGAAACGAACGGGCATAACGAACGGGCGGAATGATATTAAAGCTGTCAGTGACCGGATATGTATAAATGTGATATTGCAGAATTAAATAAGAATATTAATAAGAATGACGGTGCGGAAAAAGAGTTGAAAAAACTTGGGATATATGTCCATATACCCTTTTGCAAATCAAAATGCTACTACTGCGATTTTAACTCCTACCCTTCAATGGAAGGCCTTATTCCTGAATATTTTGAGGCATTAAAAAAGGAAATATGCCTTTATGAAGGGCTGGGAGTAGGTCATTTCGAGAACAGGGAATCATGCAAATATGAGATAACGTCCATATTTTTCGGCGGAGGGACACCATCCCTCCCCGATGCAGGATATATCTGCGGTATAATTGAAGAGCTTTTCAAAAGGTTTTGCATTTCGGAAAACGTCGAGATAACCATTGAAGCCAATCCGGGAACCTTAACATTGGAAAAATTGAAAAAATACAAAAGAGCCGGGGTAAACAGGCTGAGTATCGGCCTGCAGGCCTGGCAGAACAGGCTGCTTGAAAGCATGGGAAGAATTCATACAGCCAGGGATTTTATTGTTAATTTAAATCACGCCAGGGAGGTGGGGTTTGACAATATAAACGTTGACCTGATTTTCGGACTGCCCGGGCAATCGATGCGGGACTGGGAAATAACCTTGGACAGGGTTATGGCGGAAAACGTGGAGCATATATCATGCTATGACCTGAAAATTGAAGAGGGCACGGTTTTGCGGAAAAAGATAGAGGACGGGGAGATTCAGGAAATTGAGGATGAGCTTGACAGGGATATGTATCATTATGCGGTGAAGGAAATCAGGAACAGGGGATATATACACTACGAGATATCAAACTTTTCAAAGGCAGGCTATGAAAGCAGGCATAACATGATTTACTGGAAGGGCCAGGAATACATAGGGTTAGGAGCAGGGGCCCATTCCTATTTTGACGGCAAAAGATACCATAATGTGGAAAAACCTGTGGAATATGTGCATAAATTTTCCACAAATGAAAACACATGGCAGGATATCCAGGAGATAAGCCAAAAGGACCAAATAACCGAATACCTAATATTAGGGCTTAGGCTTACGGGCGGAATAAGCCTGATTGATTTCAAAGCAAGATTTGGAATTGAATTGCTGGAATTATACGGTGATAGGATTAATACTCTAATGAAGAGAGGCTTGTTGTGCCGTTCGGGGGAAAGGCTCAGGCTGACCGACCTCGGGCTTGACCTGGCAAACCAGGTATTTGTAGAATTTATTTAAAAGTTCTTGACAAAAAAATGGATGAATGATATTTTAAAAATAGGATTAGCACTCGCTGAGAATGAGTGCTAACAAAGAGGAAGTGTTAGATATGATATTGGATGAAAGGAAAAAGTTAATACTAAAAGCTATCATCGACAGCTATATTGACACTGCAGAGCCTGTTGGTTCCAGGACTATTGCGAGAAGGCATGAGATAGGTTTAAGTTCTGCTACCATACGGAACGAGATGGCTGATATGGAGGAAATGGGACTGCTTGAACAGCCTCATACATCCGCAGGCAGAATACCGTCCGTTAAAGGTTACAGGCTTTACGTGGACCAGCTTATGCCTAAAAGAAGGCTTACCGTTTCTGAAATAGAGCACATCAGGTCAGCCTTGAAATCAAAAATGATAAATGAGCTGGGACGATTAATAAACAATGTTTCTGCAGTTGTATCTGATATAACGAAATATACTTCCATAGCTATAACACCACAGATGAATAAGAGCATATTGAGAAGGTCCGAGATTCTGCCTGTATATTATGACAGGCTCCTTGTAATTATTGCAACCGACGCGGGAATTGTAAGGAACAGCCTTGTAACCGTAGCAGGAGGTATTTCATCCAGTACCGTAGAGATGATCTCCAATTTCCTAAACAATATGTTTGCAGGTAAGACCCTGGAAAGCATAAACCTTGAAAGCATAAAAGATGAAATTACCCTGGAATTGGGAATAGATAAAAACGTTATTGAACCGATTCTTGAAGGGGTAGACGGCTGTATCAAGCAGATTTTCAGCTCCGAAGTGTACCTGGAAGGGGCTACGAACATTTTCAATTTTCCTGAATTCAATGACATACTTAAGGCCAAGCAGTTCCTTGATGTGCTGAATACCAAGGACTTATTATACGCTTTAATGAAAAGAAGCATTGAGAATAACGGCGGTATAAAAGTTAGGATAGGTACTGAAAACGAGTTTGATGAAATAAAAGACTGCAGTGTCGTAACTGCAACCTACAGTGTAAATAATGAAATAATCGGATCAATAGGAGTTATTGGGCCAACCAGGATGGAGTATTCGAAAGTTATAGCATCCTTAAACTATGTAAGCAAGATGATAAATAAGGAAATATCAAGGCTTTTTGGTGTAGGAAGCGATAATACCGGCAATAATGATAATGATGATGAACCTGATTACTAGGTGAATGCCGGGATGATTTCCCGACTAATAAATATAAATTCAAGGCGGTGAATGGACAAATGAATGATGAAAAGATGGAAATAAACCATGAAAACAAATGCAGCGAATGCAGCAATGAAATTGAAAACATCAATAACGAAAATGGCAATAATGAAGCAACTGAGGGAGCAGCAAGCAACGACAGCGGGGAAAAGAACAACGAAGTACGGGAAGAAGATATCCGGAATGAATTGGAAAAATTAAGAACCGAACTCAAAGAAGCAAATTCAAAGTGCGAGGAATATTTTAATGCACTGCAGAGGATTGCTGCCGAATATGATAATTACAGGAAGAGGACCCAGAGGGAAAAAGAAGCCCTGGAAAAGGAAGTAACTTGCGATGTTGTAGCAAGTTTTATACCTGTTATGGACAATCTTGAAAGGGCGCTTAAATCCGTGGAAACTGATTGCGACGTTAAAACCATCAGGGAAGGCATTGAAATGATAAAAAGGCAGTTTGGCGAAATCCTTAAGAAGTATGAGGTGCAGGAAATAAAGTCCGTTGGTGAAAAGTTTGATCCAAACCTTCATGAAGCAGTTATGCACGTACAGGATGAATCATATGGTGAAAATGAAATTGTTGAGGAATTTCAAAAGGGCTATATTATGAAAGACAGGGTTATCAGGCACAGCGTAGTGAAAGTTGCGAACTGACAAGACATGGATGAATAACTTCCATGTTTACAAATATTCATAGCTTATAATCAAAGCTTATTCAATAATAGGAGGTAAAACATATGGGAAAGGTAATTGGAATAGACCTTGGTACAACTAATTCATGTGTAGCCGTTATGGAAGGTGGAGAACCTGTTGTTATTCCAAATGCGGAAGGTAGCCGGACTACACCGTCGGTAGTTGCTTTTTCCAAGTCGGGTGAAAGGTTAGTCGGTCAGGTTGCTAAAAGGCAGGCAATAACAAATCCTGAAAGAACAATAATATCCATTAAAAGGGATATGGGTACAAATAGAAGAGTAAGAATTGATGATAAAGAATATTCACCACCGGAGATTTCCGCAATGATACTGCAGAAATTAAAAGCAGATGCGGAAAGCTACCTGGGAGAACCTGTAACACAAGCTGTTATAACGGTTCCCGCATATTTCAGCGATTCACAGAGACAAGCCACAAAGGATGCGGGAAAGATTGCAGGCCTTGAAGTGCTCAGAATCATAAATGAGCCTACGGCGGCAGCTTTGGCATACGGGCTTGATAAACAGCACGACCAGAAAATAATGGTATATGATCTGGGCGGCGGTACATTTGATGTCTCCATCCTTGAGATCGGAGACGGCGTGTTCGAAGTTCTTGCGACCAGCGGTAATAACAGGCTGGGTGGAGACGATTTTGATCAGAGAATAATTGATTATCTTGCTGATAATTTCCAGCGGGAGCATGGTATAGATTTAAGGCAGGACAGGATGGCGCTGCAGCGACTGAAAGAAGCGGCTGAAAAGGCAAAAATTGAGCTGTCAAGCGTTCCGAGCACGAATATAAATCTTCCATTTATAACTGCTGATGCCAGCGGCCCGAAACATCTTGACATGACCCTTACAAGGGCCAAGTTCGAAGAGCTTATTGCGGATTTAATCGAGAAGACAATGGAACCTGTAAGACAGGCATTGCAGGATGCAGGGCTGACACCTGACAAGATAGACAAGGTGCTTCTCGTCGGCGGTTCCACCCGTGTACCTGCAGTGCAGGAAGCCGTGAGAAAATATATTGGTAAAGAACCCTTTAAAGGCATTAATCCGGATGAATGCGTGGCAATAGGTGCCGCAATACAGGCGGGTGTACTTTCCGGAGAAATCAAGGATTTGCTTCTGCTTGACGTAACACCCCTTTCACTGGGTATTGAAACCCTTGGAGGAGTATTTACAAAGCTTATTGAAAGAAATACAACAATACCTACAAGAAAGAGCCAGATATTTACAACTGCCGCTGATGGCCAGACAACGGTTGAGATACACGTACTGCAGGGAGAAAGGGAAATGGCGGCATATAACAAGACCCTTGGAAGATTCCAGCTTACAGGAATACCTCCTGCTCCGAGGGGAGTGCCGCAGATCGAAGTAACATTCGATATTGACGCAAACGGTATAGTTAATGTTTCGGCCAAGGATCTTGGTACAGGAAAAGAGCAGAAAATAACCATAACCGCATCCAGCAACCTCAGCCAGGAAGAAATAGAAAGGGCTATAAAGGATGCGGAAAGGTATGCCGCAGAAGACAAGAAGAGAAAACAGGAAGCTGAAGCCAGGAATGAGGCTGACTCCCTTGTATATCAGTCCGAAAAGACAATTAAGGATCTGGGCGATAAACTGAGCAGCGAAGACAAAGCAAAACTTGAAGCAGAAATCGCAAAAGTCAGGGAGGCATTAAAGGGAACGGACATTGACCAAATAAAGAATGCAACAGAGTCATTAAAACAGGCTTTTTACAGCGTTTCAGCAAAAATCTACCAGCAGAATCCCGGAGCCGGTGCGGAAGGAGCGGGTCCCGGCCCGGAGGGAACATATGGGCCCGGACAGCAGGCGCCCGGCGGAAATGACGGGAATGTATACGATGCAGATTACAAGGTTGTGGATGAGGATGATAAGAAGTAATTAGACGAAGCAAGGGGATAAGGACAATTTACTTACTGAAAGTTACTTACCGGAACAGCAAAGAACAGGGGCGGGAAACTACCGCCCTTGTAATTTTTAATAATATTTTTTAATATTAACTTTTAATATTACTTTTTTGCTTTATTTTTAATAATTTTAGTTATTATTTTTATATTTTTTTGTCTTATTCCCTTTCCTTTCGTTGTTAAGGAGAGAAATTGAAGCTAAAGGAATTAAAAATTTTTAAAAGAAGGCAATTGTAATGAATATTTTTAATGTGCTATAATAACTTGGGCAACCGGAAGGTAACAAGGAGTGGATAAGATGGCAAATGCAAGAGATTATTATGAAGTGCTTGGCGTAGACAGAAACGCAACAGATGAAGATATAAAAAAGGCATACAGGAAACTGGCAAAAAAATATCATCCTGATGTAAACCCCGGAGACAAAGAAGCAGAAGCAAAGTTTAAGGAAATTAACGAAGCTTACCAAATACTAAGTGACCCTGAAAAAAGAGAGAAGTATGACAGGTTTGGGCATGCAGCTTTTGAACAAGGTGGATTCGGTGCTTCTTACGATGGCTTTTCCGGGTTTGATTTTGGAGGACTTGGGGATATATTTGAAAGTTTCTTTGGGAATCCTTTCGGTAGTTCAGGTTTTGGCAGAAGGTCTTCGGGGAGCAAAACCGGGCCACAGAGAGGCGCTGACTTAAATTACGGTATTGAAATAACATTTGAGGAAGCAGCTTTTGGGACAGAGAAGGAAATTTCTTTAAATAGAAGGGCTGTTTGCAATGCGTGCAACGGTACCGGCGCAAAGCAAGGCACTGGGATTGAAACATGCAAACGTTGTAACGGTACCGGCCAGATAAGATATAAGCAAACTACACCCTTTGGGCAGATTGTTAATATAAGAACCTGCGATGTATGCGGAGGAGAAGGGAAAGTTATTACGCAGCCTTGCCAGACATGTGGCGGAACCGGCAGGATAAAGAAGAATATAAAAATAGTTGTTAAAATTCCGGCCGGAATAGACAACGGGCAGGTAATTTCACTGCATGGAGAAGGAGAGCCGGGTTTAAGGGGAGGCCCGCCCGGTGATTTGTATATTGAGGTGAATGTGAAACCTCATCCCATATTTGAGCGCCGTGGTAATGATATTATATGCGAGATTCCTGTTACATTTGTGCAGTGTGCCCTTGGAGGAGAACTGGATATACCCACCCTGGAGGGAAATGTTAAATATAATATACCTGAAGGCACTCAAACGGGTAGTGTGTTTAAGATCAGCGGCAAAGGAATTCCGTATATCCGAGGCCATGGCAGGGGTGATTTGATTTTCAGAGTGAACGTGGAAATTCCGAGAAAGCTGAATGAAAAACAGAAGGAACTGCTGAGGGAATTTGCAAGGATCAGCGGTGATGAAGTGTACGAAGGGAAAAAATCATTTTTTGACAAAATGAAGGATGCAGCCCGAAACATAAAAGGTAAGGATAAATAATTAAAGGTAAATAATGCAAAAACAAATAATATTTAAAATATATGGCATTTAAAATATAATATTATGGTATATAATTATGTAATTAAAAATATTAAGAAATAATATAAAATAATATAAAAACGCAAGTTGGGCAAAGATATAAATTGTAAATAGATGATATAAATTGTAAAAAGGCTGCTAAAGCAAAAATAAATATAATAAAATATAAAATAATAAAGAAAAAGAGAGAGAATGTATGAAGTGGTATGAAATAAGGATAAAAGTAAAGAGAGAAGCATGCGATGCCGTATCTGACATGCTGACGTCCATGGGAAGCGGTGGCGTTGCCATAGAGGACGTGAATGATATACTTGCAGGAATTCAAAATAATTATAAGGATGCTAAGGATAAAGAAAGCGGATTATACGAGTATTATGATTATATAGACGAAAACCTCATAAACAAGAAGAATGGCATGGATGAGGAATCAGTCACCGTTAAGGGATACTTTAACGAAAACGTAGACGTAAATTCGCTGTTTAGAAAAATACAGGACGGGATAAGCAATATATCACAATTCATTGACACAGGTAACGTGGATATTTCATATTCTGAAATGCTTGAAGAAGATTGGGCTAACAATTGGAAAAAGTACTATAAACCGTTTAGCATAACCGAAAACGTTGTTATAAAGCCTTCCTGGGAAGAATACGCAGCCAAAGGCAGCGAGATTGTCATAGAGATGGACCCGGGCATGGCTTTTGGCACGGGAACCCATGAAACTACAAGAATGTGTGCATTCTTGATACAGAAATATATAAAGAACCGGGATGTCGTAATAGATGTGGGCTGCGGTTCAGGAATACTCTCGATTATTGCATCGAAACTCGGTGCTGAGAAAGTCCTGGCCCTGGACATTGATAAACAGGCCGTGAAAATTGCAATGAAAAACTGTGCCATAAATAATACGGAAGACAGGGTTCAGGTTTTAGAAGGAACTCTTAGCAGCAGTCTAGACTATAAAGCGGACATGATTGTTGCTAATATAATAGCTGATGTAATAATTAATCTGGCAGATGCTGTAGTAAATAATGCAAGGAAGGGCGGTTTGTTTATAGCATCCGGAATTATAAAGGAAAGAAAAGATGATGTTGTTTCCGCATATTTACCAAAGGGCTTTAAACTTATTGAGATAAAAGAAGACGGAGAATGGGTGGCGGTGGTATTCGAATGTCCAGGTTCTTTGTAACTGATATGGACGAGTCTTCGGAAGTGGTATCAATAAAAGGCGATGATTTTAATCATATTAAAAACGTTTTGAGGTACCGGCCCGGAGATTCGATTACTTTATGCGACGGAAAGGGCTTCGATTACCAGGCATACATAGAAGGGTTTGAGAAAGACCGGGTTATTTTAAAAATAACAGACCGATGGAAAAACTCGACCGAACCGCCTATAGACATTGTGTTATTTCAGGGCATACCCAAGGGTGACAAGACCGACTTTATCATACAGAAAACCGTGGAACTTGGCGTAAAAAGGATAATTCCCTTGATGTGCGAAAGAACGGTTTTGAAGTTTGAGAGCCAGAAAGACATGGAAAAGAAAAGAATGAGATGGCAGAGAATAGCTCTGGAAGCAGCAAAACAGTGCAACCGGGGGATAATACCAGAGGTAAGCATGCCGGTTAAGTTTGAAGAAGCCCTGGAATATGCCGGCAGCCTGGATTTGGCAATTATGCCTTATGAGAAGGAAAAGGAAAGAACAATAAAATGGCTTATAAATGGCAGTCTGTTAAGTAACGGGCAGGCCGCCAAATCGATAGGAGTATTTATCGGACCGGAAGGAGGTTTTTCGGAGAAAGAAACTGAGTTGGCCTCCAGGCATGAAATAACCATGGTTACACTGGGACCGAGAATTTTAAGGACTGAAACCGCAGGATTGGCTGTTGTGGCAATATTGATGTATGAACTAGGAGATATTGGTAAATATTAAATATTATAAATAATTTTAATATTATAAATATATAAAAAAATGGTGATATTACCATATCTTATTTTAAAAATATTATGATATAATTACAATAGCAAAATCAAATATAATCAAGAAAAACGGTGTAAAATTAAAATAATGAATGATAACAAGGGGAAGCGGTATGATAAGAAGTATGACAGGATATGGCAGAGGTGAGGTCCTGAAAGGAGGAAAATCATTTTCTGTCGAAATAAAAACTTTAAACCACAGGTTTAGTGATATATCCATAAAAATACCAAGGCAAATATCTTTCCTTGAAGAACGGGTAAGGGAAACCGTTAACAGGGAAATCTCCAGGGGTAAGATTGAGGTATGCATTGTATACGAAGATGCCGGGGAGAAAGAAAGGAATATCCGGCTGGATGAATCCCTGGCTGAAACATATATTAAGGCCCTGGAAATTATCAGGGACAAATTTAACGTAAAAGATGATATTACGGTTTCCTTGGTAGCAAAGTTTCCCGATGTTATAAAAATCGAAGATGCGGAAGAAGATGAAGAGGAACTGTGGACCTTGCTGAAGGAAGCTTTGGGTACTGCTATTGAAGCGGTAATAAAGATGAGAGAAAACGAGGGTAAGAAACTGGAAGACAGTTTGCTTTCCAAGTTGGAGCTTATCGAAGGAAAGTTAAATGAAATAAAAAAACGGGCGCCGGAAGTGGTAAAGGAATACAAGCGAAAACTGGAAAGCAGGATTAAGGAACTGCTTGAGCAAAATTTACCGGACGAAAGCCGTTTAGCCATGGAGGTTGCGCTATTTGCCGACAAATGCAGCATTGATGAGGAGATAACAAGGTTCCAAAGCCATATAATACAGATGAGGGAAACCCTGCAGTTAAGGGAGCCGGTTGGAAAGAGGCTGGACTTCCTGGTGCAGGAAATGTTAAGGGAAACAAATACCATTAATTCTAAGGCCAATGATTTGGTAATAATAAAAGAGGCCTTGGATATAAAAAATGAGATTGAAAATATGAGAGAACAAATTCAAAATATAGAGTAAACAAAACAGGGAGGTATCTTTGATGAAACTAATAAATATTGGGTTTGGAAATATCGTATCAGCAAACAGGCTGGTTGCAATAGTAAGTCCGGAATCGGCACCAATAAAAAGAATAATACAGGAAGCCAGGGACAGGGGTATGCTGATTGATGCAACTTATGGCAGAAGAACAAGAGCCGTAATCATAACAGACAGTGATCATGTCATCCTTTCAGCCGTACAGCCTGAGACAGTAGCACACAGACTAAGCGGGAAAGGTGGGGGAGATATAAACATAAATGACGGAGACATAATTGATGAATAATGAATAAATGTTAATGATAAGGAGATTTTGATAGAATATGGGATGGGATATGGTAAGTGATAATGCAAATGCTTGTATTTCGAGTTCTGAAGGCCTGCTGATAATAATATCGGCTCCTGCCGGGACAGGCAAGGGAACGGTCATAAGAAAATTAAGGGAAATAAACAGCAATATCAGGGTATTACCTTCAGTAACTACCAGGAAACCCAGGGTAGGGGAACAGGACGGAGTTAACTATTTTTTCAAGGGAAAAGACGAATTTTTACAGATGATAGAAAAGGATGAATTTATTGAATGGGTCGAATACTGCGGGAACTACTACGGAACTCCGCGAAAATTGCTGGAAGATTCCCTGAAACTGGGGATAGATATCATACTGGAGAAAGAAGTTGACGGTACCGTGAAAATAAAAGAGCAATATAAGGACAGTGTGTCTATTTTCTTGCTTCCTCCGTCTTTTAAGGAGTTAAAAAGACGGATTGAGGGAAGAGGTACTGAAGACGCGGAAGTAATTAAAAAAAGAATGGAAAGGGCAGCAGAAGAACTAACTTATATAAGCAGGTATGATTATGCCGTTATAAACGACCACGTGGAAGAAGCAGCAGAAGCTGTAAACTGCATAATAAAAGCAGAGAAACTAAAGATAAAAAGGAATAGGGATATTTTGAAAAAAATAGATTTATCATACTAATTTAACATACTAATTTAACATGCTAATTTATCATACTAATTTCTGTTTCCGGGAGGTTTGTAATGTATGATATTTCCTTCAATAAGCGGTTTGATGAAAAATATGGACAGCAAATATACACTTGCCGTAGTTGTAGCCAAAAGGGCGCGGCAGATTAATGCAGGCGCTCCCAAACTTGTAAAGACGGATTTGAAAAAACCTGTATCAATAGCCATACAAGAAGTTTATGAAGGAAAAGTTACATATACTCGTGATAAAACGTCAACAAAATCATAAAGTATTTGTCAAAAATTTAGATGGAAAGGATGTTAAAGATGGCAGTTACTAAAACAATGGATAAGATAGTGGCCTTGGCTAAAAACAGGGGATTTGTGTATCCTGGCTCTGAAATCTACGGAGGGCTTGCGAATGCATGGGATTATGGCCCATTAGGCGTAGAGCTAAAGAATAATGTTAAAGCGGCATGGTGGAAAAAATTCATAAAGGAAAGCCCCTATAATGTAGGCATAGACTGTGCCATTCTCATGAACCAAAAGGTTTGGGTGGCATCGGGACATGTATCCAGTTTCAATGATCCCCTTATAGACTGCAAGGAATGCAAGTCCCGTTTTAGAGCAGACAAAATGATAAATGACTGGAACAAGGAACATAATATTGATTTGTCTGTTGATGGCTGGACTAATGAGCAACTTGTACAGTATATAAATGAAAAAGGCGTAACCTGCCCTGAATGCGGTGGAACCAATTTCACAAATATCAGGAAATTTAATATGATGTTTAAAACCTATCAGGGAGTTACTGAAGATTCAAAGGCTGAAATATATTTAAGGCCTGAGACTGCACAGGGAATATTTGTTAATTTTAAAAACGTTTTAAGGACAACCAGGAAAAAATTGCCCTTCGGTATAGGACAAATAGGTAAGTCATTCAGAAATGAAATAACTCCGGGGAACTTTACCTTCCGTACAAGGGAATTTGAACAGATGGAGCTTGAATTTTTCTGTGAACCCGGTACCAGTCTTGAATGGTTTAAATACTGGAGGGAATTCTGCTATAATTGGCTTATAAGTCTCGGAATTAAGCCGGAGAACCTGCGGTTGAGGGATCATTCAAAGGAAGAACTTGCATTTTACAGCAATGCAACTACCGATATTGAATATAATTTCCCTTTCGGCTGGGGTGAACTGTGGGGTATAGCAGACAGGACCGATTATGACCTGAAACAGCATATGGAACACTCAGGGGAGGACCTTTCCTACTTTGATCCGATTAAGAATGAAAAATACATACCTTACTGTGTGGAACCTTCTTTGGGTGCTGACAGGGCGGTCCTTGCGTTCTTGTGCGAAGCATATGACGAGGAAAAGGTCGGGGAAGATGATGTCAGAACAGTCCTGCATTTCCATCCTGCACTGGCTCCGGTAAAGATTGCCGTTCTACCTCTCGTTAAGAAACTCTCTGCCGAAGCTTACAAGATATATGAAATGCTTATAAAAGAATATACATGTGAGTATGACGAGATAGGTACTATCGGAAAACGGTACAGAAGGCAGGATGAAATCGGAACACCCTACTGCATTACTTTTGATTTTGATTCCCTGGAAGATAAAAGTGTGACAATAAGGGACAGGGATACAATGCAGCAGGTCAGGGTGAAAATAGAGGAGCTTTTGGATTACTTTAAAGATAAGTTTACATTCTAAATAAATTCACATTCTTGGCAAATACTAAAGAGTAGCTGACATAGACAGGGGCAAACATAAGAAACGAACCAAAATGGAAACTTAAATAAGAAGCAATATAACAAATATAAAGCAAATATAAACAATGGAAAGAAACAAAAAATATACAACGAAAAATATAAATTAGCTAACAAGAAACATCTATGTTTCTATGCATATTTTATTATTTGTATTTGTGAAAAAACTCGATCAATAGATGGAGGGAAGCTTTTATGAAAAAATATGTGTATTTATTCAGTGAAGGAAATGCAAAAATGAGAGAGTTACTAGGCGGAAAAGGTGCAAACCTAGCAGAAATGACAAGTATTGGTTTACCGGTTCCAAGAGGATTTACCGTTACCACTGAAGCATGTACCAGGTACTACCAGGATGGACAGGTAATTGCTAAGGAAATCGAAGACCAGATATACGAAGCATTGAGAAAAACTGAAGAAATAGTAGGGAAGAGGTTTGGAGACCCGGAGAATCCTTTACTTGTTTCCGTACGTTCAGGTGCCAGGGTTTCAATGCCTGGTATGATGGACACCATATTGAACCTGGGATTGAATGATATTGTTGTGGAAGGCCTCGCAAAACTAACGCAGAATCCGAGATTTGCTTATGACAGCTATAGAAGATTTATCCAAATGTTCAGCGATGTTGTAATGGGTATAGAAAAAGACAAATTTGAGAATATACTGGATGATGTAAAGCATAAGAACAATGCAAAAAATGATACTGATTTAACTGCAGAAAACCTGAAAGAGGTTATCCGGAGGTATAAAGAGCTGTTTAAGCAAGAAAAGGGATATGATTTCCCGCAGGATCCGATAGTACAGTTGATGGAAGCTGTAAAAGCAGTTTTCCGTTCATGGGACAATCCGAGGGCTATCGTTTACAGAAGGCTTAATGATATCCCCGGTGACTGGGGTACTGCTGTTAACGTGCAGGAAATGGTATTCGGTAACATGGGAAACGATTCCGGAACAGGCGTTGCCTTTACAAGGAATCCTTCTACCGGAGAAAAGAAATTGTATGGTGAGTTCCTGATGAATGCCCAGGGAGAAGATGTTGTTGCAGGTATAAGGACGCCTTCATCTCTCGATCAGTTGAAAGAGGTAAATCCGGATGTATATAACCAGTTTGTTGAAATTGCTGAAAAACTTGAGAAGCATTACAGGGACATGCAAGACATGGAGTTTACAATTGAAAGAGGTAAACTGTTCATGCTCCAGACAAGGAGCGGAAAGAGAACAGCTGCGGCAGCGCTCAAGATTGCAGTTGATATGGTAAATGAGGGCATGATTACGAAGGAAGAGGCCCTGATGAGGGTTGATCCTAAACAGCTTGACAGTCTCCTCCATCCCAATTTTGAGCCTAATGCCCTGAAGAAAGCCACACCTATTGCAAAGGGTCTGCCGGCATCACCAGGGGCAGCTACAGGAAAGATATATTTCTCTGCTGAAGAAGCGGTTGAAGCGTTTAATAACGGAGAAACACATGTACTGCTTGTGCGCCTTGAGACATCACCTGAAGATATAGAAGGAATGAATGTGGCACAGGGAATCCTTACAGGCCGCGGCGGAATGACATCACATGCCGCAGTTGTTGCCAGAGGAATGGGTAAATGCTGTGTTGCCGGATGCAGCGAGATTACAATTAACCAGGCAGAAAAATACTTTGTTACTAAGAACGGCGAGAAATTTAAAGAGGGAGACTGGGTATCAATTGACGGAAGTACAGGCAATGTTTATGCAGGAAGACTGCCTACCGTAGATCCTGAATTAACCGGTGATTTTGCAACTTTGATGAACTGGGCTGATAATGTAAGAAGAATGAAAATAAGGACCAATGCTGACACACCGAGGGATGCCAAACAGGCACTTAAGCTCGGCGCTGAAGGAATAGGCCTTTGCAGAACAGAGCACATGTTCTTTGAAGCAGACAGGATTTTTGTATTCAGGCAGATGATCCTGGCTGAAAACGAGGAACAAAGAAGGAAAGCCCTTGATAAACTGCTGCCGATGCAGAGAGCCGATTTTGAGGAATTATTCAGGGTAATGAAGGGTTATTCCGTAACAATAAGGCTTCTTGATCCTCCGCTTCATGAGTTCCTGCCTGAGAAGGAAGAGGATATAGTTTCACTTGCTAAGGACATGAATGTAAGCTATGAATACCTCAAGGATGTAATAAAGAAGCAGCATGAAATCAATCCTATGATGGGACTCAGGGGCTGCAGGCTGGCAGTTGTATATCCTGAAATTGCAGAGATGCAGACAAGGGCTATTATCGAAGCTGCTATTAACGTGAAGAAAGAGGGCATTGATGTAGTGCCTGAAATTATGGTACCGCTCACAAGCGAAGCTAAGGAATTCAGGTTTGTAAAGGATATCATAGTCAGAACTGCAGATGAAATAATAAAGAATTCAGGTGTTGAGCTTAAATACATGGTGGGAACCATGATTGAAATACCGCGTGCGGCTCTCACTGCAGATGAGATTGCAGCCGATGCAGAATTCTTCTCATTCGGTACCAATGACCTGACTCAGATGACATATGGACTCAGCAGGGACGACGCAGGAAAGATCCTGGATGAATACTACCAGAAGAAGATTTTTGAGTTTGACCCGACTGCAAGGCTTGACAGGGTTGGCGTAGGCAAGCTGGTTAAGATGGGTGCAGAGCTTGGAAGGAGTACAAGGCCGAATATTAAACTGGGCGTATGCGGTGAGCATGGCGGAGATCCGTCCTCGATTAAATATTTTGACAAACTGGGATTTGATTATGTATCTTGCTCACCGTTCAGGGTACCGATCGCAAGGCTTGCCGCTGCGCAGGCAGCTTTGGAGAATAAGCAGGGATAAAATAGGATAATAGATGATATAATAAATAGGTAAAAGAAAGATTAGATAGGAAATAAGCAAAATGAAATTTAAATACCGTGAGCCAGGCTGGGAACCCAAGGTGGTCAGCCTGGCCGGTATTATGTATTTGTATAAAACATTCAGGTAAAAAATACCTATGGAAGGCGGCAAAAACCAATAAAAAATTTGATAAAAAATATAATTTTCCTCTTGCATGCAAAAAAGAATGGTGCTATAATTAAAAATGCTGACGGTGCGGGATTGTGTAATGGTAGCACGAATGACTCTGGATCATTTTGTGAGGGTTCGAATCCTTCTCCCGCAGCCAAGGAAAAGCTGCAATGATTACTTTAAAATAGTATCATTGCGGCTTTTTTATTAATATTTCGGCCTATACTCAGGCTTATAGTTAAATCCGAAGAAACACTTTATGCACATAAAGCTTCTGGATTTATCTCGCCAGTAAACCATATACATGTCGGAAGAGCAAATGGGGCATTTGGATTCTGTCTTTTTACGAAATACGTGAATTACCGCACTCATTTTTTCGCTTCTCCTAACTTCATATATAACATCTCCTAATTTTATATATTCTAATTTCATAATTTTTGCATCAATCATGTTTTAAATTAACTCATGTTTTGATTTCACCTGCGTTTTAACTTTCTACCATGGTGTCACTTGAAAAAACACGGTAATCAATGTCAGGAAATATGTTGTCTTTATCCCGGATGTCCCTAAGCCATTCTTCATCAATAATACCTTCCTTGATATCGTGATATAGTTTTGAAAACCTGCCTATATGGTCCTTTATTCTCTTTTCCGCATATCTGACCATTGTTCCGGTTTTCATTATAAAGGCCCAGTCGCTGCTCTGGGCAAGAAGCAGTTCCCTTGCAGCCTGATTTAGGGCTTCCCTTTTTATTCCCTCGGTATGCTTGTTTTCATTTGCCAGTTCAACCATCCTTTCGGCGGCTTTGTGAAGGTGCCTGTAAATCCAGTCATTTGTATTGTTCAGCCACACCTCGTTATATCCCCTGAATCCCCATGAAGATGCACATGGTGACGAAAGTTGCATGATAGGGTTTTCATTAATATACTCGCTGGGTGTTATCAGGCTTACAATATTTTGCTCAAAGTATATTTTTTTAAACAGGAAATATATCCATAGAGGACCTTCGTACCACCAGTGGCCGAAAAGCTCCGCATCATACGGACATGTGATAACAGGAGATTTATCCATCTTATCCGCAAGGTATTCAATCTGCTGCTGCCTGTTGTAGATAAAATCATGGGCATGAATGTTTGCCTTGTTTTCAGCGCGTTCCGGGATATAAGGCTGCTTGTGGTCGGTATTCCCTGTTATCCTGTAGTATTTAATTCCCGTATCTGTCCTCTGGCCGTCGGGGGATATATAGTCCCTGATGTAATCGTAATCCAAATCGTAGCCAATATCCCTGTAAAACTCCCTGTAGTCGCCGTCTCCCGGGTATCCTTCTTTGATGCTCCATACCTGCTTTGAGGATTCCATGTCCCGGCCGAAAACGATGATTTCATTCGGGGTTATTATAGGTGCAAAGGTGCCGTATACGGGCCTTGGTTCGGCAAACAGAATACCATGGGACTCAACGAAAAAATAATCTATGCGGTTTTTCTTCAATACCGGTTCTATCGAAGGGGTATACCCGCACTCAGGGAGCCACATGCCTTTTGGCTTAAAACCGAAAAATCTTTCAAAAGTTTTTATCCCTACCGAGACCTGGGCATTGATGCTTTCGGGATTAACCGCAAGAAGGGGAAGGAAACCATGTGTGGCAGCGGATGTTATATATTCGAACTTACCGGTTTCATAAAGGGCTTTGAAGGAGGAGATGAGATCTTTGTTAAACCTGTCCCTGAACATATAAAGGTCATTCTTGTACTTTTTATTGTACATTATAGCAAGCCTGTTAAACTCCGGTTCGTTTCTGGTACGTACTATTTCTTTTTCTGATAATTCGATTAACTTTTCAAGGTATTTTATGTAGCGGTTTTGGAGCAGTGGATCGGACAACATTGAGAGGAGAGGGGGAGAGAAGGATATGGTAACCCGGAAGTCCGCAGAATCATTTAGCAACCTTTCAAATGCGGTTATAAGCGGGATATATGTTTCCGAAATAGCTTCAAAAAACCACCTTTCCTCAAGAAAATCATCGTGTTCCGGATGGCGCACATAGGGAAGGTGAGCATGCAGTACAAATGCTATATATCCTTTTTTCAACAAAATCCTCCTTTCTCGCCTTTAGCTTTATATTTAATATGCTAGCTTTCGTTGAAATAAATTCCGTAAGAACTTAATGTTTTTTCCATTTCCGAGGCAATATCATTTATATATGCATACATAGCCATGTTTTCGGTATGAGAGTATTCCTTCATTACTTTCAGGATGTCTTTGCAATTCACAAAGTAAGCCGCCGTATTAAGGCTTATATTCACATTGGGCATTAAAACATGGTTGGAGCTTGCAAAAGATATGAAAAAGTCATCCGAAAATTTTCTGCCTATTTCAGCCATATAAACGCAGCCTGAATCAGGGACATTAATATACCAACTTGTGGAGAATTCATTAAGCTGAATAAGGAAGCTTGTATTTTTGGATATATTGGTTATTTTCAGGGCCGGTATGGATGACTCGAACAGCTTAATCCCAAACTTTTCCTTAAAACTCCTAAGTTTTTCATCCGAAATTTCCCAGTACGTATAGAGCAGATGATGGTCTACCGGCATTAAAGTGATCCTTGTTTCACCGTAAATTTCCGGGAGCTGGTACAGGCTTTGCTGTCCAAATGCTGACAAATATATTCCTCCTTTCTTAAAAAACTGGTTAATAAACCGGTGTTTGCTCAGCATAAATTCTTGTTTACTCCACATAAAATTATGTTTGGCTCAATATTATATATTTTTAGTGAATTAAATCTTTTTATTCAAAGGATTTGTGATGAAAACAATTTGCAGTGAAGCTGTATTAACACGAGATGTAAATGGAAAACTATATAAAAAGCAATAAAAAACATGTTAATGGTGAGTTGCAAGTTAAAAATATTACGATCAAGTAAGGGAAGGAGAAACAGACAGATGAGAATACTGATGTTATCCTGGGAATATCCGCCAAGAATCGTAGGGGGAATTTCAAGGGTTGTATACAGTCTTGCACAAAAGCTGGGAGAATTCGGGAACGATGTGCATGTTGTAACGTGCAGGGAAGGAAACCAAGTGGAAGAAGAAATTGATAAATATGTCCATGTTCACAGGGTGAACATTTGCGAAATAGATTCAAGCACCTTTATTAGCTGGGTACATCAAATGAATTTTTCTTTTCTTGAAAAATCGGTGAAATTAATAAATGAAAAGGACGGATTTGATATAGTGCATGCCCATGACTGGCTTACAGCATTTGCTGCCAGGTCATTAAAAAATATATACATGATTCCCTTGATATCTACGATTCATGCAACTGAGGCGGGACGAAATCACGGAATACGGAATGATATCCAAAGGTATATAAACAGCGTTGAATGGTGGCTGACGTATGAGTCCTGGAGGGTAATAGTTAACAGCAGGTTTATGAAGGAGGAAGTAAAAAACAACTTCCAGCTGCCAGAGGACAAGATAAAAGTTATACCAAACGGCATAAATTCCGATAAATTTAAGAATTACCAAAGGGACATCCTTTTTAGAAGAAATTATGCTGCTGATAATGAAAAAATAATATTGTTTGTGGGAAGGCTTGTTAATGAAAAGGGGGCCCATATTCTTATAAATGCGGTACCAAAAGTCCTGCAGTATTATAATGATGCGAAATTTGTAATTGTGGGCAGGGGGCCCCAGTTTGATTATTTGAACAGAATTGCAAATGAAATGAACATATCCCATAAGATATATTTTACAGGTTATATTGGTGAGGAGGAACTGGCTAAACTATATAAATGTTCGGATGTAGCGGTATTCCCAAGCCTTTACGAACCTTTTGGGATTGTAGTGCTGGAAGGCATGCTGGCAAATGTTCCTGTGGTTGTTTCGGATGCAGGAGGGCTGGATGAGATTGTTGAACATGGGGTGGACGGCATGAAATCCTACGCAGGAAATCCCAATTCCCTTGCGGACAGTATCCTGGAAATCCTCTATAATCCCGGAAAAGCGGAAAAAATGAAAGAAAAGGCACTGGAAAAAGTGCAGCTTTTGTATAACTGGGATGTCATAGCGAAGCAAACCCTTGATGTATATAAGGAGGTTGTAAAAGGAAGAGGAGGTGGTTGAGTTAAATGCAATACAGAAAAAGTAAAATTAAGGAAAAAACCGCGGGCAGTGCATTGACAGCCATTTATAAATGATTTAATATTATACTTGAATATTGTAAGTAAATGCGTGAAAAAGTACTATTTAAAGTAATTGGAGGTTTACTGTGTCGAGAAAGAAAAAAAAGTTAAAAGTAATTCCATTGGGCGGAGTACAGGAAATAGGAAAGAATATTACGGTATTTGAATGTGAAGATGATATTATTGTTGTTGACTGTGGATTGACTTTTCCTGAAGATGAATTGCTTGGGATAGATTTGGTAATTCCGGATATAACATACCTTGTAAAGAATAAGGAGAAAGTGAGAGGTATTATATTAACCCATGGTCATGAAGATCATATCGGGGCCATTCCTTATGTATTGAAGGAAATAAGTGTACCCATATATGGGACAAGACTTACCCTTGGCCTGTTGGAAAACAAGTTGGAAGAGCACGGTATGCTGAAGCAGGCTACCCTGATAAATGTAAAGCAGGGCGATGTAATAGAACTGGGATGCTTCAAGGTTGAGTTTATTCGCTCCACCCACAGTATAGCCGACTCTGTGGCTCTGGCGATAAACACGCCTGTAGGCATAATAATTCATACCTCGGATTTTAAGATTGATCATACGCCCATTGAGGGAGAACCGATGGACCTTGCCAGATTTGCCGAGCTGGGAAACAAGGGAGTGCTGTTGCTTATGTGTGACAGCACCAATATTGAAAGAGAAGGGTATACCATGTCCGAAAGAACGGTGGGCAATACCTTTGAAGAAATGTTTATGAAAGCCAGGGGAAGGATAATAGTTGCCACCTTTGCTTCAAATGTCCATAGAATTCAGCAGGTTATAAATGCGTCTGTTAAGTTCGGAAGAAAGATTGCGGTATGCGGCAGAAGCATGCTGAATGTGGTGGATGTTGCGATGAAGCTTGGCTATCTAACTGCACCGGATGGAACTATTATTGATATTGATGATATTGACAGGTATCCCCCTGACAGGATAACCATAATAACTACCGGGACACAGGGAGAGCCCATGTCAGCATTGTCCAAGATGGCGGTTTCCGAACATAAAAAAGTCGAAATAATGCCTGACGACCTGGTAATTATTTCGGCATCCCCTATACCGGGAAATGAAAAGCTGATTTTCAGGGTAATAGACGAACTTTTTAAGAAAGGGGCAAATGTTATATACGAGTCCCTTGCTGCCATCCATGTATCCGGACATGCCTGCCAGGAAGAAATAAAACTCATACACAGGCTGGTAAAACCAAAATATTTCATGCCTGTACACGGGGAATACCGCCACCTGAAGCAGCATGCAAACCTGGCCCATGAGCTGGGCATGCCTATGGATCATATATTCATAATGGATATCGGAAAAGTCCTGGAATTAACCCATGACAGTGCTAAAATCGTGGGGAATGTTCCTGCGGGAAGAGTATTTGTGGACGGACTTGGAGTCGGAGATGTGGGGAATATCGTCCTCAGGGACAGGAAACATTTGTCCCAGGACGGCCTGATTGTAATTGTGATTACCACCGACAAAGAAACCGGTTCTCTAATTGCAGGACCTGACATTGTTTCAAGAGGATTTGTTTATGTAAGGGAATCGGAAAACTTGATGGAACAGGCCAGGGAAGTAGCTAAAAATGCGCTGATGAAATGTAATGGGAACGGAAACAGGAAGTCTGACTGGTCGGCAATCAAAAGCACAATAAAAGATGATTTGGGAAGTTTCCTATATGAAAAGACAAAGAGAAATCCGATGATTCTGCCTATTATAATGGAAATTTGACGGAGTTTAACGGAGCCTAAGGGAGAGCTAAAGCAAAGACGTACTTATGGGCAAAAGGGTGGGAATTTATACCCACCTTTTTTATTTATTTAAAAATGAAAAATATTAACAATAAAAAGCATTGACAATGGCAGTCAATAATAATATTATTTTATTATAAATATAAATATAATATTTTAGATAAATCAAAAGTAATTGTTTCTAACATGCAAATCATCAAATGAAAAATCAGAGAAACAGATAAAGCAGGTTAAATGAATCAATCGAGTAAACCAATAATTTATAAAGTGAGGGAATTATGATGAAAAAAAAGGCTGTTCTTTGCATTTTAATCTCTCTCTTGTTAATGATTTCAGCATGCAGTTCCTCAGTGGATCCCGGAAACACTTCCGGAAATAAAGGTACAAATATTTCGGAAAACACGGGAAAGGAGAGTACGGGAGATAAGGAAGACATATCCGAAAAGGAAGAAATCCTGATTGATGAAAGTGTCAAACTGGTTCCTGACAATCCGGTCACGTATACTTTCAAAAATGTTTCGGTACATGACCCTTCAATAATTGAAGTAGACGGAATGTTTTACATATTTGGCTCACATCTTGCGGCAGCAAAGTCTGAGGATTTAATGAACTGGACACTTATAGCTTCCGGGGTAAATACAACAAATCAGATTATTCCTGATGCAAAGAAAGAAATGGCCGAAGCTTTTGAATGGGCAAAGACGGATACTTTCTGGGCTCCGGATGTAATACAGCTTAAAGACGGGAGATTTTACATGTACTACTGTAACTGCGAGGGCAGTTCCCCTCTGTCGGCCCTTGGAGTAGCTGTTTCGGATAGAGTTGAAGGGCCATATAAAGACCTGGGTGTCATACTGAAATCCGGTATGGGTGCTAACATGCCAAGCGAGGATGGGACAAGGTATAACGCCAATATTCACCCCAATGTTGTGGATCCGTGCCTTTACTATGATACCGAGGGAAGGTTATGGATGGTTTACGGCTCCTATTCCGGAGGAATATATATCCTGGAGATGAACCCTGAAACAGGTTTCCCCCTTGAAAAAGGGTATGGCAAGAAAATCCTGGGCGGAAATCATGCCCGCATTGAAGGTCCCTTCATGTTATACAGCCCTGAAACCGAATACTACTATTTGTTTCTCTCCTTTGGCGGCTTGGATTCAAAGGGCGGGTATAATATAAGGGTGGTACGTTCCAAGAGTCCCGACGGGCCTTTTTATGATGCAAAGGGAAATGACATGATTAATTGTAAGGGTGCTCCGGGTACGTTTTTCCATGATCCTTCTATTGAAGGCTATGGTGTAAAGTTAATGGGCGGGCACCGGTTTGCCTGGATAGAGGGCGAAAATTCTAAAATCCGCATGGGATACCTGTCTCCGGGTCATAATTCCGCATACTACGATGAGAAAACGGGCAAGTATTTCCTGATATTTCATACAAGGTTTGAAGGAAGAGGAGAAACCCATGAGGTACGGGTTCACCAGATGTTTATAAATGAAGACGGGTGGCCTGTTGTGGCTCCCTACCGCTATGTGGGGGAAACTCTCGGAACTTACACCGAAAAGGACATAGTCGGAATATACAAGTACATCAACCATGGCTCTTCAATTAACAAGGAGGCGGTTGTATCAGAATTGATCAGATTAAACGAGGATCACACCATAACAGGAGCCGTGAAAGGGAAATGGGAATTGAAGGAGGACGGCCACAGTGCGGTAATAACTATCGGCGAGGATGTATACAAAGGATATTTTATAGTGCAGTGGGATGAGTACGGAAAGAAGAATGTAATGACATTTACCGCCCTCTCTCAAAACGGGATTGCAATTTGGGGAAGCGGTGTATCTGCTATTGAGTAAGTATTGGATTAAGTATTGAATACAAATTGAAAAACAGTGAATAAGGATGATTTGCCAAAAAGTATTTTTTCAGATTATTTTTCAGATTATTTTAAAATTAATATATAAAAAGCATGTTATAGTTTAAATTATAAATTGACAGGTTATATTAAAATAAATTTTACTGATAACTAAAATAATTGAAAATAATATAAAAAATATTTACCGAACCAGTTTGCACCAAAAATGGGGCCAATTTTTATAACAGGCTGTTAATGCATGTTTGAGGATATTTTTATAGCTTTTTATTACCGGAAAAAAGATATTGACTTTGAAGCGTTTATTATATATAATAAAGATAAAGTTTACTTTTAGTTAAATTATTTTAGTTATTACTTATGCAAATTAAAACAGTTATTAGACATAGTATTATTCTGTTAATAAAGGTATCATCTACCGGATACGGTATTGTCTATTAAATATGGCATTATCGGTATAATTATCAATGCATAAAACCTCACATAAATATTCAGGATATTTGAATGATGAATTGGTGGGGGGAAATAATGAAGCGATACATAATCAAGTCTCTGATATTTGTTATTGTACTCGCTATTTTTTTGGCAAACAGCACTTTTTCATTAGCGGACGGTGGGACAAATTTAAGCACTGCCGGTACACAGCCCATAAAGGAAATGTTTGTAAATAATTATACTAATGTAAGTGCCAAGTATACCTCGAAAGTTTATGAAGGCAGTACAATAGAGATTCCAATTGAAGGTGCCTATATCCTGGGAGCGGGAGCAAGGTTAATATCCGATAATGCCGGATATAAGAATGACGTGCTGGATTTGAAGATGGGAGACAGCGCATCCTTCGTAATTGAAGCCCCCGAAACAGCATTGTATTATATTAGTTTCGACTACTATCCAAATTCCGATTCCCATTTACCGGTTGAGATTTCCATGTCCGTGAATGGTGCCGTACCATTTTACGAAGCAAGGAGACTTATTTTTGAAAGTACATGGGTGGAAAACGGAGAAAAAACGTATGACAGATATGGAAATGAGATTGTCTCAGTGCCAAAGAAATTAAAACGTTGGGAAAACAAGTTTGTCATGGACAGCAGCTATCGTTATTCAACCCCCCTGGCCATAGAGCTGAAAAAGGGTGAGAATGTTATAGAAATTGAAGTCAGCGAAGGAAGCATGCTCCTTGGAAACATATACCTGTCAGGTGAGGAAGAAATACCTGATTATACGAAAAACCAGGCAATGAGCGGAGATAAAATTATAATAATTGAAGCGGAGCAGATGGATTACAGGAATGATTCTTCCATCAGGCCTACCTGTGAATATGATACGGCTTTGACACCCTATAATACTTCCAAAAAAGTTCTCAATGTTATAGACGCCTCGTCTTTCGAAGATGCCGGTCAAACCGTTATGTATGAGTTTAATATTGATGAAGCCGGCTATTATTATTTGGGTTTTGCTTACCGCCAAAGTGATAAAACCGATTTCCCGGTCTTTATGGATATAAAGATAGACGGAAAAATTCCGAACAAACTGTTACAATCCTATCCCTTCCAATATACAAGGACATATAAAGATTTAACCCTAACCGATGAGGACGGAGATCCCATTGCAGTATACCTTGAAAAAGGAAAGCATACGATTTCCCTTACAATCAATATTGATAATATAAGGCATGTATTAGAAGGCGTGGAAAGGATCATAGCCGGGGTCAACGATCTTGCCCTTGAGATTACAAAAGCGGCCGGTGTAAATAAAGATAAATACAGGGATTTGGACCTGCAAAGCTATATTCCCGATGTTAAGGACAGGCTGCTTAATTGGGCCGATGAACTGGATTCTTTGAGGGAGAGCGTCAAAAAGTACAATGAAAAAGTCAGAAACATCGGAGCTTTTTCTTCAATTAATGTTGCTTCAAAGACATTAAGGAGCCTCGCAAAGGAACCAAACAGAATACCATACAGGATTGATGAACTTGCCCAGAGCACAAACTCGGCAGCCCAATACCTTGCAAACCAGATAGATGTTTTAAAGGGCAATGCGATTGCCTTTGACAAGATTTACATATACCAGGCGGATGCCAAACTACCTAAAAAAATAGGATTTTTCAAAGGGATATATTACAGCCTGGCAAGGTTCTTTAAATCATTTACGGATCAGGCCTATTCCATATCAAATAATGACAGAAGCCATTTGCAGGTGTGGGTAAACCGCTCGAGACAGCATGTGGAAGTGTTGCAGAAGATGATTGACGAAAGTTTTACCCCTAAAACAGGGATTAAAGTGGATGTTTCAATAATGCCTGACCAGAGCAAGCTGATTATGGCAAACGCATCCGGAGATGCCCCTGATGTAGCCCAATCCATAAACTATTCAATTCCCTTTGAGTTGGCTATAAGGGGTGCTATAAAAGATCTAACTGAGTTTGAGGATTACCGTGAAATACTGACCAGGTTTGTTGACGGGCTGCATATTCCTGCAACCATTGGGGACGGGATTTATGCAATTCCTGAAACAATCAACTTCTGGGTGCTTTATTACAGAACAGACATACTTGAAAAACTGGGACTGGAAGTGCCCCAGACCATTGAAGATGTGAAGAAGATGCTGCCGGAGCTTCAAATAAGGGGATTAAACTTCTATTATCCTACGGCAGGCATGGGTGCCTTCAAGACTTACCACGGAACAACGCCTCTGATATTCCAGTACGGGGGCTCCCTGTATGAGAGAACTGCCGATAGGATTGCGATAAACAGCGAGAATTCGGTGAAGGGTTTTACGGAACTTACGGAATTATTTACCATATATAATCTTCCTGCGGATGTACCGAACTTTTACCAGCATTTCAGAAACGGGGACATTCCTATTGGTATCGCCGAATACGGCATGTATAACCTGTTGATTAATGCAGCGCCTGAAATAGCAAATTCATGGGATATTACGCTTGTTCCCGGCGTTGTAAACGAAAAAGGCGAGATTGTACGCTATACATCCGGGGGAGCAGAGAGCTGCGTTATCTTCAAGAGCACTGAAGAACGGGAGAAGATGGCGTGGGAGTACCTGAAATGGTGGACATCAAAGGAGGTACAGGTTGAATACGGGCAAACCTTGCAGATAACCTACGGAGATGAATATATATGGAACACGGCAAATATGGAAGCCTTTGCAGAACTCCCGTGGGATTCAAGGCACAAAAAGGTAATTATGGAACAGACCAATTGGATTCTCGAAGCTCCAAGGCTTCCCGGCAGCTACATGCTGGAAAGGGAACTGAGCAATGCATACAACGCAATAGTTGTAAACGGAGAAGACCTCAGGATAACGTTGGATAATGCGGTAAAAAGAATCAGGCGCGAAACGGAAAGAAAATTAAAAGAATTTGGCTACCTTTCGCCAAAAGGTGAGCTTGTTGAAGAATATGTTGTTCCCACACTTGAGACTGTCAGAGAGATATTATATGGAAAAAGTAGGGGATGAAAACAGTGAAAAAAAATAAGAAATTTAGAAGTAAAGAAAATAATAAAAATGCATACCTTTTCCTCGCTCCATACTTTATACTGTTTTTCATATTTATTGTTATACCGATTATAATGGCCATAACGTTGTCGGTGACCAACTTCAATACCCTTCAGTTTCCTAAATTTGTGGGCTTTATGAATTATATTAATCTCATAACCCAGGATGAGATTTTCATGCAGTATGTACTGCCCAATACAGTTACATATGCTTTGATAGTCGGTCCTGGCGGATATATTCTTTCATTCCTGGTGGCATGGGCTCTTGCCCAGTTGCCGAAAGTACCAAGGACCATACTTGCACTGATTTTCTACTCTCCTTCCATAACCTTTGGTGTGGCTATGAATGTTCTCTGGCGGATATTGTTCAGCGGGGACAGAACGGGTCATATAAACGCATGGCTGATACAGCTTGGAATTATAACCGAACCGGTGAAGTGGCTGGTTGATACAAGATTTATACTGCCGATCATAATCCTTGTTGCCCTGTGGAGCAGCATGGGAGTCGGTTTTCTGGCAATTCTGGCAGGAATACTAAACCAGGACATGACACTATATGAAGCAGCAGCTATAGACGGGGTAAAAAATAGGTTCCAGGAAGCTATATATATTACTATCCCTTCAATGAAACCCCAGATGTTGTTTGCTGCGGTTATGTCCATTGTTAATGCGTTCCAGAACGGTGCGATTAGCGTCCAGTTGACCGGAGCAAATCCCACACCGGGATATGCCGGGCAACTGGTGGTTAACCATATTGAAGATTACGGGTTTATACGATATGAAATGGGCTATGCCTCTGCAGTATCCGTTGTACTGCTGATATTTGTTTATATTTTCTCCAAGTTCTCAAAGAAACTATTTGCTGAAAAGAATATATAAAGGGATATTTAAAGGGGGATAGTAATGCAAAGGTTAAGAAGGTGTAATATAAATCCTGACCGTTTTGATGTAAGCCAGATTAAAATAATTATATTCATACTGCCCTTTGCCCTTTTTATGCTGCTGCCTATAGTGTTCATATTCAGCCACGCTTTTAAGCCAATGGATGAATTGTTTGCATTTCCTCCGAGGTTTACGGTGGTAAGGCCTACCCTGGATAATTTCAGAAGGCTTTTAAAAGCTACGGTAACTTCCTCCATACCAATCGGCAGGTATTTATTTAACACGTTGCTTGTTACCGTGATAGTGGTTGTCGCATCGGTTTTCATTTCAACATTGGCCGGATATGCATTATCAAAGCTTAAGTTTAAAGGTAAAACTGTTATTATGGAAATAAATAACGCAGCGTTGATGTTCGTCCCTGTTTCGGTTATGATCCCAAGATACCTGATTATAAACGGCCTTGGCATTATAAATACATACCTTGCGTTGATATTGCCGCTGCTGGCGATGCCTGTATGCCTGTTTTTGATAAAGCAGTTTATAGACCAGGTTCCTGATTCGCTTATTGAAGCGGCATATATTGAAGGGGCCGGGGATTTCATGGTATACCGCAAGATTATAATGCCCCTTATTAGGCCTGCTGTGGCTACGGGTGCCCTTTTGGCCTTCCAGCAGGTTTGGGGGGATATTCAGAGTTCGGCATTATATATTTCAGATGACAGTTTAAGGACCCTGCCCTTTTATATGAATACACTGACCAGCGCCAATAATACCATTGCCGGTCAGGGAATGGCGGCTGCGGCAGGTTTGATTATGTTTGTGCCCAACCTTCTTTTGTTTATCATACTTCAGAGCAAGGTTATGAATACAATGGCTTATTCAGGCCTTAAATAATAGACCTTAAATAATAAATTTTAATAATAAATCTTAAGTAATAAATCATAGGTACATAAATCTTAAGTAGCAATAAGTAGCCAATTTTAATAAATTTAGAGCAAATATAAGATAAAATGGGGGTTTATTGTGAAACCGCTAAAATCCAGAAATCACAATAAATTTAATAAGTTTATTAGGTTTGGTGTTGTTTCGGCTGTTTTAATAAACGTGATATGCTGTGCCCTTATGATGCCTGCCGCTGTTCTGGCAGATACACCCTATAAAACATATACACTGGATGGGTATGGCAGGATAGTTGAAACACAAACGGCGTATACTCCACTGAGTTCTATAACCAAGGTAGGGGAGTACTCCTTTAAGCAAGCCTCGGATATTAAAATAACCGATGATGATGAAATTTACATAGCGGATACGGGAGGAAAAAGGATACTGGTCGCGGATACGGAAGGCAATTTCCTGAGGGTATACGGAGAGGAAGTTTTGAAAGAACCTGTAGGAATTTTTGTTACCAGGGATAAGTACTTGTATGTTGCGGATAAGAGTGCGCAAAAGATTATAGTATTTAATCCTGAAGGAGAAATTGTAAAAGAATATACAAAGCCCAACCATCCTCTATACGGGGCCGGGGTTGACTTTAAACCCCGAAAGCTGGTGGTGGATGCAAAGGGTATTATGTACATAATAAGTGAAGGTAATACAAACGGAATCATACAAATCAGCCCTACCGAAGGAGGAACATTCCTGGGCTACTTCGGTACAAACTGGACCTCGGTAACCTTGCTTGATATTTTCAGACGGGCTATTTTGACGGAGGAGCAGCTTGCCAAACTGCCCAAGAACCTTCCAAAAACCCCTTATAACCTGGCAATTGACGAAAAAGGGCTTATTTACACCGTTACGCAAGGTTCCACCGGATTAAGAAAACTAAATATAGCAGGTATTAACATGATTGAACCTGATATTACGGATTCACTTCCCACTGCCGTAGCTACAGGGAATTATGAAAATATATATGTGGTGTCGGAACAGGGATACATATATGAATATAATAAAAACGGCAACCTCCTGTTTGTTTTTGGAGGAAAGGATTCAGGCCGTCTCAGGATAGGGCTGTTCCAGAAGGCAGTGGCAATAGCTGTGGATAAATCGGATAATATATATGTCCTGGACCAGGAAAAGAATGAAATCCAGGTCTTTAAAACCACCGAGTTCACGGATTTGGTACATGAGGCGCTGTACCTGTACCAATCCGGCAGATATACGGAGAGCAAGGAGCCATTGACGAAAATCATTGAAATGAACAGCCTCTTTGATTATGCAAACCAGGCCATGGGCCAGGCATATCTCCAGGAAGAAAATTATGAAATGGCAATGCAGTATTTCAGAAGAGCAAAGGATACGGTAGGGTATTCGGACGCTTTCTGGGAAGTGAGAAACATATGGCTCCAGGAAAATCTTATTACCCTTCTGGCGGTTATCCTGGCATTTGTAATTGTATGGAAAGTATTGAAATATTTACAGAGAAGAAGAAAGGTGTTTAATCCCGTTGTTGTAACGGTTCAAAACATTGCAAAAAAACCTCTGGTTTCAAGGTTGAATTATGTTTGGTATTTTATGAGACACCCTGTTGACGGATGCTATGCAATAAGGATGGAAGGAAAGGCGTCCTATTTAAGTTCCAATATATTGCTGGTACTGTTCATCCTTATATATCTTATAAACAAGTACGCAGCCGGCTTTATCATAAAAACCATACCTGACGGAAGATATGAGATATTCTCGGATATAGGGCAGATATTGCTGGTATTGCTGCTTTTAACTTCCTGTTCGTACCTTGTATGCAGTATTAATGACGGCGAGGCTACATTTAAGCGGCTATATACTGCTTATATATACTCCCTGGGACCGTACTTAATGTTCAAGATTCCTATAGTTTTGCTAAGCAATGTAATAACATACAACGAAATATTCCTGGTGCAGTTCGCGAATTTTATTCTGTACTCATGGATAGGCGTTCTGTTATTTATATCGGTGAAAGAGGTAAACGATTATACGGTTCCGGAAACAATAAAAGTTATTCTTCTTTCGATTTTCTTTGCGCTGATAGTCGTATTGCTCATATTCATCATATATGTACTGGCAGTTCAGCTGTATGACTTTGTTGACTCAATAATCGGAGAGGTGGTGTACAGGCTTGATAAGGTACAATAAGGAGATAAAAATGAGCATAAAGATAAAATGCAATAAAGGAATATTGAAGAGGATGTTGGCAGGCCTGTTTACATTTGCAATGGTATTAACGGCGGTAAGCGGAGAAGGGCATGTGTCAGCAGAAACCCAAGGGAAAACGTATACCACAATTCGTTCCGATTCCCAGAGCCTTCTTAAATATCAATCAGTAATGGACGATGTAGCGCCCGATAATGTAATTTTTAAAGAGTCCACTGACACAATCAAGGAGCATAAACTGATTGCTGAAAATGACAAGCTGCAAATGTATTTTAATCCTTCTTCCCTGTCAGTCATAATAAGGGATAAGAAATCAGGGGCCATCATGGAATCAATAGTGGAGGGAGACGTTGAGGGAAAGAGCAACCAGGAATGGCAGGCTTTCCTTAAGTCCAGCATAGTTTTAAAGGTTATGAAGGGCATTAACATTATGCCGACTATTGCAGGATTGCAAAAAGCCAGAAAAGACATAAGCTATACCCAAAACGGCTTTTCTGCAAATGTTTATTATGATGAATACGGGCTCGGGTACCAGCTTAATGTCACGCTGACGGAAGACGGGTTTGTGGTTGAAATACCGAAGGATTCAATAAAAGAGGATATGGATGAGTATAAAATCGGGGAAATTTATATTTTCCCCTTTATGGGACATACACATCTGGGCGAGAGATCAGGATACATGTTTATACCCGATGGAAACGGGGCCCTGATATACATTAATGATAAGAAGGGCAAATTTTCCTCCAGTTTTTCGGAATATGTCTACGGCAAAAACATAGGTATTGATGAGCCTTATGCGCTGTCTCTCTTTATGGACCGGTATCAAACCGTAAATGAAGCTGAAAATATTATGGCGCCTGTATTTGGTATGATTCATACCGATACGAAATTCGGTTACCTTGGTATTATAGAAAGCGGCGCATACAGCGCAAAACTCGAGGCCTATCCGAACGGCGCATACACCGATTACAACTGGATTTGCTCAAAATTTATATTGAGGCAATTATACACCCAGCCTACAGGAAAGAGGGAAGGTTCCATAACCACGGTACAGGCCAAAAGGAATGAATTTGATATAAGAGTCAGTTACCACTTTGTTACCGGAGAAGATGCGGATTACGTGGGACTTGCAAAAATATACCGTGAATACCTGCTTGAGAATAATGAAATAATTCCCAAAAAGGATGATTTTAAAATAAGGATAGATTTTCTCGGAATTGACAAGGAAAACTGGCTGATTTTCAAGAGAAATGTTGTAATGACCACCGTTGATAATATAAGGGAAATATATACGGAACTTAAACAGGCGGGAGTTGAGGATATACTATCTATATACAAAGGCTGGCAGAAAAACGGTATATATTCGCTGCCAATTGAGGAGTTTAAGGCCGACGGTGATATCGGAGGAAATAGCGAACTTAAGAAACTTATAAAAGAATGCGAGGAAAACGGAATTGATTTCTTCCTTGCACAGGATGCTCTACGGGTAAATCCTTCTTTAAAGAATGCCGTTTTCAATGTTGTAAAGCAGATAACCAAGAGAGTTTACGAGGAAATGACTTATAAGGATGTATTTGACCGGTTTAGGTATATTGTACCGCAGCGAACGACTGAAATACTTAAAAGGACATCAAAATCATACCGGGAAAACGGTATTAAGAATATTATGCTGAGCGGCATTACAAACATCCTTTTCACCTATACCCATAAGGGCAATTTGTATACCAGGGTTGACACGGCAAATACATATGAAAGCGCTATAGCAGATTTAAGCAGCGAATTGAACCTGATAATGGAGAAACCATTTTCATACCTGTGGAAGTATACAAATGCAATTATAGATATGCCAATAGGAACATCAAACTACATATTTACCGATGAAGAGGTGCCCTTCCTGACAATAGCGCTAAAAGGCCTTATACCCATGTATTCGGAGTATGTAAACTTTGAGCCGAACAAGGAAGAATTCTTCCTGCGCATGATTGAAACCGGAGTATATCCTTCATTTTATATAACATATGAGGATCCGGCAAAATTGCAGTACACAAATTCATCGGATATATATAGTTCGAAATACAGTGTTTATAAGGATAATATAATCGAATATTATACCAGGCTGAAGGAAGTCAATGAGCTGGTAAAAGGAGCAAGCATAATGGATCATAAGCAGTATGCCAGCGGCTTAACCGTAGTCTGTTACGATAACGGGATTAAGATATACCTGAATTATAACCAAAAGGCGGCAATAGAGGTGGACGGAATTATAGTAGAGCCCATGTCATATAAGGTAGGTGGGAGGAAATGAAAGGGTTAATGAGAAAGGAACAAATTAAGCCCGGGAAAAAAGAAGGACGGTTAAAGCGAAGAGAAGCCATGTGGGGCTATCTCTTTACATTGCCGTGGACCGTCGGGGTACTGTTATTCCTAGTTATACCGCTTGGGCAGTCCTTCTATTATTCTTTGTGTAATGTCAAGGTTTCTCCGAGGGGCAGAATATTTACTTATGTCGGCTTCAGGAATTATACCGACATATTCAGGCTTGATGTATACTTTGCCGAAGATTTGGTCAGCTACTTGCTTAACACCTTGATTTCGGTACCTGTCATAGTTGTGTTTGCGTTGATTATTGCAATGCTGTTAAATGAGAAAATGGTCGGAAAAACCATATTCAGGGTTATATACTTTTTACCTGTTATTGTGGTCAGCGGACCGGTAATGGGGCAGCTGGCGGATCAGGGGGCAACCAGCATTCCTGCAATGAACGTAACCAGTATTTCAGGGGTATTGAATGAAATGCTGCCTTCCATGCTGGCTGAGCCCATCGTGAATCTGTTTAATAATATGATACTTATATTGTGGTATTCGGGCGTTCAGATATTAATATTCTTAGCGGCCCTTCAAAAAATTGACAATAACCTATATGAAGCAGCTAAAATAGACGGGGGTTCAGGGTGGGAATGTTTCTGGAAAATAACCCTTCCCTCCCTTAAACCCATGATCATGCTAAATGCTATTTATACTGTTATCTACATATCGGGCAATGAACAGAACGTAATTATAAATTCAATATATAATGACATGTTTTCCGCTACCAGGGGCTTTGGTTTTGCCTCTGCCAAAGCATGGATGTATTCTGTCGTGGTATTGGCTATAGTAGGGCTGTTTACCCTAATCCTGTGGAACAGAGACACATACAAGGCAGAAATCAGGAGAATGGAAAAGCTTGCGGCCAAGAGGGAAAAAGAAAGGTTAAGGCTTAGAAAGCGGCAGGAGAGACTGGCAAGATGGGAAAATATCAGGGCAAAGGGGGTTGTTAGAAAATGAAAGCCGTTAAAGCTGTGAAGTCTTTGGTGAAACCGGCATCAATTGAATTGACAAAGGAAAAAGCAGTTAAATTCCTGATGGGAACTAATGAGAAGCAAGGGTTTATAATGGCTTTATTCAGGTATTTCCTGTTGATAATTATCGGATTCATATACCTGTACCCCTTGCTTTATATGATCAGCACCAGCCTCATGCCCCTGGATGACCTTCTTGATGTATCAATAAACTGGATTCCTTCAGAGTTTTATATAAACAATTACATAAATGCCGCAAAAGCCATGGATTTGTTTAATTCACTGGTGGACAGCATAATTTTGGCCCTGCTTCCCACAGTAATCCAGGTATGTTCCTGCGCTGTTATAGGATACGGATTTGCGAGATTTGATTTCAAGGGCAAGAAAATAATGATGTTAATTCTTATATTTTCATTCATTATACCTTCCCAGGTAACTATGATGCCTACATATGTGCTGTATACGAATTTAGGCTTGGTCGGAAGCCTCAACGCCTTTAATTTGCCGGCTTTACTGGGTCAGGGACTAAATTCACAGATATTTATACTGATATTCTATCAGTTTTTCAAACAAATGCCCCAATCCATCCTGGAAGCTGCGCAGATTGACGGCGCAGGGCATATTAAAACTTTCCTCAAAATCGGGCTACCGTCTGCTGCTCCGGCAATACTCGTTATATTCCTCTTTTCCTTTGTGTGGTACTGGAACGAATCATACCTTACATCAGTATATATAGCCGCTATAGGAACCAAAAAGGCCAACAATTGGACATCGCTGGTTGTAGAGCTTAAAAACTTCCAGGATGTTTATGCCCAGTACAACCAGTATAACCAGGTAAAACTGCCAAACATAAATGAATCAATTAAGATGGCAGGTACGTTCCTTACAATACTGCCCTTGCTTATCATATATGCCTTCTGCCAGAAATACTTCATTGAAAGTGTAGACAGGACAGGTATTACAGGCGAATGAAGTAAGACAGAACAAGCATTACAGGCGGAGAATGAACCATTGCAGAAAAATAAACATGAGTTATCTATACATATTTAATATTCTATTTTATAAGTAACTCATGTTTATATAACAAAATTAAAAATTCAAAGGAGGGTAAACATAATGTCAACAAAGAGGTTGCTATGCATTATCTTAGCATGTTTCATGTGTATCAGCCTGCTTACGGCTTGTGGAGGTTCCGGCAAGGATACCGACACCGGCGGAAATAAAACAGATACCACAACCGGAACGAATACTACCGGCGGAACGGAACCAAAGGCAGTAGATCCCTTGCCGCCAATGACCAAGGAGAATATCACCCTAAGCCATGCTTCCTGGGAAAATGAAGTTCTTATGAATCACCTGGCCAAGAGATTTATGGAGAAATACCCCAATATAAAAGTTGAAGTTATTACTCTCCCTCTTGATGGCTATAATGACGCTTTGCTAAACCTTATAGCAACAGGCCAGACACCGGATGCTTTCTGGATTTTGGGTGAATGTGACTTCGCAATCCGCAACCAGCTGCTGGGTGATATGACCGAATACTGGGAGAATGACCCCGAAGCTAGAAATGTACTGACAACTATTAACGAAGGCAAATTCGGTTATTACGGAACCGACAGGAAATGGGCCACACCTGTGAAATTCTTCCCTGAAACAATTTTCGCAAATATGACTGTATTTAAGGAACTGAATGTGGAAATGCCACGGGTTGACTGGACATGGGAAGAGATGGTGGAATATGTTAAGAAGATGACAGTACCCGAGAAGGGAATATACGGCTTCAACCAGTACAGAAGAATTGTTACATGGTATCCTGTGGCCGCCAATGATAATGTCTGGGGCGAATTCGGCTGGGACGGAGAAAAATTTGACATGACAGACTGGGCAGACGGAATTAACCTGGAAGCTGAACTGATAAACGGAAAATATCATGCTCCACCGTTTGGATCCGATGAAGCTGAAAAGGCTTTCGGAGACAGGAACATGTGGGCAGCTTATTCAGGTAAGATTGCATTCCAGTTCGATGCCTGGTGGACATTCAACAACCTGTTTGCTACCCAGGAATATCTGGACAGAGGTTTAGTCTATGTACCTTACCTTGTACCGAGGGCAAAAGGTACAAAGAGCAAGCATACCATGGGTACGTTGGACTTCGGCGGAATTTCATCCGCAACTAAGTATCCGAGGGAAGCTTATGAATTACTAAAATGCATGAACTGGAACGATTTCGCTTGGGAAGGAAAGATTGAGGCTTATAAGACACTGACAAATCCTGACGGATCCAGGCTTTCAGTTGACGCTTTGCCTATTACGTTAAGCGAAAATATCTGGAAGGAAGTAAGGAAATTCTTCCCGGGTGATGACGATCCTTACGGCAGAGGACCATGGTTTGATTACTTCCTGGAGAATTGTAAGGAACCCATCCCCTATGGCGGAACCCAGATACCCGGATTTGCAACATTCATAGCTGAAGGTTATGCAGGGGCCGAGGATAAAGTTATTAACCAGGGCGTTAACGCTCACGACCTTGCAGCGGACCTGACAGAAAAAGCAAATGCCGCAAACAGGGAAGCCATGAAACTCTTCGACGATTATTTGAAATAGGGGAAATCGTGTAAAAGCATAATAAAAGAGTATTAATATAGTAAAAAATATAGTAAAAGAAAGAGCATAAATATAAAAGAAAGAGCATAAATATAAAAGATCCAAAAAAGAAAAAATAAAAAATAATAAAAATAAAAGCCAAGAAATAAGGAAGCAGTAAGTGAAGAGTATATATTACCCTTCACTTACTGCTTCTTTGCTAAATCGGTACTAATCATTACAAATCGATACTAATTAGTACTAATTAATACTAATTAATCAATATGCCTGACATATTATTTCTTACTTAGCGTTCCGGCATACTTCTGCAGCCGCATCAGCAGCAGATGCCGCGTCAGGAGTATATATGTCTGCTCCAATGCTCTTGCAGAAACTTTCGTTTACCGGAGCACCGCCTACCATAATAGTTACCTTGTCCCTGATACCTGCTTGTTTTGCTGCTTCAACAACATTTTTCATTTCTCCCATTGTGGTTGTCAGCAATGCTGAGCAAGCAATTATTTGAGCATTATTTTCAATTGCGGCGCTGATAAATTTCTCAGCGGGTACGTCAATACCAAGGTCTATAACCTCCAGGCCTTTACCTTCCATCATCATTCTAACAAGGTTTTTTCCGATATCATGAAGGTCACCTTTTACTGTACCAAGCACCACTTTTCCTTTTGATTTGACACCGCTGGATGCGAGTATAGGCTTCAAAACCTCGGTGCCTGCGTTCATTGCCCTGGCTGCTATAAGCACATCCGGAACATAAACCTCATTATTTTTAAATTTTTCACCTATAACATTCATTCCGGCCAAAAGTCCTTCTTCCAGGATCTTTTCAGCACTTATTCCTTCATCGATGGCTTTTTGAACCAGTTCTTTCACTACTTTGGCTTTTCCCTGCTGCAGGTTAATGGAAATATCATTTAAAATACTCACTTCAATACCTCCTTAATATTTGGTAATTCAATCATTGTTCTTATATATTTATATAATAATTTTATATATACAGCATTTGCTGTTATTTGACTGCCTGTTGCTTATTGGCCGCTTGCTTTATCTGACCCCTGAATTCCCGGTATTTTCCGGGACTGACGCCTACCATTCGTTTAAATACCTTTGAAAAGTAGCTCTGGTCGTCGTAGCCAACGTAACTTGACACATCCACAAGGGGAACGGATTCATCCAGTAAAAGTTTCTTGCTCATTTCAATTCTAACTTTATTAAGATAGTTGTTAAAGTTG
>Ga0134092_1000383_pt1 | contig 45693 bp, 35 predicted proteins | sample 3_6taG_FD_94454 | JGI IMG/M metagenome (GOLD analysis project Ga0134092, IMG submission 94454) | Switchgrass degrading microbial communities from high solid loading bioreactors in New Hampshire, USA - 3_6_20_6_A3 metaG | ecosystem: Engineered > Bioreactor > Semi-continuous > Anaerobic >... | reverse complement strand
TAACCATAGTTGAGAACCTCCTGTATGTTTGGATTGGACACCTAAATCATACATGATTTCTCACTATGGTTGTCAATTTTTTTATTACATTTTACCTGTTGCATTTAATTTTACAATGAACCAAGAAATTTAAAAAATATATTAATAAAATTTGATTTAACTCTAAATATCCTCCTACTTGTTCACAAAAAGCTCCAATGGTTCTGCTAAAACCGTCACTCTTCTCACTGAAAAGTCATTAAATACCATATAGAAAAACAACTCTTACTGCAGTAAGAGTTGTTTTTCTATATGGTGGGCACTATAGGGCTCGAACCTATGACCCCCTGCTTGTAAGGCAGATGCTCTCCCAGCTGAGCTAAGCGCCCAAGTATTCATCACTAATATCGTTTAGCGCTTAATTATTATATCATTGATTATCCCATTAAGTCAAATACATTTTGTGGTAATTATAAAAGTTGTGTTAATTTTTCAAACATTGCTTTGTACAAAACTATCTTCCCAAATTTTTAACGATTTTTGCATATAACTCTTTATATCCATATGATAAGCCTCTTCTAATAGCTTTCCGTCCACAAAGTTATTTATACTTCCGTATTTAGCAATCTTACCATCCGATAACAACAATATTTTGTCTGCAAAATGCATTGCAAGGTTTATGTCATGCAATACACCAATTACCGTGTGTCCATCTTTTTGGGTCCATTGATTCAAATACTCTATAAGCTCAATCTGGTACTTTAAGTCCAAATGATTGGTTGGTTCATCAAGTAAAATCAGGCAAGGCTCCTGCGCTAGAGCTTTAGCCAAAAATACTCTTTGAAGTTGCCCACCTGAAAGAGTATTTATCTGCCTATCCTTCACATCGGCAAGGCCCACTCTGTCAATACATTCTAATACAAAGTCTTTATCGTGTTTAGAAGGGCTTTTAAATATTCCGCCCTTCATATGGAGATACCTTCCTAATAAAACCGTCTCATACACAGTATAGGAGAAATATACCGCCTCATTTTGCCTTAATATAGCAACTTTTGATGCAATTTCAGCTCTTTTCATTTTTTTGATAGGAATCCCCGATAGGTAGATTTCTCCTTTACTTTCTATAAGGCCTGCAATAGCTTTAAGAAGTGTAGATTTCCCACAGCCGTTAGGTCCAATTATACATATCTTCTCTCCCTTATTAACATGAAAAGATACTCCCTTTATTACTTCAATTTCATCATATCCGCATCTGACATTTTCAAGCCTTAACATATTCTATCGCCTCTTCCTTCCCGAAAAATACACATACCCGAAAAATGGTGCTCCAACTAGTGCTGTAACCGCACCAACCGGAAGCTCTGACGGTGAAAGTATTGTTCTTGCTATTAAGTCGGCAATCACCATGAAAGATCCTCCAAATAAAGCCGAAATAGGAATAACAATTCGGTGATTGGAGCCAAATAACTTTCTTACAACATGAGGAGCAACCAGATCTACAAAACCAATTACTCCGCTGAAAGACACTGCACAACCGGTAAGTGCTGAAGAAAGCCCCAGTAAAATCCACTTTACTTTATTTGCATCAACTCCGGCAGCTTTTGCATGTTCTTCACCAAAAGTCAAAAGGTCCAATTCACTAGTATAAAATAGTGTTATAAATATTAATATTATGGCAATAGGCAAAAATATCATAACATGAATCCAAGTTTTTTGAGAGAAACTTCCCATTTGCCACATAATAAGCCTCTGAGCATCTTCTTTTTTTAGGGCAGACATCAGTGTCAGCATGGCATTAACAAATAGTGAAAACACCATTCCTGAAAGTATAATTGTGTTGGTATCCATATTTTTGTCCATGCTTGCAGCAAAGGCAACCGCTCCAAGAACTGTCAGCATTCCGGAAATAAACCCTGCTAAAGGAAGCGTGAGAAATCCCAATACCGGAAGTGTTATTCCCGTCATTATCACTATGCCTGCTCCAAAGGCCGCACCGGAAGATACACCTAAAGTATACGATGAAGCCAGCGGATTTTTCAGGGTGGATTGCATTATAGCGCCACTGACCGATAAAGCAGCACCTACAGCAAATGCTATAATAACCCTTGGAATACGCATATCCCAAATAATAGACAATGTTACTGTATCTATATTGGCATTCTTAGCCACACCGAATATTTTGTTTCCAATTACCATTATGATATCATTGAAGGGTATTATTACACTTCCTATGGCTATACCCAATATGCAAATAATGAAACTTCCTATTAAAGCAAATATAATTTTTATCTTATTCATATTATCAATACCTTTATCAATACTTATCGGGATAAATTGCCTTGGCCATTTCTTTCATAGCTTTTACAAAGTTGTGGTTAGGTAAATTACTTGCATTATTGTCAATATAATAAACTTCATTGTTTTTGATGGCCTTAATATTTTCCCAACCTTTTCTTGATTTTATTTCAGCAACCGGATCATCAATATAATTTACATTGGTCAAAATAACATCGGGGTTAGCTGCAACAACCGATTCTTCACTCACGTTAATCCACCTTTCATAATCCTTAAACACGTTAGTTGCTCCAGCAAGTTCAATTATCTCGTTAAGAAATACGCCAGACCCAAAACTGTACATATTTGGAGCTGCTGCTATTTCAAAATAAACCTTCTTTTTATCCGTAATGCTCTTTCCAATTTGGGCAATTTTATCTACTTCCGCATCTATAGATTCAACTATTTCTTTGCCCTTTTCAGAAGTATTGGTAATGTCAGCAACAAAAATTATATCTTCCTTTATTGCTTCAATGGAATTGCTTGTCGGGATGTCTGCAACGCAAACCCCCAAATCCCTCAAAGGTTTGAAAGGCTCGGCCTTACCTTCAAGATTACTCATTCCCGAAGTAAAAACTATATCAGGCTTTAAGCTAATTAACTTTTCAATGTCCGGAGACATCATGTCAAATTCGGGAATTCCTTCACCAAGGCCTTTTTGTCCTTTCAATCCTTTGGCATTGTAGTCAATTGCAACAATTTTATCGCCAAGCCCCAAATCCAAAAGTATCTCTGTAGTGGACGGAGCCATAGATATTATTCTATCAACACTTTTGGGAATTTCTATATCATTTCCTGCCCGATCCTTCATCTTCACAATACCAGAAGAGGTTCCTACATTGTCACTGTCATCCGGAAGTTGAACATTACCGGCGGTTTTGCTGCAAGATATAAAACTTAAAGACAATATTGCAACCATTATCAATAATATTACTTTTTTCATTTTTCACTTTTCCTTTCTAATAAAATTCGTTAATAGGATTTGCCAATTTTTAAAAAACAAAACCTCCTGAGTAAATCTCAAGAGGTCACGGATACCAAAATATATACATCAACTACCAGCACCTCCCTATCACTCGTAGAGAAAACGTGCAATGAGATTGGCAGGTCTTCTGACTTAGGTTCAACGATACTGAAGCCTTCCCAGTTACCCAGTGGCATATTTTCAGCATCTCCCCATCACAGCGGCGGGACCGTACAGGATTTTCACCTGTTTCCCTTTTAATTCGGCTATTAAACCGAAACCAATTTCACCAGACATTTACGCTTCATATTCACTTAATAGGCATTATAGCACTATTTAGAAGTTATTTCAATTGTCCGTTTTATTCCTTATTAATACAAAAAAAATATTTTTTTCTATAATATCCAAAATACCGACATATCTACAATTAAGCTTTCGAATATCTAGATAAAGAGCAATATATTTTTTCAACTAAGCATAAACATTAAAGTATTAAAAGCTGCTCACTACTATTAATTACAGTATAAACCTCAGCAAATGACGCCCATAACAAGATCTATAGTTTCAGCACATTACTTAATATTCGCTAATTAAACTTCAAGAATTATACTAAAATAATTCGGTATAACCCAGTATAAAATTTGCAGAAGTTTTATATAATCAAATACACTACCTGTATACCATTCCCCCCTGTAAAGTGTATTCCGATTATTATAAACTTTTGCATTAATTTTATAAAAAATTAAGGAGGTTGTCTTGTATGAAAAAAGGTCGATTTTTGATCCTTTCATTGGCTTTTGCACTTGCTGCAACAGTTTTCTCTCCCCCTACTATTAACGTCAATGCCAGCTCAATAAAAGGTGATGTAAACTCAGACGACAGCATAAACGCAATAGATTATGCGTTTATGAAAAGTTACCTTTTAGGCATTCAAACCCAAGCTCCTTTTGACTTGTCTGCTGCAGATTTAAATGATGATGGCACTGTAGATTCCATTGACCTTGCCTTAATGAAAAGTTATTTGCTAGGAAAAATTTCTTCATTTCCAACGCAAAATCCAAACCCAAGTCCAACACCTACACCGGTATCGGGACGAGATGATAGCCATATGATAGGTGATATCATCTTCTCAGAACCTAGTGGAACTTTTAAAGACAAAATTACCGTTTCATTAAGTTCCAAAATCTCCAATGCCGAAATCCGCTACACTACTGACGGAAGTGTTCCTAACAGCAATTCCTCATTATACAGCGGTCCTTTAACCTTTACCAAAACTACCCAACTAAGGGCTCAATCTTTTGTTAATGGCGTTGCAAGCGGTGAAATGAGTACTGCAATTTATATTGCAAGCGCCATCGATGCAAAACATGATATCCCTGTTATTATTTTAGATGCTTACGGCGGTGGAAAACCTGACCGCAATTATAAAGATGTTGCTTTCATGCTCTTTGAACCAAAAAATAACGAAGTTTCCTTATTACAAGCACCCACAGTTGTTTCCAGGGCTGGATTCCACATTCGCGGTCAGTCATCAGCTAATTTTGAGAAAACACCCTATCGTTTAGAACTAAGGGACAATACAGACGACGATGCAAAACTTTCATTACTGGGCATGCCTGCCGACGGTGACTGGACGCTACTCTCACCATTCCCAGACAAATCATTAATTCGTAACCCGCTAGCTTATGAATTAGGAAATATTATGGGACTTGCCACACCCCGCTATAGACATGTTGAGGTCTATATTAATTTCGATAATCAACCCCTATCTGCCAATGATTATCAAGGTGTATATATACTTACTGAAAAAATAGAAATCAGCAAAAATCGTCTTAATTTAAAAAAGCTTAAGAAAGATGATTTGCAAGAACCGGAAATTTCAGGCGGATATCTCATGCAGTTTAATATGATGGCAGCCGAAGAACCGATAATAAGAGGTAACGGTTGGAGTGATCTTGAACTTACAGAACCTGATGACGTTCTGCCGGAACAGTTGGCTTGGATAACAAATTACATTCAAAAGACCCATAACGCTATTCACAGTTCAAATCCATCGGATCCGAATACCGGTTATCCTGCATATATTGATGTTGACTCCTTCGTAGATTACAAAATTGTAAACGAGTTAGCTAAAGAAGGAGACTCATATATACGTAGTACACGCATATACAAAGACAGAAACGAAAAACTTAAAGCCGGTCCTCTCTGGGATTATGACCTTGGTTTCGGTTGTATCCCCGGATTCGGATTCGGATTTGGAGGTGGAGGAACAAGCTCCAATACAGAGGGATGGCAGTTTGAAATGATGGGCATGGGCAACACAACCTGTGACTGGTTCTACACTCTTATGCAGGATCCAAGTTTCCAAAGCAAAATAAGTGCCCGTTGGTCGCAGTTGCGCCAAGGTCCATTGTCCGATTCTCAGTTAATTGCCTTGGTAGATTCCCTGTCTTCTCCACTATCCAATGCAGCCAAAAGGAACTTCCAAAAGTGGAATATTCTCGGTACAAGCATGGTTGGCGGATTTAATACCCAAACTACCCAGACTTGGGAAGAGCAAATTACAATTTTAAAGAACTTCTTAACCCAAAGAGCTGCTTGGCTAGATCAATCAGGATGGAAGCCCCTAAATACAGGCGGCGGTGGCTGGCCTGGCGGCGGTTGGCCCGGTGGTGGCGGTTGGCCTGGCGGTGGAGGTTGGCCTGGTGGCGGCGGCTGGCCTGGTGGCGGCGGCTGGGGATGGTAATTATTTAATTTTTATCATGCCCTTAAGGATTTTTATTATCTAACAAAATAAATAATTATCATCAATAATAATATTTAAAAGACAAACATTCATGAAATTTAATTGATAATAAAAAGCGTCAAAATGAGATTTAATATCTTCACTTTGACGCTTTTATTATATCAAATATAGCAATAATTATCGATTTTTTTGCAAAAACAAAAAGCTCAGTATCACTGAGCTCTTTTATCTTGGCATTGAATCAATACTAGTTAAAATTATGGTCGGGGTGAGAGGACTTGAACCCCCGGCATCTTGGTCCCAAACCAAGCGCGCTACCAGCTGCGCTACACCCCGTTGTTTTCAACGACAAAAAAGATTTTACTATATACGCCGTATATAATCAAATTATCTATTGACGATTTTACCAATCTAAGTCACTAATGCTTTTTATATCTTCTTTTTTTTAATTTTATCTACATTACCCAACTTTTCTAATGGCCAAAATTTGTAACATAACGTTAACTTGATACAGCACACAAGTTATTTTATAATTAACCTGAGGAATTGTATTGCTTTATGTAAACTTTCTATAGGGACAGGATAATAACGAAAAATTACCTTTAAATCTTTATATTATTCAAATTTTTCGTTATTAAAAAAGTGTTTACATCCACGTTCCTAAATTTCTATATAAGAGGTGTTTAAAATTAAGAAGTTATCAGGACAAATAAGAAAAGCTATTGAAGATTACAACATGATACAGGAAGGTGATAGAATAGCTGTAGGTGTATCCGGTGGCAAAGACAGCATTACCCTGTTGGTACTGCTAAAGCAATTACAAAGCTTCTATCCCATCCATTTTGAACTTGAAGCTGTAACATTGACCATGGGCATCGGCGAATTTGACTTAAGCCCAGTCAAGGAACTTTGTGAAAGAATTAATGTTAATTATACCATCGAAGAAACCGTTATAGGAAAAATTGTCTTTGAAGCAAGAAATGAAAAGAACCCTTGCTCATTATGCGCCAATCTCAGAAGGGGAGCCCTTCATAATGTAGCCAAAAAACTTAATTGTAATAAAGTAGCTTTAGCCCATCATAGGGACGATGTAATTGAGACCTTTTTACTCAGTACATTATACGCAGGAAATTTCCAAACCTTTTCGCCGGTGACTTTTTTAGAACGAAAAGAACTGTATTTAATACGGCCTATGATATACATTGAAGAAAAACATATTAAAGAGTACATAAAGTCCAACAATCTTCCGGTAGTGCCTAGTCCTTGCCATGTAGACGGTAAAACAAAAAGGCAATACGTCAAAGACCTCTTGGCGGATTTGCACAGAGATAACAGAACTGTCAAAAATAATATTTTTGGGGCAATAAAACGTTCAGGAATAGATAATTGGTGATTATAATATTCCTAAAAACGGAGGATACTAAGACCAAAATTAGCAATTTATACATAATGGAGGAGATTTTATGAAGTACATAAGAAAAAAGCTTTCAATATTGATTACCGCAATGCTTCTGATTTGTATGTCCATTAGCACTGTTAACGTCAGTGCAAATAGCATAATATATGATATAACTACTAAAGAAGTCATAACATCTGGTGTTACCCATGAAAAAATATTGAGATTTACCGATAACGGTTGGCTTACCATTAATGTTTTGAGAGTGGATCTTAATAATGAAAATATCCGGGTAGATACCTTGATAAATAACGAATCCGTTCAAAAACTTACCAATGTCAAGACCCTTGCGGAATCAAGCGGTGCAGTAGCTGCTATAAACGCAGGCTTCTTCAATTGGATGAAAGAGTCCGGTCATGGATATCCGGATGGTCCTATAGTTCAATCGGGTAAAATTATTTCTGCCGACAGGGAATATAACAGATATAACGACTCAATGGGTACCTTTGCCATTAACACCCTCAATGAAACCCTGTTTGATTTCTGGAAAACGGATATGGAAATAATTGCACCCAACGGTGCTTCTGCAATAGTTTTTAAATACAATAAACCCAACACTGACAATTACAATACCATAGCCATATATGACAGAAGGTGGACTCAATACTCTCCGGGAGCTTCAACGGAAAATCCTTATCTTGTTGAAATGTTAGTTGACCAAGACACTGTGGTTGAAATTCGCCAAGGCCTTCCCTCGGTTGAAATTCCCGAAAACGGATATGTTGTTGTTGCCAATGGGGATAATGCCAATTTTCTTTTAAATAACTTTAACGTAGGAGACCCTGTAAATCTCTCCATATCTACGACACCTGACTGGAACAACATAGAAATGGCTGTGACAGGAAGTGCCATATTAGTAAAGGATGGAAGTATTCCAGCTAAGTTCTCTTATGTTTCCAGTGATACAAACGGAAGAAATCCAAGAACTGCCGTAGGTAGTTCCCGTTCCGGTAAAGAGCTTATTCTGGTTACTGTGGATGGAAGGCAAAATTCCAGTATAGGCATGACCCTTACTGAATTGGCCAACCTGATGATAGAATTAGGTGCTTATAATGCTCTAAACCTTGATGGAGGTGGCTCCACCACAATGGTAGCTAAAGAGCCTTTAAAAAGTAATATAAATGTTATAAACAGCCCCTCCGATGGGTCACTCAGGAGAATATCCACTGCCATCGGCATACTCCCGGCATTTCCTACAGGTACTCTTGATGGATTTGCCATTGATACCGTTGATACTAATATTTTTGTAAATACATCCAGAGAATTTTCAGTAGTGGGCTACGACAAGTATCTCAATCCTGTAAACATTGATACAAGCAATATTAAATGGAGCGTTGAAGGAGTGGAAGGAACGTTTAAAAACAATACCTTCTATCCCAACAGTGAAGGCGAAGGTACTATTACAGCTACAATAGGCAACTTTACATCCTCAATTAAAATCAGGGTTTTAAGCAATCCAACCAAGCTTGTTTTAAATACTAAAAAAATAACTCTATTAAAAGGCAATACTTATTCTTTTACAGTTAAAGGTACTGACAAAAATGGCTATACTGCAGCTATCAATGGAAGAGATATAAATTGGTCTGTAGATAGCAACATAGGAGATATAAATAACGGCATTTTCACTGCCAAAAATATGGGTACAGGAATAATCGATGCCTACTATAATGATATACATTCCTACTGTTCTGTTTCGGTAGGAGAAGCTGTTCCTGTAATAGTTGACGATTTCGAATCGCCGAATGGAAACTTTACTTCATATCCGCCCGAAACTCCAGGGTCTTATGAAATATCCAATAAAGTAAGAAAAGAAGGCAAAAGCTCCGGAAGATTGAGTTTTGATTTTACAAACCTCGAAGGTACAAGAGCTGCTTATCTTGCATTCAACGATAACGGTCTGAAAATAGATGAAAATGTTATAAAAATAGGGCTATGGGTATATAATCCTTTAGAAAATAGCAATTGGCTCAGAATCGAGTTATACGATGCCAATGGTCAAAAGCAAATGCTGGATTTAATTCAAAATATGAATTGGACCGGTTGGAATTATCTTGAAACCTATCTTTCTAATATCGCTCTCCCGGCCCAGTTAACCAAGATCTATACTGTGCAAGTTAATCCTGTTCCTGAAGCTGGAGATATTTATATGGACAATTTAACCTTCACATATTCCAAATATCCCGAAGCAAACAGTATAACTTTGCCACAGGATATAATCGCAAAAGATGAGGCAAATAAAGAAGTAGAACTTACCCAAGAAGATAAAGCTTATAAATTTAATATATTCAATTTAGAAGGGGAACCCAAAAATCTGCTGGGTAAAATACTCCAAATCCGATTGTCCGATAAGTCCGGCTCCGATGTTGATACCTTAGTATCTTTAGGAAGCGTAAGTAAATCTTTAGCAAGCACAGTCAACAAGCAAATATTGACCTTTGATTCCCAATATAGAAGTATTGACAAGGACGGCTTAAGGATTATTCAACTGAATACTTCCGATAAAAGTCTTCGTACCAGCGCTACCGGACAGTGGCAGTGGTTTTTAAACCAACTTAATAGTTTCAATGGTAAAAACCTATTTATTATCATGAAAGATTCTCCCAAAAACTTTAAGGATACCCTGGAAGCAGACTTATTTATTAAAGTACTGAGAGAACATAAAGAAAAGGCCGGATGTAACATTTGGTTGTTCTATAACGGTTCATCCAACGAAAGCTATATGGAAAACGGTATAAGATATACCAGTCTGAGTACTGTAAATTTAAATTCGTTAAATCCGGATGCGGCAGCAAATTCTAAATACTTAGAAGTAATCGTTAAGAACAACATACCTACCTTCCAATATAAATATATTACAAGATAAAATTGATTATAAAAGCGGGTCCGGTAATGGCCCGCTTTTTAATTTAAATATAAATTTGATTTCTTTTTAATACACTAAGATCTTAAATACTTACATTTGGATGTATCGCTTGTTTAATTGCATCTTCGTATCGAAAACTTCTCCCCATTGTGTGTTTTTTTAACTTTTACCAATAAAAAACAGTATCAATTAAAATTAATAAGTATTATTTCCTCTATAAATAGACAATGTATTTTTATTATCTATAACTTATTTAATATCACAAATTATCTCTTTTAAGTATTTTGTAAACTCCTCGTTAAGATCTTCTCTCTTTAAAGCGAATTCTACTGTTGCTTGTAAAAACCCAAGCTTATTGCCGACATCATACCTTTTTCCGATAAAATCATAAGCATACATAGCTTCCTGGCCAATCAAAGTCTTTAGTGCATCGGTTAATTGTATTTCTCCGCCTTTACCTGGTTTTACGTTCTCTAGGCATTCAAATATTAGTGGTGTAATTATGTATCTCCCTAAAATAGCTATATTGGATGGTGCATTTTCTCTATCAGGTTTTTCAACAAGGTCTTTGACTTTATAAACCCTATTATCAACTTGTTTGCAACTTACAATTCCATATTTAGATACATCTTCATCATTAACAGGCTGAACTCCTATTACTGTAGTCTTATACTCATTAAATACATCTATCAATTGCTTAAGACATGGAACCTCTGAATCTACTATGTCATCTCCAAGCAATACTGCAAAGGGCTCGTTACCAATAAAGGATTTTGCACAATATATAGCATGTCCTAATCCCTTCGCTTCTTTTTGGCGTATGTAATGAATATTTGCAAGATTTGATATTCCTCTTACCAGTTCGAGGAGTTCCTCATCTCCCTTTTTTGCAAGTTCATGCTCAAGCTCATAGGATTTATCAAAATGGTCTTCAATTGCTCTTTTGTTCCTTCCGGATATTATAATTATATCTTCAATACCGGAATTAATCGCCTCTTCAACTATGTACTGAATAGTTGGCTTATCGACTATGGGTAACATTTCCTTTGGCTGAGCTTTTGTTGCAGGTAAAAATCTAGTTCCCAGGCCTGCTGCTGGAATTATTGCCTTACGTACTTTCAAGTTGCTACACCCCTTTTCTTTTTATAGAAACGCACCAGGTTAGGCGTTTCGGAAAATCTAGGTATTATTTATATATATTGCAAAACTATCTTTCTGAAATGCAAATTGGCCAGTTATTCCTCAGAAATTTCCCTATACATTTAATTCTATCAGAATCAAGTAATTTTTCCAACATCTTTTCCCATGTTTATTAGTTTTCAATATTAATGCCTAATTTTAAGAACTATTTATTCCTTAATCCTTTATACATATATTTATCTTTATAAAAGATAATAATTTAAAGGTATAGCATAGAATTCTATAAATTCAAAGTAATTTTCTTATGGACCTTAGATTTATTATTTATATATAAAATTTATCAGGAAGGAGATGATAATATGAAACAAGTTAAAAAATATTCCACCATTATAAATAGGGCAATACCATTAATTAAAGACTTATATTTCCGGTTTAATGATGATGATGTCCCTGCTTTAGCTTCTCAACTTGCGTACTATTTTATCCTTGCCATTTTCCCATTTTTAATATTTCTTATCAATCTCATTAGTTTTACTCCTATAACAAGTGAACAAGCTCTAAATGACTTATCGAAACTTGTTCCTAATGTTGCATATGATATTATCAAAAATGTTATTGATCAAGCATCCCACACCAATAGGCAAACTCTTTTGTCCTTTAGTATGATTGCTACACTTTGGGCAGCTTCAAACGGTATGAATGCCGTGATAAAAAGCTTGAATAAAGCGTATGATCGCCATGAAACTCGTTCTCTTTGGAAAGTCCGCTTTTTATCAATAATTGCAACTATAGCCTTTGCTTTTACCATCATTTTGTCATTTTTTCTTCTCATTTTAGGCGAAGTAATTGGAAGAAGTATTTTTGCATTTTTAGGCCTTTCCAATAGTTTCAAAATCCTTTGGTCATACATCCGTTTTATAAGTCCTGTTGCAATAATGATTATTGTGTTTGCATTGTTATATCGCTATATGCCTAACAGACGCATGAAATATTCTGAGGTACTTGCCGGTTCAATATTCTCATCTATCGGTTGGCTTATTTTATCTGTTTTGTTTTCTATATATGTAAATAATTTTCCAAACTATGCCAATACTTATGGCAGTATAGGCGGTATTATTTTGCTAATTATCTGGCTGTATTGGATAAGCATAATAATACTTTTAGGCGGAGAACTAAATGCAGCACTAGTTTATAACCGATCAAGATATAAAGATAAGGCCTCTTAACTTATTTTTCCCAAATTTTTGCCTAACTATATAGAGGCATAATTAAAAACAACTTTACCGATATATCTATTCAAACACACAGTTAATATAGTACGAAAATTATGTTAAAGGACCTTTTCATCGCATAAAAAACAAGCTACAGCAAAATGCCATAGCTTGTTTTTTATATAAAATTTACTATAATATTATCAGTCAGAAGTATATGGGAGCAATGCTATATGTCTTGCCCTCTTTATAGCAACAGTCATTTGACGTTGATGTTTTGCACAGTTCCCTGATATTCTTCTAGGTAATATTTTACCTCTTTCCGATATATATTTCTTAAGTTTTGCCACATCTTTATAATCAATATAAGTTACTTTATCTACACAAAAAGCACAGATCTTTTTCTTTGCTCTTCTAACTCTTGCAGTTGCTTTTGCATCGGCTTTATCATAATTTTCCTTGCTATTTTTATCTTTCTTTGCATTTGCCATAAAACACACGCCTCCTTTCTTCAAACATCAACTATAAAACCTTCATCATTTTCAGAATAACTCATTAAAACGGTAATTCATCGTCTTCTTCTAAAGGATAAAACCCGTCAGCTGACTCAACCATTTGCGGATCTTGAATTCTATCAGCCGTATCACTTCTTTTGCTGTCGGCAAAATACACTTCATTAGCTACTACTTCTGTTGCATAGCGCTTTTTACCTTCGCTGTCATCCCAAGATCTAACCTGTATTCTACCTACCACCACAACTTGAAGGCCTTTTGTAAAATACTTAGAGCAAAATTCAGCCTGTTTGTCCCATACAACGATAGGAATAAAATCAGCCTGTCTTTCCTCTCCTTGCTTTGCAAATCCCCTATTGACTGCTAGAGTAAAACTGCATACAGCCAAATTATTGCTTGTATATCTCAATTCGGGGTCTCGAGTCAGTCTTCCCATCAAAATAACCTTATTCATATGTTCACCTTAATTATCCTTTTTAACAATGATATTTTTAATGATTCCATCGGTTATCTTATACATTCTTTCAAGTTCATGTGGGAAACTAGGTTCAGAACTGAAATTTACCAATACATAATATCCTTCATTATGATATTTTATAGGGTATGCAAGTTTTCTTTTACCCCACTCATCAATGCTTTCCAGCTGACCAGATGATTCAATCACGCCCTTAATTTTTTCAACGATAGCTTTTGTATCGTCCTCATTTACTTCTGGGCTGATGATAAAAATAGACTCATATTTATTTACCATAATTACTTCACCTCCTCCCGGACTATGGCCCTGTATTATTAATAACAGAGCAAGGATCACAACGAAGTATTTTATCATATATTTTAAATATTTACAAGTACTTTTTTGCTTATACTCATTATTCACCTGTTTTTTTGTTATTTACAAAATCATTATCGTTTTTGTTTCATATGTTTTTGTTTTTAAAAATTAATAATTTATTACATATCGACAAAGTAGTTTTCAAAAATCGTATTCTGTGTTATCATATATATATACAAGTTAATCAGATAAAGGCCAGTGAACATATGTTAATCTACTCATTCATAAATTGACGTTTACGTATATTGCACCTATTTTTACTGTATATTTTTGGGTTAGCTCAAATTACCAAGTCAAAGTTTACAGTAATGTGCAATTTCATGTTATTTGGACTTTATTCCCACTAAACGTTACATCCTCTAGAAAGGGTGAAAAATATTGTTTAAACGATCACCTGTTAAAAAGAACATAAATCCATTTTGCCTAATATTTATATCGTTTACTTGCAGTTTGGTCTTAGCTTTACCTACATATACAATTTTTCATTGGTATAGTACTCTCGAACATCCTATAAAAGCGTATATCGGCCTTATCGGATTTACTACTGCGTTTACAGTAGTTTTGTATATTGTTATTTTTATTGTGTCTGGAATTCTTTTTAACAAGCTTTCTCAACAACATTCCCAGTCTAGAGAATTAAAAAACTTTAAAAACTTTACAGACATTCTTCATCGTGCTACATCTGAAATAGAAGTTTACGAAACTTTATACAATTACATACGGAATATGCATTTAGCCAATCAAATAACTTTATTTTATAGAAATGATCGATCGTCCACTGATTTTTTGTGGCAAAGAATTACCAATGAAAGAATGCCTCTTTGTACAATGGAACCTAGGAATTGTCCTCTTATAAAATACGGACGTGAATGCAGTGTAAAAAATATAGCTACTGATATAACCTGTGCATATCAACTTACCGAACACAAAACCGGTAGTTATATTTGCTTGCCCATAACTATCGGTAATGAGACCTTAGGAATTTTACAGCTTTATTCTAAATCAAAATTCTTTTTTGACGAAATTATAGTCTCAAAAGCAAAATCTTATATAGAAGTAGCTAAACCTATAATATCAAGTAAACGAGCTATGCAGCAATTGAACAAGAAAGCTTATACCGACAAGCTTACTAAATTATATAATAGAAATTTCCTTGAAACATACTTGGAAAATCAAATTGAAGCTACAAATTTATCAAATGAAAATTTAAGTGTAATCATGATGGATATAGACCATTTCAAGAGTGTAAACGATAAATACGGACATGCAGCCGGTGATGCTGTGTTAATGGTATTTGCGCAGGTTATTTTGCGCTGCATCAGAAAAACCGACCTTGTCGCAAGATATGGAGGAGAAGAATTTATTGCAATATTACCTGCTACCGACACTAAAACAGCTGTTGGAATAGCTGAGCGTATTAGAGAAACCATCGCAATAGAACCTATGCCCAAATTAAACGATACTATTTTGCCATCTATAACTTGTAGCCTCGGTGTTGCAACGTATCCTATTCATGCAGATAACAAGAACAATATTATAAAAGTTGCTGATATCGCCTTGTACAAAGCAAAACAAGGCGGAAGAAACCGGGTTGAAGTTTATAACAGTGACTTAGATTTTAATATTCTTATGAAAAAATAGTGGAGTATAAATAATTTATACTCCACTATTTTCTATTTTTACTTTTTCTCTTTTTTAACATTTATAAAATCTAAGGTTTAATTTTATCTTTCTCTAAATAGACGTTATCCTTGCCTTCATCTTTATTGTTAATTTCTTTTATATCTACACCTTTAGCATCTGCATCGTTAGATATTTTATCTTTTGGCTCTCCATCCTGTTGAGGGATATTCCCCACTTTATTGTCTTTCGACTTATTGCCTTTAGGCTTATCATCTTTTGGCCCATTTACTTTGGGTGGATTATCTCCCGGTTTATTGGCTTTAGGTCCATTATCCTTCGTCCCATCGCTTCCCGGTCCATTATGTTTTGTTTTTTCGCCTTCCGCTTTGGTATTTTTTTGTGGAATATTTTTTTGCTCCTTGTCTTCTTGCCCTTTATCCTTTAATTCAGTCTCTAAAGGAGTTTTTGCCTTATGGCTTATTTCATTAGCCTTTGGATCTTTTTCTATTCTTTCTTTCGGTTCAATGACTTTTTGCTCTTTATCTTTTACTTTAATATCTTCCTGTGGTAAACTCTTAGGCTCATTATTCTTTTTAATATCCTCCGGCATTTTGACTTTATGCTCTCCTGGCTTTTTAGGAATATCCTTCTTTTCCTGCTTAATGGAAGCAAGGATATCTTTAACTGGCTTTTCCTTATATTCATTAACCTCTATATCAGGCTTTTTTTCCTTTAATTTTTCAATAAGTGCCAATTTACCGGGAGATATACCTAATTCTTTAGCGCTATCACGCTCAGTAAGAGTAACCTTTTCTGTCACAACTTCCGATTGAATTTTATCTTGCTCTAAAGTAATATTAACAGTATTCACCATATTTTTTTGAATATTTGACAGCTTATCGTAATTTTTCCCGGAAACAGTTATCAATACGGCATTTTCATTGTTCTCTCCTAAGAATCCTTCATCAACAGCTGCTTTTATAAATTCTCCAATAACTTTATCAATTTTTAAATGCTTATAACCATATTTCTCTAACAATTCTTTTCCATCATTATTAAGGCCTTCAGCATCTAAAACCACATTAAATATATTTACTGTAAATTCCATACTGGGGTTTATATCTATATTTACATAGTTATATGGCATGCTATAGGCATATACTCCTATACTGATACCTAATATTAGCAAGAAGGCTGCTGCTATTGATAAAACTTTCGATAATGCTTTAAAATCACAATTAACTACTTTTGAACCGACATCAATTTCTTGGCCTATAATAATTTTACCGTTATTTTTAACTCTTATAAACTCACCTTTTTTGCTTAATACAACTGCATATTTATTATTTAAGTCAACCACTATCCCTTTCACATTCTCACTCCCAGCTTATGTAATCCCTGATAAATTCATAATCACCGGTGCAAATTATTATTGCTGCTAATATATATTTTCGTCCTCTATCGATTTTTTTACGGGGTATTTTAAGTCTTTTTTCAATTTGAGTAATGGGTAAAGCCTTCTTAGTTCTTATGTAATCTAACAAGTCTGGGCTAGAAAGCAAAAATTTGATTACTTCAGAATATGTTCGACGGGTTTTTTTATGTTTGGGTGATACATCCGGAAGCTCAAAAAAAGATATTCCCCATTCCTTTAATTCTTCTTTTAATTGCTCAATTTCAAGTCTTCTGTATTCGCTAATTTCTTCTTCTAAATATTCGCTAAAAGCTTTCTCAGTAGTCTGATCGAAATCTTCATCATTATCTTCATCATAATGCTGCTCTAAAAAAACAGCATTATGGTATTTGCTCTCTTTCCGATAATAGTCAATTATCCTCCTTCTAATAACACTCTGTGCAAAAGAAAGAAAATTTCCTCTAGAACTATCAAATGCCTTTATAGCTTCTACAAAAGCAATCAAAGCAATACTCAGTTCATCATCCTGGCCATAAACAACATAACGGCCTACAATCTTCTCAACACACGAAGCAATAAAGGGCTTATACTCCTCAATAAATTTATTGATACTATGCTCATCGTTTTTAATACTTTCCACTCTTTCATTGATAGTAAGCGAATGCATTCCTTCCTCCGCCGATATATAATTTTTCCAAAATTATTTACAAAAAACTATTGACTTGTAACTATATTGCAAAGTCAATAAAGCTTCTTTAAAAACCATCCAAATCTTATATTTTATACCTTGATTATACCATGTCATATCGATGGCTTCAATTAAAGCAGTAATGCTACTGCTGTAAGTAATGCAACAAGAACTTTTAGTATATCAAATTGCGCTACGTTTTTCAGCTATTATCTTCTGACCAAACTTTACATATCAAAAGGTATATGGTATAATTGTCCAGTGTCAAATTAATAAAATTCTAGAAGGAGAAAAATTTATTTTCGGGGTTTATCATGGAAAAGGCAAATAATTCTAAAGATACTCTATTAGTTATGTTAAAAGGATTTATAATAGGTTCGTCCATGAGTGTTCCAGGTGTAAGTGGCGGAACTATGGCAATCTTATTAGGTATTTATGACCGACTTATAAGTTCGGTTAGTCGTTTCTTAAAAGATATTAAGGGTAATATCATATTTCTTATGAAAGTCTGTATTGGAGCAGGGATTGGCATTTTCACACTTTCCAATATAATAAAAAAGCTTCTGGAGGTTGCTCCCATACCAGTTTCTTTCTTCTTTCTAGGTGCCGTAATAGGCGGAGTTCCGGCTTTATATAAGAAAACAAAAACCCTTGATTCTAAATTAAAAATTTCGTCGATTATTTATTTTCTTATAGGATTTGTTATAGTTATTTCAATTGGATTTATTCCAACGGGTACTATTAGTATTACTTCCGGTTCGGGAATCGCACATTATTTTATGTTATTTGTTACAGGAATTATTATTGCATTGGCATTAGTACTTCCAGGGATCAGTACATCCCATATGTTACTAGTCCTCGGTATGTACGATTCAATGCTTGAAGCTATCAGTACTTTTGACTTGGTTTATATAGGAATATTAGGAATTGTAACCGTTATAGGAATATTCTTAATCACAAGGCCTATTGAGTGGACAATGAACAAGTTCCCTCGCCAGACCTACTGTGTTGTTATCGGTTTTGTTATCGGTTCTACTTGGGAGATATTCCTTGATAAAATCATTCCTGCAATCCCAGCTACAGCAAATTATTCATGGTGGGCCATAACATCAGTTATTTCCATTATTACTTTTGTTCTTGGAGTAAGCGCAATTATGGCATTATCCAAATTTTCTGACGATTAAATATTAATTATACATCAACCTACTTACATTTACAAAAATAACTTTAAAATATCTATTATAAAACATTTTGAATACCATAAAAAAATTGCCTAATTTATTTAGGCAATTTTTTAATACTCAATTTTTATCTCAAACTTGTCAAACTTTACACTTTCCACAAACTGATCCTTAGTAAAGAAAGTTTTCTTAAATTTAACAAACTCAGTAGTATTTCTTTTAAGCCAAAGGGGCACAGATATATCCAGTTCTTTACACAAATCAATAAGATTTGCCTCCAAAAGATCTCTGAAAGATATATCCATATCCTCCTTCTCTACTACTTTTTCGTTAACAACAGTTGTTCCTTCAATTAGTTTTCCGATTAATTTCAATTTTATCTTCCTTTATAAATATTTTCGAATCCACAGGCACAACTTAACTTCATCCAAAATCTAAATTCATATTAATCTGTCATTCCTGTTAATTCTTTATGCTTTAGCAACTTGTATTCTATAGAGTCTACCAGCGCATGCCAGCTTGCTTCTATAATATCTGTAGAAACACCTATCGTTGTCCATGTTTCTTCTGAGTCGGCCGATTCGATTAATACCCTTACCTTTGAAGCCGTTGCTGCTTTTGAATCTAATACCCTTACTTTGTAATCGGTTAATTTCATATCCATAACCTGAGGATAGAACCTCACTAAAGCTTTTCTCAGCGCCTTATCAAGGGCATTTACAGGACCATCTCCTTCATCGGCTGTAATCTCCTCCTGATCTCCAACTTTAATTTTAATTATTGCAGAAGAGTTGGCAGTTGTGACAGAAGGCTCATTTACAACAACCTTAAACTCACAAAGCTCAAAGAAGGATTTGTATTTCCCAAGTATTTTTCTTATTATAAGTTCAAAAGAACTTTCAGCACCTTCATATTGATAGCCTTTATATTCCATTTCCTTAAGTTTTTCAATAATCAACTTTGTCTCAGGGGAATCCTTCGTAATTGTGCTGTCAATTTGATTGATCATATTTAATACAGCGCTTCTTCCTGCCACCTCAGACATCAGGAATACTCTTTCATTTCCAACCAATTCAGGGCTTATATGTTCATAAGCAGTGCTATTTTTATGAACAGCATCAGCATGCATTCCGGCTTTGTGAGCAAAGGAATTTTTCCCTACATAAGGAGCTCTCTCATCATGAAGTACATTTGCAATTTCACTGGCATATCTGGCAATTGCAGTAAGGTGTTTCATATTCTCTTCCGGAATACATGAATAGCCAAGTTTCAACTGGAGGTTAGGTATAATAGTGCATAAATTGGCATTCCCACTTCTCTCTCCAAATCCGTTCAATGTACCTTGTACTTGGTTTGCTCCCGCTTGAACTGCCATAATAGAGTTGGCTACTGCCATGCCTGTGTCATTATGGCAATGTATACCTATATCTACTTTAAATTCTTTAGCAACTCTCTGAGTTATCTCAAATACTTCATTCGGAAAACTTCCTCCATTAGTGTCACAAAGACAAACACAATCTGCTCCTGCGTCACAGGCTGCCTTAAGTGTTCTCATCGCATACTCTGGATTTGCCTTATATCCGTCAAAAAAGTGCTCTGCATCAAATACTACCTCTTTATTTCTACTCTTGAAAAAGGACACTGTATCATAAATCATTCTCAAATTCTCATCAAGAGTAGTCTTTAGTATATCAGTAACGTGAAAATCCCAACTCTTTCCGAATATTGCAACTGCGGGAGTGTCAGCTTTAAGCAATGAATTAACATTAGCATCCTCTTCAACGGAAATGTTAACCCTTCTTGTACTTCCAAAAGCTATCACTTTTGCATTTTTGAAACTCATGCCCTTTATTCTTTTGAAAAATTCCAAATCTTTAGGATTGGATCCCGGATTTCCTGCCTCTATATAGCTTACACCTAGTTTATCCAGCTTGTTAACTAGCCTAATTTTGTCTTCAACACTAAAGGAAATACCTTGTGCTTGTGCCCCATCCCTTAATGTGGAATCATAAATAATTACTTTCTTCATTGCTCACGTCTCCCTACACAACAGCTTTAATCTATATTAAACGCAACTTTATTTGATTTTTGAAAACCTAAAGTTTGAAATGTTATTATCCTTCGCCAATTTCACTTATTGCTCTATTTATAGCATTTAAGTATGCTCTTACACCAGCTTCGATAATGTCAGTACTTACTCCTCTTCCTACAAAAAGCTTGCCATCCTTTGATACCCTCACAGTAACCTCTCCTAAAGCATCTTTTCCTTCTGTTACTGCCCTCAAACTATAATCTTCAAGAGTAAAACTCATTCCTACTGCTCTTTCTATTGCATTAAAGGCTGCATCGACGGGACCATCTCCTGTAGCAGCTTCGGTAATAATGTTTTCATTTTTCTTAAGACTTACTGTAGAAGTTGCCACACTCTTATTTCCGCTTGTTATCTGGAAGCTTTCCAGTTCATATATTTCAGGTACTTCAGATACTTTTTCCTCAATAAGCGCCTCAATGTCTTTGTCTAAAACTACCTTTTTCTTATCTGCCAAACTCTTGAACTTTTCAAATGCCTTTTGTATTGCTTCCGGTGAAAGGGTTGTATAGCCCATTTCCTTTAACCTTTCTTCAAAGGCATGTCGTCCTGAAAGCTTTCCTAATACCATTCTGTTCTGTGCCAAGCCTATGGACTCAGGTTTCATTATCTCATAAGTACTCTTTTCAGACAATACCCCGTGTTGATGAATTCCCGACTCATGCGCGAAGGCATTTGCCCCTACAATTGCTTTGTTAGGCTGAACAGTAATACCGGTAAGACTGCTCACCAGTTTACTTGTTCTATAAATCTGCTTTGTATCAATTTTATGTCCAATTTTGTAGAAATCTTTTCTGGTATCAATACCCATTATTATCTCTTCTAAAGCAGCATTTCCTGCCCTTTCTCCCAGTCCGTTGATGGTACACTCAACTTGTGTAGCACCATTCATTACTGCCGCAAGAGAATTAGCCACCGCCAAACCCAAATCATTATGACAGTGAACACTTATATCAACTTTATCAATGTTGCTCACTTTTTCTTTAATTGCACGAATCATATTTCCAAACTCTATTGGTGTTGTATATCCAACAGTATCAGGGATATTTATCACCGTTGCACCGGCTTTTATTACTTCTTCAATCACTTTTATCAAAAACTCTATCCTTGTTCTGCTGGCATCTTCTGCAGAGAACTCCACATCAGAACAGTATTTCTTTGCGTATTTAACCATGGCAACGGCTCTTTCTAAAACTTCATCTTCGGTCATTTTCAGTTTGTATTTTAAATGAATGTCTGATGTAGCAATAAAGGTATGAATTCTAGGGCTCACAGCCCCTTTTACAGCTTCCCATGCCCTATCTATATCTTTTTCAACGGCTCTAGCAAGGCTTGCAATTGTGGCATTTTTTATATTTTCCGAAACAGCTTTAACAGCTTCAAAGTCTCCCGGAGATGCAATAGCAAATCCTGCCTCTATAACATCTACGCCGAGTTTTTCCAACTGTCGTGCTATTTCCAGCTTCTCTTGTATGTTCAAATTGACCCCTGGTGTTTGTTCTCCATCTCTTAATGTCGTATCGAATATCTTTATTCTACTAGACATAATCTGACCTCCCATTTCCTAGACCATTCTCATATTCACAAATTTATCTATATATTTTTAATACCAACATAAACTAAATTTAATTGAATCAATATATAATAGGTGGTTGGAAAAATGGGAATTCCCATATTTTCCAATACTCCTTCACCTATTACATTTTATATATGTAATAATCTCACTAACTTCTATTTTTAAATTAGTAGTATTACTTCTTCAGCCAGCTCATCATTTTTCTTAGTTCTGCGCCAACTTTTTCTACCTGGTGCTCAGCTTCATTCCTTCTCATTGCAAGGAAATTAGCTCTTCCACCCGATTTGTTTTCTGTAATCCAGTTTGATGCAAATTTACCGTCTTGAATTTCTTGCAGTACTTTTCTCATTTCTTTTCTTGTTTCCTCGGTTATAATTCTTTTACCGGTTACATAATCACCGTACTCAGCAGTATCACTTATAGAATATCTCATGTAGGAGAATCCGCCCTGATTTATCAAATCAACAATGAGCTTCATTTCATGTACACATTCAAAGTATGCAATTTCCGGTTGATAACCTGCATTTACAAGAGTTTCAAATCCTGCTTTCATAAGTTCTGTAACTCCACCGCATAGAACTGCCTGCTCACCGAAAAGGTCTGTTTCTGTTTCTTCTTTGAATGTAGTTTCAAGTATTCCTGCTCTTCCTGCTCCTATTCCTGCAGCGTAAGCTAAAGCATATTCCTTAGCTTTACCTGTCTCATTCTGGTGTACTGCTATAAGAGCAGGTACTCCTTTTCCTTCTTTGTACTGGCTTCTAACTGTATGTCCTGGTCCTTTTGGAGCAACCATTACAACGTCAATACCTTTAGGGGCAATTATCTGGTTGAAATGGATATTGAAACCATGGGCAAACATCAATACATTGCCTTCTTTTAGATTCGGTTTTATACTCTCTTCATATATCTCCTTCTGTACCTGGTCAGGAGCCAATATCATAATCAGGTCTCCCATTTTCGCCGCTTCATCGGTGTCAACAACTTTCAATCCATCGTCAATTACTTGTTGTCTCCTTGGTGAATTAGGTTGAAGTCCTACAACTACGTTTACACCGCTATCTTGTAGATTTTGTGCGTGGGCATGCCCTTGGCTTCCATAGCCGATAATAGCTACTGTCTTACCCCTTAATAATCCTAAATCACAATCATTATCATAATAAATCTTAGCCATTAAAAATTCACTCCTTATCATTATTTTTAGCTTTTATATATTTATTGCCTCTTTCAATAGCAATTGTACCTGTTCTAACAATTTCTTTTATGCCAAATTGTCTAACCATGTTTTCAAGGGCTGCAACCTTATCGGTGTCCCCCGATATTTCAATAGTTAAAGTATCTTTTGAAACATCAACAATATTTGCCCTAAATATCTCAACAATTTGAACAATCTCAGATCTTGTAGAGGCATCTGCATTCACCTTGATAAGTGCAAGCTCTCTACTTACCGAATCATTTTTATCCAGCTTTTTAATCTTTATAACATCAATGAGCTTGTTAAGCTGCTTACTAACCTGTTCAACAACATACTCGTCTCCATTTACCACAATGGTTATTCTTGATACTTCAGGATCTTCAGTAACTCCAACAGCTAAGCTGTCAATATTGAATCCTCTTCTACTGAACAATCCGGCTACCCTCGATAAAACACCGGGTTGGTTTTCTACCAGTACCGATAAAGTATGCTTTCCCATATCTCTACCTCCCTTTAAATCATTTATATCAAAATGATATTTTTAACAGTTCATATTTACAATTTTTTTAAAGTGTAGATTCTTCAGGATCTACTATACATTCAAGCAGGTAGGGTTTATCATCCTCAAGCATCTTCTCTAATGCCATTTTAACGTCCTTATTGCTTGATATCCTTTGTCCTTCAAAACCATAGGCTTTAAATATGGCCAGGAAATCCGGATTTTCATCTAGAAAAACCTGAGTATAGCGGCCACCATGTCTATTTTTTTGAAGTTCCCGAACCATTCCAAGACGATAATTATTAAAGATCAGCACCTTAACCCCAATTTTGTTTTGTTTTATAGTTCCCAATTCCTGCATTGACATTTGGAAACTTCCGTCGCCGCCAATACATATAACCTTAGAGTTGGGACAGGCAACTTTCGCGCCTATAGCAGCCGGAAGTCCGTACCCCATAGTTCCCATTCCGCCTGATGTTATAAAACTTCCAGGCCTTCTAACTCCAAAGTTATTCGCAACCCATATCTGATTCTGTCCGACCTCTGTTGTAACAATAGTATTATTATCAACTACTTCTGTTAAAACCGACAAAAGATATTTAGGATTCACATAATCGGAATCACAATCAGGGTCTATTTTTACTGAATGTTCTATCTTCTTCTTTTTCAGTTCCTCAACCCAATCTTCCGATTCTGATTTACTTGCAACAGCATTAAGTTCTTTTAATATTTGCTTTAAGTCTCCTACTACCGGTATGGAAACTTCTATGTTTTTGCCTATTTCAGCAGGATCTATATCAATATGTACTATTTTTGCCTTTTTCGCGATCTGGTTCGGCTTACTCATAGCCCTGTCACCAACTCTTGCTCCTAAAATAATCAGCAAGTCTGTATTATTTATTGCATAGTTGGCGACATAAACACCGTGAGTGCCTAGCATACCCAAATTTAATTCATGCTCGGACGGCAAAGCACCTATACCCATAAGCGTAGGCGTAACTGGGATACGACATTTCTCAACTAATTCCAAAAGTTCTTGTGTTGCACCGGAACGTAATATCCCTCCACCTGCACATATTACAGGTTTTTTTGCCTTAGCTATAGCATCAGCAATCCTTTTTATTTGAAGAGAATGGCCTTTTAAATTAGGCTTGTAGCCCCTGATGTCAACACTATTAGGATATTCAAACTCAATTTCTCGATTTTGAATATCTACAGGTACGTCTATGAGCACAGGACCGGGTCTTCCGGTAGAAGCTATATAGAAAGCTTCTTTTATTACCTTTGGTAAATCCTTCGCATTTTTAACAAGATAGCTATGTTTTACAAAAGGTGCTGTCGCACCGGTTATATCCGCTTCTTGAAATACATCCCGGCCAATTAAATCCGACGATACCTGACCAGTAATTGCCACTATGGGAATGGAATCCATATAAGCTGTAGCAATACCGGTAATGAGATTCGTTGCTCCAGGGCCTGATGTAACAACACATACTCCAACTTTGCCGGAAGCACGGGCGTATCCATTTGCTGCATGAGCAGCTCCCTGTTCATGTCGGGTCAATACATGACGTATTTGCGAATCAATCAAAGCATCATAAAACGGGCAAATAGCAGCTCCAGGGTAACCGAATATAACTTCTACCCCTTCATGTTCTAAAGCTTTTACAATTGCTTGTGCTCCTGTTATCTTCATAATAATGCACCCCTTTGCTATTTGTTTACCCAAACCGGCTCCCCTAAAATCCTAAATTCTCTTTTTTATTTTACTCTCAACATCAATATTAAAACTTCGGGTAGCCTTTGCCCTATGCTTTTCCTTTCCTCAACCTATTTGAAAAAGAGGCGTAATCAAAAAACCCTTCGCCCCCGCAAATTAACTTTGCAGGGACGAAGGGTATAAATCCTACGTGGTACCACCCTGATTCGACATATATAAATGTCCTCAGGTACATATTAAGTAATATGTACGGACTATAACGTAGTCACCGTTATTGCTTACTCACATTTCAGCAACAAAGCTCAGGAACGAGTTATACATGCATATCATGCGCTGATTCGCACCAACCATCAGCTCTCTTGTGCAATCCTATGCATCTTTTTTTCCATCATAGCTTTTTACTCATATTAAAGTATAGTTAATGATTAGTTTAACACCTTATCTATATATTGTCAATACCATTTTTTATTTTTAGTTGATTATTGTATTAAAGTTAAAGAACTCTTCCCATTAAAAAGGCAAGCGTATAAAATCCCAGTAATAAAGTTGACGCAAAGGTGAGTATCATGTCCACTTCTCTCCTTTTCGCAAGAACAGAAAGGCTAATATAAATCGGTACCAAGGACAGAATATATCGCGCCCCGCTTAGTAGCCATGAAGGTGAAAAAGATATTAGTAAAAATACTAACATATAAGCACTATAGGAAATACGAAGCCTTCCTATGGAATAAAAAATAAGGACCATCACCAGTAAAAATGACAAAACAAAAGGTATCCAGTAGGTTAATCTAAAGGCGTCCTCCGGTGATAGGGCTGACTGAGTAATCCTCTTTATGTTCTCAAAAACATTACCGAAACTATTTCGAAAATATTTTTTCTGATATACTAAAAATTCATTCCAACTTCCAAACAATATTTCATTTATCATAAAATAAACCAAAGTACCTAATGGAATCATAACCATATAAATTCCCTTTGCAAAAAAGTTCCTTAATACATTTTTAAAATTCTTTTTTCTCAATTCATCAAAGACCTGGTTGGAAATCACATATTCCATTACTGCCGGAATAATCAGAATAATTCCTTGATTCTTAGTAAGTGCTGCAAAAAATCCGCAAATTCCGGCTAAAAACCATTTATTTTTTCTCATGTAGTATAAGGCCATAATAGACAAAGCAACAAAGGTACTCTCGGTATAGGCAATGCCAAAGAAAAAGGAAAAAGGATATATAAGCATGTATTTTACAGACCGTAAAGCAGTCTCTTCATCAAAATCAATCTTGACCAGCTTGTATAAATAGTAACACCCTACCCCCAAACATAAATTAGAAACAACTACACCTGAAAGCAAATGATTTTTTAATATCACAGCTGCAATTCTGACCAACAGAGGATAAAACGGATAAAAAACAATAAGTTTTGCATTTTCTCCACTTACACTATAACCGTTTTTAGCTAAATTTAGATAATGAATTGAATCCCATTTATTCCACATGGAATCAAAACTCTCAAAAAAACCTGTCTTTGTGTCAAGCGTCTGAATTGCATAAATATATCCTAAAAAATAAATAATTAGTCTTGAGGCTATTGCTAATCCAAATAGGGTAAAGAAAATACTTGAATTGTTTCTTTCTTTTATATTGGCAGGCACAACTTGTGTAATACTTGCTTCTTTAAAGAATACACCAAATATCATAACAACTATGGCTATTACCGATAGAATACTCAATACTTTTACAAATTCAGGCCAAAAACTGTTTTCATAAGAGAAAAGACTATATATCAGAGCTGATATTATTGTTATAATACTACTTATATATGTAAGTTGTATTTTAGCAGGTAATAATTTCTCGTTTTTTCTAAATAAAACAAACAAAGTACTACATACATTTATAAAAAAAAACAAGGCCAATAGGATATATTCCATTTTATTTCCCCTCTGTTACTACCCCTGAATAATAATATTTGCGTAATTAATTTTTCTTTGGCATTTTTATTGTAAAAAAATTACTTACTTTCATTATATACTATACATCTATGCCTTTCAACATTTTCCCACAAATTAAGCTTAGTACCTTCGACGATTAACATATGTAATGCAAAAATTTAAAGTTCCCAAAACATAAAATAAGTCAAATAAAAAAACTCTGAAATCAGAGTTTTTTTATTTTAATATTGAACTTTATCTTCTTTACCCTTCCACTCATTAAATGCTTTGATACATGAGTCTCTTTCTATCTGTTCGAGGATAACCTTTTTATGTTCTGCTGTTCCTTTTATCACATCATAAATATATTTATCATCAAATCCTATTTCTGCAGCATCATCCCGTGTACAGCCATAATAAACCTTTTCAATCTTGGCCCAATGAATTGCGGAAAGGCACATAGGGCAAGGCTCACAGGAAGTATATAACTCACAATCGGAAAGATCGAACCTACCTAACCTTTTTGCTGCATGTCTTATTGCAATCATTTCAGCATGGTCAGTAGGATCATTATTTTTAATAACTTCATTATGGGCCTTTGCAATTATTTGGTTATCTTTAACTATAACTGCGCCGAAAGGACCACCATGACCTTTTTTAACACCATCCATTGCTTCTTGTGCAGCAATTTCCATAAACTGCTCATTTTCCCTCATAGAACACATCCTCTACAAAATTGATTATTTTTCCAAGTCCATTATTAATATTACCATAAATTTAATCAAAATAACAGGTGCTGGTTTGTATTATTCCTATTGTTATACCAAAACAGTTTTTATAAATAATCGCGCTTTTGTATAACAAAAGCTCTTAAAATTAAAGAATCCATACCTCAGAGTTTAAAAAGTCTCGCTGTAATATAAAATAAGTATTACAAGGCTCATATTATAGATTTAATTTTTTTGAAACTAATACTATCTCGTAACTAGTCCATCCTTTTCTTTTACTCCCAGTTTTAACGAAACATTTCTAATTGTTTCGTCTTGACAAGTTATATTTATTATATCCCCCGGTCTTTTGGAATAAATGTATGTCCTAAGCTGCATCATTGTGTTTACTTCTTTTCCATCGACCTCTTTTATTATACATCCTACACGTAGTCCGCTTTTATAAGCAGGCCCATTTTCATCAATCCTTGCAATATAAACACCTTTATCCAAGCTTTTACCAGGGTCAATGTAAGGAATAACCTCTTTATCGTATGCAAACACCCCTAAATAGGGTTCAACGAACTCACCGTTTTCAACAAATTGATTTATGATAGGAACTGCAATATTTATCGGGACGGCAAATCCGATACCCTCGGCACTAGTAACCTTTACAGTATTTATGCCAACAACCTGTCCCTTTGAGTTTATCAAAGGACCTCCACTATTTCCGGGGTTTATGCTGGCATCGGTCTGAATGAGGTCTTCCATATAATTTATACCGCCCTCGGTTTCAATTTCAATTGTTCTATTAAGAGCACTTATTATACCGGATGTAACAGTTCTTTGAAACTGGAGCCCTAAAGGATTGCCAATAGCTATTGCCATCTCCCCTACAACCAGTTCATTTGCGTCACCTAACGGTATAGGCTGAAGTCCGGTTGCATTTACTTTAACAATTGCAAGGTCCAAAATTGGATCTGACCAAACGGTTGTTCCATCTATATTCCTTCCGTCCTCAAAAGAAACTATAATCCTTTTATTTTTGCCACCCGCCACATGGTGATTGGTAAGAATATATCCATTAGTGCTCACAATTACCCCTGAACCGACACCCCAACTTTCCGTGTTTCTATCAAAAATTGAATTTCTGTCCACTTTTAAAACTGATATACCAACAACTCCAGGCATTGCAGATTTAACAATCTCTTGTATTGAATACTCTTGGACAGTATTAACTCGTGCAGCATTATTCTGCATAATATCATTCTGCACAATATTATTGGTTGCCGGAGTTTGAGTTGCCAAAATCTGCTGGGGTACTGTTTTTTCTCCCGCTTCCCCTACCTGTGGCTCCTGCTCAACATCTTTTACGATATAATTTGAAGCAAAAAGGAACACCGGTATACCGATACCTAAAGAAATAACAAGTGTTATTAATATTGACCTGATAAATTTGCCTCTTCCTCTGTTCCTATCCTCAAACATACTACCATCCTTTTTATAGTTTATTTTTTATTATTTCAAAAAAACTATAAAAGGATTCACATAAGAGCATTTCTAAAAATAACCTACCTTATATTTGCATTGTACCGTGGAAATTTAAAATGCAGAGTTATAAAACTATTTGTTGTATAATGTAGAAAAAAGACAAAAAACACTATTAAAATATATTTTTAAACATTATGCCACGTTTTTCTAATTATACTCATTAGCGACTGATTTTATAATCTTTTTAACACTTTTTTCAAACTTAGTCCTAGGAAGCATAACTTGATGTTTACAACCCAGACACTTTATTTTAAAATCTGCCCCAACCCTAGTTACTTCCCATTCTTTACTGCCACAGGGATGCTGTTTTTTCATTTCAACAATATCTCCAACAACAAATTTATGTTCCATTTTTTCACTTCCCTTCATTACTATATATGAAAAGATAAGAAAGCATGTCTTTTATAATAGTATAAAATTGTATAGACATTAATTCAAGCCAAAACCACCATATCTCTAGATACTTACACATAAGCTATCAAACTATTATGTTTTTATAACCAATTACCTTTTCCACTAATACAATATAGTATACATATATTCAAAAAATGAAGGTGATGACATGATAATCCTTAGATTAGGCTCAAGAGGTCCGCATGTAAAACTTATTCAAAGCCTGCTTTCAAAAATAGGCTATAATCCAGGCCCTATAGATGGAATTTACGGTCATCAAACCCAGCAAGCAGTAATCCAATTTCAAAGGAACAACGGTCTATTGGCCAATGGTATTGTAGATGCCTCTACCTGGCAAGCCTTTGAAGTACTGCTGAAAGGTTATAGTATCTACTATGTCCAGCCCGGTGATACTGTATACAACATAGCACGAAAGTTTTACACAACAACCCAATCAATTATCACTGCCAATCCACAAATAAACCCCAACTCCATATACATAGGTCAAAGACTGGTGGTGCCCTATGGTATCGATATAGTATTTACAGACATTGATTATACTTATGAAATCATGGAAAGAAACCTCTTTGGACTTAAGGCTAGATATCCGTTTTTAGAAATAGGTACAATCGGCAAAAGCGTCCTCGGGAAAAATCTATATTATTTACGCCTTGGAAGGGGAACAAGGGAAGTATCTTATAATGGCGCACATCATTCCCTAGAGTGGATCACAACACCTCTACTAATGAAGTTTGCTGAAAACTTTCTTAAAGCTTACTCGACAGGAAGCCTTATGCATGGCTATAACGTTCGGGATATCTGGAACCAAAGCAGTATATATATAGTCCCAATGGTAAATCCCGATGGTGTTGATCTGGTTCTAAACGGTTTAGACCCTTCTAATCCTTATTATAATAACTTGCTTCAATGGAATCAAACAGGCAAACCCTTTTCCCAAGTATGGAATGCCAATATAAGGGGTGTGGACTTAAACCGCAATTATCCTGCCAGCTGGGAGGAAGCAAAGGCTCAGGAAGCCGCTTTTGGCATATACGGACCAGGTCCCACAAGGTATGGCGGCCCAAGCCCGTTATCCGAACCGGAATCTTCCGCCATGGTGAACTTCACAAGGCAGCACAATTTCAGAATAGTTCTTGCCTACCACTCCCAAGGAAGGGTAATATATTGGAATTACCTCAACCTTGCTCCGCAAGTGTCATTGACCATTGCCAACATATTCTCCAAAGTCAGCGGTTATGCCGTGGCTGACGTACCCATTGAGGCTGCCTACGCTGGTTATAAAGACTGGTTTATAAAAGAATACAGACGCCCGGGCTATACAATTGAAGTTGGAATAGGCCAAAATCCATTGCCTATATCTCAATTTAATACAATATATAACGATAATGAAGAAATACTACTGCTTTGCCCTCTACTGTAAGCAAAATCTATGAAAGGCTTTACAAAAAGTCCATGAAAAGCCAACGGACTTTTTAGTTCAATTCTGTGAGTTTAATTTTGCTATTAAATTTTAAAATACCACAAGTTGACAACCAAAAAATAATGTGATATATTTATAACATATAAATGTTATATATTTATAACACACAAAACCTTCATAATATTTATCACAAAAATCCATTACTTTTTTCACGGAGATAATTAATACTTTTAAATTAAACACATCAGAAGGAGGCAATATTATGAAAACCCAAAAAAAATTAAATTTAAGAGCATGGATGTTTATAAAAGTTCTTCCTGCCATAGTTTTAGTAATGTATTATTGGATGATAACAAGATATGATTTTCAAATTAATTTTATAGCTATCCAAAATATTGTGTTCGGCTTTTTCGGAGTGTTTTTGTACTTTTTAATCTTTGGAAAGAACAATAGAGACTTAGAAGATGAATTTGCAAAACACAATATAATGAGAGTGAATTCCTTTTGTTTAAAAATAAGTTACTTGCTTTTTATTGTTATTGCCTTGATAAATGCAACTTTAGAATTATCCACTGTTGTTCTTGGTTATTTTGCAGTAGGAAGTATCTTGATATTGTCCATAATACGTGCTATTGCATTCTACATTTTAGACACAAGGATGGTGTAAATGAGCAAACTTAAGACAAAAATTAGGGAATATAGATTATTACATAATATTAAACAAAGCGAACTGGCAGAATTAGTAAATGTCAGGCGTGAAACAATTGTCCATCTGGAAAACGGAAAATATAATCCTTCCTTAAAATTAGCAATGGACATAGCAAAAGTTTTTAATGTTACAGTGGAAGAGTTATTTGATTTTGAAGATTAATTTTAATATACTAAAAAATATATTCGGCAATTGCCTCAGTATATACAAGGTTTGCCGAATTTTTAATGTCACTAAGACCGGTTCTAAATCACATCTTTAAACATCCTGATTAGGTTTATACTGTTATTGTTATTACTCCTTTTTACTTTTTCTATGGTTTTGTTAATATAGTCACAAAGCTTTTTTTCAAAAATTTCCTGACTAGTTTCTCTATTTTCAATCATAGCAAGTCCTTTCTCCCAGCTTGCAGTAAGGGATGGACTTAGAAGCTCTTTAGCCGTCCTTCTTACCAATTCAACTATCGCTTCACCTCTTAAAGTAGGAGTCACAACCTGCGTTTTGGAATCTATATTTATATATCCAATGTCTTTTAGTTTCTTAATAATACCTGCCCTTGTTGCAGAAGTACCGATACCGCATGTTTTTATCTGCTCACGCAGTTCTTCATCCTCAATAAACTTTCCTGCCTTTTCCATAGTAATTATCAAGGATCCGGCAGTGTATCTAGGTGGAGGCTTTGTTTCTTTTTCCTCAAGTTTAAACTCCTTTGGCTCACACCCTTCATTTTTTGAAAGCAAATGTATAGGCACTTCCGTTAAATCTTCTTCCTCTTTTGACTTGCTTATTTCGTAAACTTCCTTCCACCCGGCCTCTTTTAATGTTCTGGAACTTGTAACAAATATCTCTCCATCAACTTCTGTCTCAACCTTAACGGTATTATATACCGCTGGCGGATAAAATATAGCCAAAAACCTTTTAACAATTAAATTGTATATCTTCTTCTCATTATCGCTCAACTTATTCAAATCGGCAGTAACATAGGTAGGTATCAGCGCATAGTGGTCTGTTACCTTCGAATCATCAACGTACCTTTTTGTGGATTTTGTAACCTTTAATTCACCGAAATCCTTTATCCTTGAAACGAAATCTTTGTATGCAGGATTTAAGTAAAGTCCATTCAATACTTTCGGTAGTTCCCCTACCACATCCGTTGACAGTACTCTACAGTCAGTTCTAGGATAAGTTATCAACTTCTTTTCATACAAACTTTGTGCAGTCTCCAAAGTCTTGTCAACGGGAAGTTTAAATTTTTTATTTGCCTCTGACTGAAGCTCTGCAAGATTAAAAAGCAAAGGCGGTTGTTCATTCTTACTTTTTATCTCCACCTTTTTCACTTTGCCTTCTTTTCCTTTAAGCTTCTCAATTACCTCTTCCGCTTCTTGTTTACTAATATACCTTTCTTCATCCGTAGCATCATTAGCGAATTTGATAATCTTACTTCTCTCAGGCACCCATTTGCCTTTATATTCAATCTTTTTGTCTGAAGATATGAAATCGGCTGTCATTCCGTAATGGGTTTTAGGTGCAAAATTCCTTATTTCCAGTTCTCTCTCTGTAACAAGACCCAATACACATGTCATAACCCTGCCTATGGCAATAACTGACGATTTGCTTTCTTTCAGCAGGGCTGACAGGTGTCTCCCATAAAGGCATGTATATATCCTGCTAAAATTCATACCGAACAACCAATCTTCTTTAGCCCTGCTATAGGCGGCCTGCGCAAGGGAATCATAATGTTCAATATCCTTCGCATTTTTAATGCCTTCCATTATTGCCTCTTCAGTCTGGGATGATATCCATACCCTTTTAGCTGGCTTAGTAGTTCCACTATGTTCATATACAAGCCTAAAAATATATTCCCCTTCTCTTCCACTGTCGGTACATGCATATATATAATCAATATCCTCTCTAAGCATAAGAGTCTTTATTGTCTCAAATTGTTTTTTAGTCCCATCATTATCAATCACTACATACTTATATTCTTCAGGAATTATCGGTAAATGTTCAACCTTCCACTCCCTGTAGGCCTCATTATACGCATCAGGTAATGCTAATGTTATAAGATGTCCAAAGCACCAGGTAATAACAGAATCCTTTGACTCTGCATAACCTCTCGCCCTGTCACTCTTTGAAATACTTACACCCAATACTGCAGCAAAACTTGCCGCAACTGAAGGTTTTTCCGTTATATATAAATTTTTACCCAAGATATCTACCTCTTAGTTTATCTGTTAGTATATTCTCTGAATCATTGTATCGTATTCCCTTTAAATCTTCAATAGAATGAAAAAGGATGCTTTTCTTACACATCCTAAAATAGGCATATTATACTCTCTTAAAATCTTCTAAAATAGGTGGAGACTTATGACTCCACCTATTGTTACCTACCCTATGATCTCTTTAAGTGTCCTCTTGTTCTGATTCCGCCTATGCCTTTCGCCCCTGAAATTGTCAGTTGAGCAACCTCTTGGGGTGATACATATCTGTTTTCATCGGTAAGGGCAACTTTTTCGCATACAATCGCAGGGTCTAATGCATTTATATTTATCCTTCCGGGGGAACTGGCAAAATTAGCTCCCGCGGCCATAATAGCCTCAAAATATGATTGACATGCCCCCGCAAATATACACAACTTATCAAAATTGCTTTCATATTCCCTTGCCAGCTTCACAGCCTGAACAAAATACTTGGAATTTCTATAGTTCTCAATAGAATTAATATTACCGCTTTTTTTCTTAATAGCGTCATGGCCGGTTAAAATCAATATATCAGGCTTGTAGTCTTTCAAAGCCCGTATTACCAAATTGGGCTGTTCCCTTTCCTCTGCCACTATTCCAACAACATTTATACCGGCTTCTTTATAGTTATTTTTACACATGTTTAAAAACCTTTCACTGGAATCCAATTGAAGTATTCTTCCAGGCCTTTGTCTAAATCTGTTTAGCCAAATCAATCTGTTTGTATACCCGTACCTATAAGTATTTCTTTTAGCATTTAGTATAGCTCTCTGTATATTTATCTGAACATTTTTATAATCTTGCTTTATCAAATCCTCAGCACTTGAATCCGCCTCTATTCTATAGAATAAACCTCTTAAAACATATACAGGTTTTGAGCTATCTCTGTTTACAATATCAACAACAGTAAAATAAATATCCTGACCATAGGATTTACGGGCCACAATATCCCCAATTTTTATATCACTCATATTTGGTCCTCCAATAAAGAAGTTTACATTACATAATATGCATAACTTCCCTTTATGGGCTTGGACCACCGGATTATTTTTAGCAATATTCTTTTTACTATGCTATATTTTGGGGAAGGATATTTTTAGCGTAGCCCTCTGCTTTTATTTTTTAGCAACTTACACCAACCAAGCTTTTAGTTTCCCAGCCTTCATCTTAACAACCTGTCTTGTCTCTTCATACTTTTCCATAGCTCTAAAAATTGCATTTTCATCCGGTTCTAAACCTCCATATTTATACTTATTAAAATTTTCGGCAAATTCCAACAAATTCAATCCACTGGCTTCAAGTACTCTAACAGCGTAGCCTGAAGGTGTCTCGTGTTTTTCAATGCCTAAATCGATTTTCTTTAAGAGATGTGAAATTTTTGCAAATATCATTGAAATTGCTTGACTCTTTTGATTTTTTAGAACTTTCTTTCTCCAAATACTTCTTCTTATCCGGAAAAATATCCAAGTTAACATAAGCAAAACGAAAATAGTATAGGGTATAAACAACAGTTTAACCCAAAAAGGCATAATGACGATAAAGTTCCACATTCCAGATGCTATACTTTTTACCGTTTCAAATAACCCTCCAAAGAATCCATTAGATCTGCTACTCGATCCATCCCTTCCCACTGTAGGTTCAAAAACCATCCATCCATACCCTGAAATATACACTTCAGGGAAAGCATGAGCATCTTTCTCCCTTATAAGGTATTTACCCGTTTCCGGATCCCACTCATTTGCAACAAAGCCTTCAACATATCGTGCAGGCAAACCTGCTGCCCTCGCAAGAATAACCATTGCCGATGCGAAGTGAACACATATACCCCTTTTGCTTTCAAATATAAAGTAGTCATTATATTCCTTACCTTTTGGTAAGGTTCGTGGAGTCAAATCATATTTAAAGCCGGAAGTATGAAAGAAGTTAGCTATAGCCTCAGCTTTATCGTAATCACTGGTAAGGCCTTCTGTTATGCTATTTGCAAGATCGTATATTCTTTGAGATATATTATCCGGAAGCTCTGTATAATTTTCATAAGCACTATTCATTTCCTCTATGGCTTCTTCTATTATTTTCTCCGTTTTAGAATCTATAACCAATAAGCCTTCAGATAATTCATTTTCACCTTCTCCAACTTTATATTTATTTAGGTCAAAAACTTCTAAAGCAAATTCCCTGTTTAGGTACCGTATTATGTCATATCCTAAAGATGAGTGGGATAAATTTGGGCTGAAATAGTCAATAACATAGTATTCATTGAGATGAGGCATTTGACCATTCTCTATGTAACATTCGGAACGGTCATTAATGTATACAGCAGATTTTTGGGGCAAGCCAAATTCAACCGCTCCCGGTGGATTTAGCAAAGTCTCCATTGGCACTCCTTTTGTATATACAGAAGCCTGTCTCATCCTAAAAGTTTCCGAAGTCCCTTTTGAATTATTATAGAGCTCTGAATATTTCGATGGAAGCAGTCCATTTTTCTCCATACGCTGAATCAGTTCCAGCAATACCGGAAACTTATAATAGCTGTTTTTTATATCCTGTATATTCTTTTTTTCATCAAGCTTGTCATTTCCTTTTATCCATCGGTTATTTATATATTTGTCCCAGCTCTGGACTCTAAAATAGAGGGATTCATCGGCTTCCACTTCAAAAAGTATATTATCTCCCAAAGGAGGAGTAATTGAACTAATAACACTTTGCTTCTTTATTCCCATTGTATTGAATATACCGGTTATATTGGCTAAGTTTGCGTTATCGATATTTTGTACGTTTGCCTGTGTCAGACCTTGTACTGTCTCGTTTATAACCTGCTTGATATATGCAATTTTAGGGATTGTTTCCGGTTTAGGGACAACTAAGCTCAAACTTAAGGTTACTCCTATAAAAACAGATGCAGACAGTATATACCAAGGATTATTTATATGAAATCCGCTTTTTTGGTCGCTTGTCTCCTTCGCTGTGTACTCTATATAAAGCCAAAAGAATAAAATTCCAAAAAGTAAAAAGGGTAATGTAACATAGCTGTCGGTTTTAGCTGACTGTAGCATGAAAGGTATTGCACCAATAAGGAGAAGAATCGGTACTCTATAGTGTATATTAGTAAAATAGTAAACGGTTGAGGAAAAGCCATAAGCCGCAACAAATATAGTAGCAAACCAAAAGGCCGGCACAAGTTCAACAGCTTCCGGATTTGATACAATGAGCCATATAAGATAAGACAACATCGGTTTCCCCGAAAAAAGAATAATAGCTCTAACACCTATAAAATACACTATCGAACCAAGTACAAACAGTATTCCTCCAGATATCCCCTGTCTTTTTAAAAATATAGAACAAATATAAAGAACCGTATTAACAACTGCAATGATTACTAATATATCTACTATAGGGTTTCCAAAGAAGGAAGTCATTGCCCAATAAGTGAGCATAATAGAAAACAAAAGGGAAAGTCTTTGATTGTTCAATTCTGTTAAGAGCTTTTTCATATCACTTTATCCCCCAATATAATTACATTTAACTCTTAAGAAAAAGCCTCGCTTATATCCTCATCAACTCCCAACACCCAGTAATTACTCTGATGATGAATAAGGCTGTCTCCTACTTTATGGATACTAGCACTGTCGGAATTATAGCCCTCTACTAAAACAATATCTACATCCACACCATATTCCGAAAAAACTTTGATGGCACTATATAGAGCATTATCACAATTGCCGGTAAAAACTATTGATTGGGTGCCTTTTAAATAGCGGCTCTTTCCTTCATTTTCGTCAACCTCATTTAAGGGTAAACGCTTTAAAAAATCTGAAATGGGAAATTTTTCAAATTTATATGATGCAAGTCTATACTGTATCTCGTTAATGACCTTGCTATCACTTATCTCATACTTATTCCACTTACCCTCCTCGAATAACCATAACTCAACTTCTCTCCCGGTTTTAACCGATGTATGTGCTACTGCCAGAAGTGTTTCTAAAACTTTCTCTTCCAATTTCAATCTTTTATTCTCCATATTGCATGAATCTTTTTCAGGGTTTACTGATGGCAATCCAAATAGTAAATGATAAATGGAATCAATACTCTGTTTTTTTTGCACTGTCTTTATATAGGGGTCTAAAAATAACCGTTTTTTAGAAATTCCTCTACCCTCGTCCTTTCTGACCATAAGTGTTTCGCTTCTGGCAGAAAGCTTCCAATGTATCTTATGAAGCGGATCTCCGGGTATATACTCTCTAAATTCATAACCCGGCTCACCGTTCCATGTAATTAAATTCATCGATGGTGTGTTCAAATCTTCCTGCTTGATTGACTCTTCCGCCCCTAACAATATTTTACTGGTTGACTTTAAACTCACTAACTTCGGTAAAACCGTTACTTCGCCAGCAAACCTTTCTTCAGCACTGTTTTTTAATATTGACAATTTAAAGAGATTTATATAGTCTTTAATCCACACGCCACTTACACCTATTTTAGATACCCCTCTGCTTATAGCTGTATATTCCATAGTTATAACTTTCTTTTCAAAGGGCCCTAAGGAAACAATCATATTATAAGAATCCGATACTTTAAAGTTAATTGCTTCACAAAACTCTATACTAATAAAAGGAAAGGGCATAAAAGATCTATTTTCCAGACGGATATTAACCCTTACTACTCCACCTTTTTCGACTTCATAGTATGGCATATCAACATAAACCGCAACATTCTTTCTGAATGGAAAAACCAAAAGGACAGAAACAACAGGTGAAAATAGAAACATATATGTCATAACCATACTTGTCTCTCCACCCAAAATATAAGAATATAAATACATAAAAACTACCATTGTGAAAAACAAAATCCAATTCTTCATAGTGCTTTCCCTTTGCGCATTTTCATATTGAGGCTATTTCAAAAATTAACTCGCATATTTTATAATTCTAATTAAAAACGAAATTTTTAAAATACCAATTGCAAAGTCTTTTAATGATTTAATCTATATTCATTTTGTATAAATGAAAGTTCGATTTTTTGAAAACACTTCTTTTTTATAGAGCTTATATCACAAGCACTATAAATTATCACTCAAAAGGTTGGCACCTTGACTTTCATAATTGCTTCATTTACAACATTTTCTGCTGTAATGCTTTTCATTTTAGCACCTGAATTCATAATAATTCGGTGCGCCAAAACCGGTACTGCCATTGCTTGAATGTCATCAGGAATTACATACTCCCTTCCCCTGATAAAAGCCCAAGCCTTTGATGCTCTGTATAAATTCAGGCTTGCTCTCGGGCTTCCGCCCAAGACAACATGCTGACTTTTCCTCGTAGCTTCAACAATATCTACAATATATTCTTTTAAGCAATCATTCACTTTAACTTCCTTCACCTGATTTTGAAGTTCTAGAAGTTCATTAATGCTTGTAACGGGTTCCAGCCCATCTAACGGATTCTCACTTCCAAACCTGTCCAATATCAGTTTTTCTTCATTTTTCATAGGGTATCCTATGGATAGTTTTAAAAAGAATCTGTCCATTTGAGCTTCCGGCAATGGATAGGTTCCAAAATTTTCAATAGGATTCTGTGTTGCAAGTACCATAAACGGTTTAGGCAACTTATAAGTTTTTCCATCTACCGTAACTTGGTTCTCTTCCATGATCTCAAGAAGACTTGATTGGGTTTTAGGAGAAGTCCTGTTTATCTCGTCAGCTAGGAGGAAATTACACATAGCTGCTCCTTTTCTATACTCAAATTCACGAGTAGCTGGATTAAACATGGAAAACCCCATTATATCCGACGGCATTAAATCCGGTGTAAACTGTACTCTGTTAAATACACCATTGACAGAACGTGCCAGTGTAGCAACAATCTGCGTTTTGCCAACACCCGGTACATCTTCAATAAGTACATGTCCATCACTGAGAAGAGCCACTAAAATATGTTCTATAACAGACCTCTTTCCTATAATAACTTTCTCTATATTTTCAATAAGAGCTTCAACCACATTATTCATATGTACACCCCAGGAAATTATTTTTTATTGAGTATCTTTCTATATGAATGTAATCTCTAAACTAAAAATATAAATACATACTTAAATAATACCAAAATAAGTTTTTATAAAGTTCCAAAATGTAGGTGATAAATTTATTATATTATAGAAGTAGACTGTTTTACAAGAATATTCCCTATTCTTTTTATCCTATTATTTCTTCCCTTACTGACACTTCATCGTGATAAAAAAGACCCTATGGTTCTCAAAATCCATAAGGTCTTATAACTCAATTTACAGCTATTTAATTCTTTGCTATACAACCTATCAAATTCCAGCTTTTTTACCCCGCGTATCTAACATTATCTTCTATACGGCATATGAATATAGCCTCTATTTTATGCCAAGCAATTGCTTTTTCAATAATCCAAAGTCAATTGAATTAATATCACCATTACCATCCATGTCTGCTGCCAACAATTGCTGCTGTGTAAAATCCTTTCTCATACCCAAAAGATACTGTTTCATATAAGCATAGTCAATTGAATTTACTTCTCCATTTAAATCTATGTCTCCTTTAAGCACTGAAGGAGTTGGCGTTGGTGTCACGCTAGGTTTCTTTGTAGGTGTACTTGTAGAAGGAATTGTTCCATCAGGCTCTACACCAAATATTAACTTATCTCCGTTGTAAACTGTAATCTTGTTGGTTTTAACCGGTGTAGATGCTGTCAATCCTTCATAAGAATAGTCGTTGGTTGGATCCCAATAATTTGTTGCCTGAGGAGCTGAAATTCGGAACTGAACTTCTCCTGAAAATTCCGATTGTCCACCCGGATATATGTTTGTTCCGTCTAAAAATCTAACGTTTACATAATAGATAGTACCGCTATAATGCTTAATATCTGAAATAACTGTTGGGAACTCGGAATTACCTATTCTAACAGTTAAATCATTAACACTTGCTCCTGCTGCAAAGACTTCTGAGAGATCGAAATAATAGTTGAAGTTTAGATCTTTTATAAATCTTGCAGGCCATGCCGAACGGTTATTCAACAAAGCCCTTATTTCTGTATATGTAGTTCCGGCAGAATTGATACTTGCCTCTACAAAGAATTCATCTTCTTTTTCCTCCGGTTCAGGGAAATTGGCTAAAGGAGTTCCCCCGTATACTGAACACATTTTTGCCAGTAGTGCTGTATATCCGGCATTATAGTCAGTCGCAACTTCATTAGCTGTAAAGTCTTTAATAGAATCGGTATATCCATCACTGCTATTAGGTCCTCCAACAAGAGCACCATAGAGTATATGCCTATGGTATGGAGGCGTATCCATATTATCCGCCCATGAACCATGAGATGTTCTGTGATGCGGGTGCTGAGGCGGGTTAGTACCGAAACCGCAGACATAACTTCTCTTGTTCGGATTTGAACCAAGGCAGTAATCTATTTGAGATTTAGCAAAACTTTCATATCTGTTTTTAAGAGTAGCATCATCTATACAGTCTGCATAAACACTTGCAAGAAATGCAGCTGTAGTAGCATACCTTAAAGACCCCCATGTATCAAGCCATGCTAGACCTCCAGGAGTATACTGGATTCGTTTGCCGTTATAACCCACAGTCCACCAATCAAGATGTGCCTTCATAAAATCATGATATTCTTTTTTGCCGGTAATTCTTGCAAGAAGCAGCATCGCACCATAGTGAACGTCATCCCAACAGTGAGCCCATGAATATTTAATTTCAGTGGTACCTTGTCCCTCTCTTTCCAGTTTATCTACATAGGATTCTGCTTTTTTAAGGTAGCTTTCATCCCCCGTTGCTATGTAGAGCCACGTTGCAGCCCACATTAGTTCATCCCAGAAACCGCTCCAAGAATCATAATATCCGTTTGCTTTAGTATAAGAACTATCACTTCTTACCGAATCGGCAAGGTTGAACAAGCTCTTTGCATGTTTAAGATATGTATCGTTATTCAATACTATTGAACCGATAGCAAGAGCTGCTGCCATTTCTCCGGTAACGCAAGATGCATTGCAGGTGTATGCAGGGCGCTTCATTTCCTTTTCTATAACTTCAACAGGCCCCCACCATACATGGTCTGCTCCTCCATCGCCTATCTGATATACTACACTGTCTCCTTTGTCACAAGCCACAAGATAATCCAATACAAATTTCAAATTATTTTTTGCTATTTCCATTTGTCCGGTTTTCTCATATCCTTCCGGATACTCGTACAATGACCAACCGATCATTGCTGCTGAGTAAGACATTGGAAGATTAAATTTTACATGGTCTCCTGCATCATACCAACCGCCTAGTACAGCGTCATTCATCGTTGAATCTCCACGCCATTCAACGCGATTCCACTCCGGAAGCGGCCCCGCTTGTTGAGCTTCATAGAAAAAGAAAGACTTTTGAAGAGCTTCAGCATAGTTATAAGATGACGCCGCTGAAGCTGACATCTGCGGAACCAACATACCAACTGTTAAAACTGTTGATAAAATCACAGAAATAATTTTCTTCATGTACATTTACCCCCTTTTAAAATATTCTCTATTTTATACTAAATTTAAAACAAAATTTTACAATTTACAATCGCAAAATTTTATTTCAATTATGAAATCCTTCATAATTTATGCATTTCTATATTATATTGTCTTTTAATTTTACAAAACATTAAATTTTTATATTTCTTCAATAACACACACTTTTATAATCTAATTTGAAATAGTATAAAGAAAATAGGGAAAGTGCAAACAACTTTCCCTTAATAATTGCAGATTGTATTTTTAATCAATATTTATATCAAACTTAGTTCACACATTAATTAACAGTAATATTTGTAGGTGTTGAGTTTGTTCCGCTATAAGATATATTAAATCCAATTGTTACTGTTCCACCTGCAGGTATTGTAGCATTATAATCTACATTTTTAAGCGTAACTGAATTACCATTCTGAGTATAGTTACAATTCCAAGCATTTGTTATTTTCTGATTACCTGTATAGTCAAAGGTAACTGTCCAACCATTTACTTCTGTAGAACCGTTATTTTTTATCGTAATACTTACTGTAGCTCCAGTTCCCCAATCATTATGTGTATAACTTACAGAGCAATTCTTATTCCCCGATGGCGGAGGTGTTGGAACTGGATTTTCTGTTCCACCGGATGGTGTTGCATTAACAACAAAGTTTGTCGGTGCTTTATTTGTTCCGGTATATGAAATATTAAATCCAATTGTTACTGATCCACCTGCAGGTATTGTAGCGTTGTAATTTACATTTGTCAATGAAACGGAATTACCGTTTTGTGTAAAGCTACAATTCCAAGCATTTGTTATTTTTTGATTTCCTTCGAAGTTGAAGCTAACTGTCCAACCATTTACTGCCGTAGAACTATTATTTGTTATAGTCATATTAACTGTAGCGCCAGTTCCCCAGTCACTCTGTGTATAAGTTACTGAATAGTCTCCGGATTGAGGCGGAACTGGTGTCGGTGTTGGTGGTGTTGTTGGCGGTACTGTTGCTCCACCGTTTACTGTTACTGTTCCTGCATTCAATTTTGCAGTTATTGGTTTTAAATCTCTGTCTCCAAAGGTTGCTTTGCTTATTGTTACTGTCGCTGTTCCTAATGCCTTAAATGTAAGGTTTACAAATACTCCGTCTTTGCTTATATATTCATTTGTCAATGTTTCGTCTAAGAACAATATCTTTATTGTTCCATCCTTCTCTTTGTTTATCGCAAAGTTTATGTCAGGATTTATTACTATGCTTCCTGCTGATCCGCTTACATACTCAAGTTTGCTTGGATCATAGGTTACTGTCATGTCCAATGTTGTTATTCCGTTTGACGGTACATTAGCAAATTTTATCGGTACTACTACCTGCTGGCCTGCACTTGCTGTCACTGACTCAACATACGCTGTAAATCCTGTTGTTACAGGTGGTGTTGGTGGTATCGTTGGTGGTACTGTTGGCGGTACTGTTGGTGGTGTTGTTGGTGGTACTGTTCCTCCACCGCTTACTGTTACTGTTCCTGCATTCAATTTTGCAGTTATTGGTTTTAAATCTCTGTCTCCAAAGGTTGCTTTACTTATTGTTACTGTTGCTGTTCCTAATGCCTTAAATGTAAGGTTTACAAATATTCCGTCCTTGCTTATATATTCATTTGTCAATGTTTCGTCTAAGAATAATATCTTTATTGTTCCATCCTTCTCTTTATTTATCGCAAAGTTTATGTCAGGATTTATTACTATGCTTCCTGCTGATCCGCTTACATACTCAAGCTTGCTTGGATCATAGGTTATTGTCATGTCTAATGTTGTAATTCCGTTTGACGGTACATTCGCTAATTTTATCGGTACTACCACTTGCTGTCCTGCACTTGCTGTTACTGACTCAACATATGCTGTAAATCCTGTTGTTACAGGTGGTGTTGTTGGCGGTACTGTTGGCGGTGCTGTTGGCGGTGCTGTTGGTGGTACTGTTGGTGGTACTGTTCCTCCACCGTTTACTGTCACTGTTCCTGCATTCAATTTTGCAGTTATTGGTTTTAAGCTTGTATCTCCAAAGGTTGCTTTACTTATTGTTACTGTCGCTGTTCCTAATGCCTTAAATGTAAGATTTACAAATACTCCGTCTTTGCTTATATATTCATTTGTCAATGTTTCGTCTAAGAACAATATCTTTATTGTTCCATCCTTCTCTTTGTTTATCGCAAAGTTTATG